>Ga0335072_10003189_pt1 | contig 24805 bp, 19 predicted proteins | sample Lox_Sample_21_FD_206725 | JGI IMG/M metagenome (GOLD analysis project Ga0335072, IMG submission 206725) | Soil microbial communities from Loxahatchee National Wildlife Refuge, Florida, United States - Lox_Sample_2.1 | ecosystem: Environmental > Terrestrial > Soil > Wetlands | place: USA... | reverse complement strand
ATTAAGCCTATGTGCGATGGTTGCAGGCGCGAAATCAGTTGCTTTTTGTAGAAGCAACGTGAATTAGTAGCTGTTGACTTGGTGCGGCTAGTGCAGGCTGCAATCAGGCAAGCCACGGCGAGCCACGACAAGCCCAGGTAAAACAAGAAGACTTTAGCAGAGTCATGGGAAATTCATTCATCTCGTGATCACTTGTTGAGGCGATATAAGCATCGGTGGAGCAACTGCAGTTTTGAGGCAATCGTTTCACTAACTCGGGAGGTTGCAGCCTTTCACCCCTGCGGCCTGTCACTAATCCGTAACTAGCTAGTTTGTAGGCATCCTCACTATTGTGCCACGACAATGGCCCGGAAAAAGAGCCGATTCCACAGTCACAAAACATCGTATTGCACAAAAGCGCCGTCGAGGTTGTGCATAACCGATCTGCTTGCAGAGCGTCCTCAGGTGCCAATGACGCTCGTGGCAGGCTTTCGTTCTTAAATGGTGGATCCTCAGACAATTGGAGAGCGAGTTCCCGAGATCTCGGTTGAAGATCAGGTTGCCAGACTTCGAGACGCATATGCACACTTAGACACCTTTTTCCACGTGGAAGGCGAAAGGCAGACGGAGATCCAGGTAGCTGGTCTACGTGGACAGTGTTCTCCATCCGCGAATAATAATGAGCAAGAGCTCTCACAATTACGTTTACACGATGACCTGCTTTGATGCCCTCGTTGGGGCTTCTTTCTCCGGGTTGCTAATGCGCATATTCTCCCTTCGTGAGCGATCAACATCACCCCACAGTTCGATGTTCGTGAGGCATACGCCGTTCGGTTCGTCCCAAAAAGATGGGTGTCTCCGTCGGCCACATTCCGGTCGTGGGAAAAGAGGATCTATACCGGAACTTGTGGAGCACAAAGGGGCGGCCTCGCTTGTCACTCACATTTTCGTTTATATTTGTGTTACTGCATCATTAGCAGCGGTTGCTGAGCCCTTGCCCAAGCTTATCCCACAAAGACCTACTTCAATATGGCCGAGTTCAGGTCCGATTCATCGACGGATTACGCATACCAAGAGCATACTCCGCGACCAAGGGCGAACATGGGCAATGATATGACTTTCCACTCCGACGACTCGCGCGAGGACACGCTCCGCAAGTTTCAAAGCGCAGAAAGCATCATCATCCCACGTGATGTCTTCGAAAAGTTGTACCTGAGCCCTCAACAGCCAACGGCCGGACATTATCGTAAGACGTTCGGCAGTCCCACGCCCGTCGCATTGGTCGGGTTTCTGTTGTCCGCGACACCCAACGCCTGCGCGCTTATGGGATGGAGAGGCGCAGATGGAGGTGGCGACGTCATCAGGTAAGTCGTGGGTCCTGTGAAGCGAGCCGAGGTGGTGGCAGTATTCGTCTGGACTTACAATGGGTCCGCTGGCCTCGTCTTCACCTTCTTCGGTGGGGATACTGTAAATCGTTGGCGGGACAGGTGAATGGATTCTGGGCAACACCTTCTCGTCCGTTTTCTTCTTCACATACGGCAGGTTAATTTTCATCTCAGTAGCCGAGAGTAATGTCGCTAGTTTGGACGGTTCCCCCAAATATTGAATACAGGCTGAGGTACCTTAACCACTCTAAGGTGCATTCTGGCTCGTTCAAGGTGCCTTTTCTCAGCCGCCCTATGCTGTTGGCGCGGCATATTCTCCAACGGGCAACAGCGTAGAGAGGGTCACTGCATCCGCATGTTACACGACAGTTGGTACGGTGTAACGTAGTACTCCTTGATGACGACAATGGCTAATCATTGCATTCATACCCGCAGGTTTCTATCTCGTCTTCTTGGCCTTGATCTCCTTTATCCTCCTCATCTTCCTGGTCATCACCTTCTCCACTCTGGCTGGAACATACTTCCTTCCACCTTGTTGTCGGCAACGTAGCTATAGCGGGCAGCTCGCAAATTGTGAGTGCCCTCAGTCACTCTTGCATCTGGTCTTTTGACCCAAATATTGACTCACTTTCGAAGACGAGTGGTGCCTTTACGTTGCATTGAGTTTGTGTGTCTGGTATCTTTTGCAGGTGCAAAAGCTCGAGGCGGCCGACTTTCCGATCAACCTGCCCGTTGGCGACCTGACCGCCATTATTCCGGGAAGGTGCGTCAAGGCTCCGAAGCATGAGCGTGAAGACTGAGGTGAAATGGCAAAGTCGAGAGGGAGTGGTGGGCCTTGGGCGTTGTGTGGTTCCTGAATTTAGCACTTGCCAAAAGAGTGTATGAGCTTCGGGTAGTCCCATTTCCTCCTTTTCAGACGCCTATTCTTCACGCTGGAGGTCCAGGGCTATTTATGTTACTGCGACGTAACTCGACAGGGACATGTACTGCATGCACAGCACGCGGAGTAAGCGCGCCCTCATTTCTGCTTGAAGTTCCTTACGTTTTCCCCGCTGTTGATGGTATTGCTTTCTACCTGTGTGAAGTAAATCTGCCAACAAGGTAGCTTTCTTGAGTACACGTAGGAATGGGACGGACCGCGCACAACTGCCGCCAGTCCCACTTTGCGTGGCACGATGACTATCAGTAGTACCTTAGTCTTTCCTTTCTGCTACCGCCGGTCGAGATCATGTCTTTTCGATTCTTGAAGCCCTCTCGTCATGTGTCTTCGAAATTCTCCACGCTTCCAAAACGCGAAATTCATTCCGTTGTGATGCGAAAAAGGATGGCTAACTCGTCGTTATGATCGTCTCTACTGCCTCTCTAGCTAGGTCTGTACAACGACCAAGTCAAAACTCTGTCCCCTCATTCAGCCCTAGCCTTCTTACAGGCTTTAAGGCTCGGTAGCTGATGCATCACAAGGTACGTTAATCATGGCCGACTAGGTTAAGGCAAGTCCAAGATCTCGCATTCGTGCCTGTAGACGCAAGAACCTCGCAACTAACGAGCAAGCCGGACACAAGAGAGCACTCATCGCCTCCACAAATCTATTTGGAAGCATCCCCCACCATCCCAATCCGCTTCCAACGGTCAATTATGGTCTGGCGGCCTCGGTCGCTGCCCTGCGTCCGGATACCGATTATCAATCCATCTGAATTGCGACCGCATTGGTCTTGCATTGTCTAGTAGTGCCTCTGGCTTCACCAAGACGACGGAACTCGTCACGGACCCAGGCTAGCTAATCGTGAAATGAACTGACATAGCGATCCTAACAGCAACCATAAAGCCGCTCAACTAGTGCGACCATGAATCCCAATCGGATCTCATACAATCATCCGCGTCCGAAACCGCCCCCACGACGGGCATTGTTACATTCCAGATTCCAAATCCGTTGTCTGTCACGTCAAGACCAGCCAACGTGATGGGTCCTATGTCGCATTTCGGCACATTGAAGGATAAACCGGTGTAGAAAAACTTTGGCAGGGAGGTTAGCAAGAAGCCCTCGTCTCCAAGCGAGGGCGCATGACAACTCACAGTATTGGAGATGATCTGTTGGTGGATCACTCCAGCATATTTGCCCTGGTGGTTGCGCCCACAGCCGGGAAAGTCCTTGAATGTTCCGCTCGGATCACTGAAGCTGCCGACTCGGATTATGTTTTCTGCTTTAGCGTAGAGCATCGCGCCGTCCAATGCGGCGTTGGGGTCTCCAGTGCTGAGGTTCAATTGGTTGGCTTGACCGGCAATCAGCGGTCCGCCACTCAGCGTAGTGACGATTATTCCCTGCTGGATTGGCGTGATCTTGTTGATGGTATTGTCTGCAAGTCCAAGGGCAATTAGTAGCTGGATAAGTAACCCGGTCGCCCCGAAGCACTCACGGAATGAAGCTATCACGTATGCAGCGTTTCCCGGGGTTGAGTTGGTCATGGGAGGTGTCAGTAGATTAGAGGCCGCTACGGAGATCTGTCAGATATGGCCAGTTAGGGAGTTAGGAAGGAAACCGACAGTTGTTGTTGAAGGCTATCGGGCCGGTGTTATCCTCGAGCAGATAGGGCAATAACTCTCCCAGGGCTTTTGGCATGCCATCTGGTTCAGGATGGCAGAAATAGGCTGGCACCAACGAGCCGTTGGTGAATGCTTGAGTGGGAACGACCGTCGCCAGCGCCAGCAAGAAGATTGTTAGAAGAGCCATTTGAAAGAGTGGTTGGGAGAATAGAAAATGTGATCTGATGGAAGTTTGCTCTGCAAATGAGTGAAAAAGAATACAAGGTAAGCGAATGTAACGGCCTCGAGGGAGAAGAGACCGGCTCTCAGAGACGCAGAAGACAGCTGTGTTCGACGTCCCTTTGTGAGGATCTGGGCCGATTTTGATAGTTGTCAAAAAACCCCGTCCACCACCCCTTCTACACTTTCCGGGTCGTTGAGACAGGAGTGCACCCTTAGATCTGGTGTGGCAGCCTCTCACGTGGCTTCAGTGCGTCACTCACAGCTGTTTTCGGCCAAACCATCGACATAGTGCGTGAATGCTTCCAAGGGAACCGTGGGACGGGGCGCGAAGACTAGGTCGACATTTCCCTTTCGAGAACAACCGCATCTTACACAGCAGGGGATGGTAACCCAAATCTTATATCAATTGCTGCTTTCAGGATAGTAGTCTGCTGTTGAGATGAAAAGGGAATTCTAAAACGCTCGTGGAACGTCACCTGTATCGTACCCTAGACCGAGTGGATTAACACTTGCACTAACCATTAGCGTACAAGAACGAAGCAGGGGCGGAGGTTTTGAAGGACTCTCTCCCTTCAACGGTGCCTAAATTGCTACGGCAGCCATACATGTTTAGGTTAAGTAATCTAGGGTGGGAGACCGCTGCAATTTACCTCGGATGGCTGAAGCGCCGCATTTGATCGCCCACGAGTGTTTTGAAGTTGCTGGGTAGGGGCACTCCAGGTGCAGAGTGCGGGGGGCCACGTGCCCCCCAAACCAGGGTCCTGGAGGCTTGATTTTGGCGATTCTTACAACGTGACTGACAAAAGATCCGCTTAAGGTCGACGTTTCCAAGCCTGGTGTGCCCTTCTATGAGGGAGCCCGCGATTCTGTGACTATCGTCTCTAGAAATAGTCAAACGGTAAGTGAGGTGAGCGCCCGGGTGAGCGAAACGGAGCTCAGCCATTTGAGATGGAATCACTTGGCCCGCTGACTGAGAAGTCACTCGACGATTTGTCGGCTTTGCACGGTCCGATAGAACAACTGGCGACGTGTCGCTTAGACGCCAATGATATCTGTCCCGACTGTGGGTCCGTCGACATCAGGGCCCGCTTGCAGTGTCAAGAATTTCGTTTGGTTGCCAGCAATGCCGTTTTCCACCTTGACCACGTTCCAAAGGACCCCTCCTTGGCCAAATGTTCCCTGTGCCGATTCCTCTCAAGATGCGTCCAAGCACGGCTCGCTGAGCTTCAGGTGGAGACGCTTGAGTCACACAGTCTACGATCCGCGGCAACCTTGAAAGGGCTGAGGCTAACTTTCCCTTACAATGGACGCACTAGGACATTGGAAGGGGAGCAAACCTATTCTTTCATCGCTAGAGCTGAATATGGCCCAATCGTCATCCATGCGCTACCCCTCGGTGAAGATGCTTTCCGCCTCGCGAACCGCAAAGAGTCCTACGCCCGATCGCTAATGCCCGTCCAGGCAGACCGCAATCTGATTCTCGGCTGGCTGAATGAGTGCCGGTCCCGGCACCTCTCGTGCTTGAAATATGACAATCAATTCCGCGTTCCAAACCATCTACCCGGGCTGAGGTTTATCGACGTTCATGCTTCATGTGTGGTGCAAGCCACTGCGGAAACGCAAGAGTACCTCACTCTGTCTTATGTTTGGGGAGCCCTAGAACACCTTGTTTTAAAGCGCGACAACGTCGACCAGCTCTCCAAGCCTGGGGCGATCGAGACAAGTTTCCAGACCCAACTTCCTCAGGTGATTCGGGACGCAATCCGTGTAACGCGGGACTTGGGATTCAAGTATCTATGGGTGGACAAGCTTTGCATATGCCAAGACGATGGCGATGAGAAGGCAGCACAAATTGCGGCGATGAACCTAATATACAAAGGAGCAACGATGACCCTTGTTGCGGTTGAAGCTGACAATGCATTTTCCGGGCTCCCAGGCGTACGACCCTATCCGCAGCCACGTGAGAGGATTGTTGAACGGGTGGGGCTTATACGCCTCACCACAGTATCGCCTCCAATTGACGAGCTCTTGGCCACCACGAAGTGGGCTAGGAGAGCTTGGACATATGGCGAAGAACAATTCTCGCGAAGGCTTCTCTATTTTACCAAGCAACAAGTATATTTTTCCTGCTTGCTCTATTCGCACCGAGAAGATGCCTTTGATGGAGATCCTGGTGCCTACACTGGCAAGGGACAACGAATTCTGCACGATTTCAGTACGCAAGAGTACTTGTGGCTTCAGTCATGCTTGGCAGAATTCTCGCCAAGGACATACACCTTCCCTGTCGACCGGCTGGACGCCTTCAGAAGCATCCTGAACGAGTTGGCCGAAAGAAGCCAATATCCGTTTCTTGAGGGGCTACCGACCAGGGATCTTCTCCGCGCCATGTGCTGGCAACACAAAAGCATGTACAATCGTAGAAACCTCTCGTATCCGAGCTGGTCATGGGCAGGCTGGGATGGGGCTGTTTCTCTTCCGGAAAGAGGTCACCTTCCAGAAAGCGGTCAATCCTCAGTGCAGCCCATTATTTTGCCGCGTATTGCATCGATCAGAGAACATGGTTCTCAAGGCCGACCTCTTTGGAAAACATCCGTCATCAGTGAGGAAGCCGCAACCCAGAAACGTTCCGGCCTCCCGGCAGAGCTTTTGGTACAGGAATATTCAGCAGCTGCTGTGCATATGCTCTATCTTAAGGTTTCGCCTCTGGACCTTGAAGCCATTGTCCCTACCGATTCCGTTACTGGTGTGAAGCAGCATTCCAGACCAGGAGAGGGCGGAGATTGTCTGCAAGAGCCGACGGAGAAGACGTTGGCGGTAATGTCCTGGAGCAATAACTCAGATGTCCCTTTAATGGAAGCACAGTCAAGTGGAGCTCAGAGCGGCTCCGTCAGTCCATCAAATTTATCTATTCACAGAGAACCCTTAGAGTGTCAAGCAAAGACAAGGCCCTACCCTAACAATGTCGTACGGCTTTCCTTCACAGCTCTGTCAATTCGCCTCCCTGTCTTCTTCCTACCTTCAACCGAATATGGCCTGGTCTTTGGACGCCCCGGACATCCCGGCAGCAGTCTCAACGACCCAAGCATTAAATTTCACTTCGACACATATGCTCCGGACTCAATAGTGCTGGCTCCATCTACCGCAACGAACATAGAGCTCTTACTTCTCAGCACAGATATTTCTATGTACTGTATCGAATCACACAGCACCTTTAAAGAGAGGGAAGGTAGCAAGTCCGAGGCATTAGTCCGTCATCTGACCGCCAGGGCCAGTTCTGCGATTCGAACCCTCTCGCCTAGGCGGACAGTTGATTCGCCAACAAGCCTCGAGAGCGTCGAGGGCTTTTTAGGCCTTTGGATAGGGTACCGCTCTGTGTTCGATTTGATGAGATCGAAGCCAGCCCCTGTCACAATGATGGTGGTCGAGGAGACGACGGAAATTGGTGTATATGAGCGAATTGGCGTAGCGGAGTGGGATGAGCACGCTTTCCAGCGATGTAATCCGCAAGCCAAGGATTACATCCTCGCCTGAGGTGCAAGGCTGTCCTAACTGTACTTACGATGAGAGCATCTATTCAAGCGAATAGAGATCAACTACTTTGCCGCAAAATAGAAGCATCTTACCTTTGGTTTTCGAAGGTCTACTGATGAAGGACAATTCTAAGTGTTTCGGGGTGGGGCCAATTAGTCATTTACCCCTTTACGGGCTGGGGCGATGATCTTTAGCTTCTGTCAGAGGGATATCGTAGACGACAGCATTCACTCTCCGGTGGTGCAGTTCAAGCCTTAGCTTTTCGAATGTAATGTCACGGTTGACTTAAGGTGCAAGTCCGAATGCTGTGATTAATTAGGAGCATATCGCCTGATCTCCATAGACATCCCTCAGCCAGTACCTAGGCATTCTGGTTAAGAGATCATCTGATGTCCCAACCAAATCTCCCACATCTACTTCTAGCTTCTACAAAGCCAGACGTCCCTTCATAGGCCCTTGACCATTCCGAACTCATCTCAGTGCAGAAGCATCTGGTGAGCGACGGGCTTTTGTCCTTTGGATGATAGAAGGGCGGCTCTTATAGGAAGACTGGAACGTTAAGCCATATCCATTCAAGTAAGATTGAACGTTACGGACATAGGATTTAGATTCTTTCGGGGAAGTTCCCTAACTAGAAGGGACCCAAAGAGTTGGCAATCCCCAAGTAAAAGACCCAAAAGCAAAAGCAAAAGCAAAAGCACAAACAAGAGACAACGCAACCTGGGACAATCACATCCATCACCCCTCCCTCGCGCGTCTCATACTCTCCTGCAACTTGGGCCAAAACTCCCGCTGCACCACCGTGTCCACAAACTCCTTGACCTCCACCACCTTCTCCCCGCTCTCATCAAACTCTAGTACCCACATGTACTCATTCACGTACTCGCCGGCCGCCGTGTCTGCCTTGGCACTCAGCCACATGACAACTTTACGCGCCTCGACGTCCTCGATCACCTCATGGACGTCGAGGTTGAAGTTTTGGAACACGGTCTTGAGGGAGTAGAGACTCTTTTCGTAGGCGGTGTTGTCCTGAGGCGCGAGTTTCATGGATTGGGGGAGGAGGTGCCGGGTGCAGGTAGGGGCGCGGAAAGACATGATGGCGGGGATGTCCATGCGGTTGAAGGCGACAATGAGCTTGTCGGCAGTTTGGCGCTGGGGAGTGAGAGGCATTGTTTTCTAGATGGGAGGACTGGGGTGTTTTTGGATCCGGGGTGTGGGGATTATGATTTTGTTAGATACCAGTGGTACATGAACTGTGAAGAAAGTCGAGGAGGAACGCGTCTGCTTAGTCTTAGTCAACGCCCGTATAGCTGTAGCGTCGGTGCTTTTCATTGTGCAGAAAACGCGCTCAAGCAGGAAGGGGTCATTAAACAGATCGAAGACGCGACATTCTCTCAGCTCTACGAGCAATACGACGCTTGTTGTTCTGCTCATAGTCTTTACCCCTCGTATCCAATATCGTAAAGAATTTGGAGCCAACATGCTGTCAGACGTCATTTGTGTAAGCTGCCTGTTTTGATCCGAAGTTTTTGACAATCTCCAATGATATGCTCTGTCAACGGACCCACGAAAGACAAGCAAGAATTCAATTGTGCTTCGACTTTCGAAGTCTAAAAGTGATGCGAACGAACTAACTAGCGTTCGAGCTTTCCTATTGATACTAATGACGGGGTATCCTTTTACAACCTTGATCAGTGGCTGTCAAGCCACAATCGTCGCCAGAACGCCAATCGCAATGCCCGAAAGAACGTCATGCCATGCCATGCCATAGTACATTGATTAGTCCACGTCCTCGGTGAAGTCCTCCACCGTGGCTGCTTTTGCTTTCCCCTTATCCTGTGATGACGATGCAATATCTTCTCCATTCGATCTTTCGCGGTTGGTACCATTCGCGCTAGGAGCTGTGGACGGACCATCTTTCCGAGTAACTGGTCCACTACCAAGTATTTGCCCAACAGTGGGTCCTCCAGCATTCTGCGCAGATGCCGATGGCTGCGATGGGACGGGAGTAGGAAGTGGTGTACTCGAACCCCATGCCGGCAAAGAAGGTAAAGTGGCTGTGGAATCTGCATGGTTTTGATTGGTCGTAGTGGCCGAGTCCTCGGTTGCTGCGCTGGATGTTGCGTGCGGTACTTCCCCAGCGTGCAAGTCTGGAAGAACCACGTCTCCGTTTGTCAATATAAACTCAGAGACCGGACTCTGCGTCGAATTGCCTGAACCATTCAAAGCTCCATCCCGCCGACGAGCTTGGCCGAGATTGGGATATGACGTTGTTGAGGCTGAGCCTGTGAGGCCGTTATTTGTTCCCTCTGTCTGCCGTGGAGCCGAAGGGGGCGAAAAGGCTGCGTGGGCGGTTGGGCCATGGGCATGAGCTGCCGTTGTCTGAGTATTGCCAGGAGGGCCGGCGCTGGTACTCATTCCAGGTGCCGGAGGATGTCCCGTTGCATCAACCCTGTGGAGCGGCATCATTGTCCATCCAAGCGGTAGTGCTAGTCCCTCTGGCAAGGCATCACTCCCAGCAGTGAGGACAGGTTGTTGAGGATTGGCAACAAGAGTCTGAGCAGGCCTTATCGTCACTTGAGGGGATATGCCAGAAGACGGAGCCTGGAGGGCTGTGGGTGCGTGCGCTGGTTGACCAGCAGCTGTTTGTCGCAGTGTCCTTAGGCGGTTCAGCTCTGCCTCAAGCATTCGTACGACATGCAACTCATTCGAGGCCATCCTGAGTTCGCTGATTTCTTGCTGCAACCGTTGCTCGATAGTGTTGAGCTGAGTGTGAATGTTTGCAATCCCAGCTCTCGCTGGAGGTGGCCGTGGTCGGCCAAAGCCAAAGCCGAAGCCGTATTGTTGAACATGATCTTGATTTCCAGGCTGAACAGGCCGCGCTTGCTCGTTGATCTGATGGGCCAGATCATTCACGATATCTCCCCTGCCGGCCCCGAATCCAATCCGTAGCGGACCGAGATTTAGCATTCTGAAGCGATTCTGCCCCTCAGCCGGCTGAAGATCTCCTTGATTGGCTTGATCTGCCGCTGGTTGACCTGGCACTGCGGCAACCGGCTGTCCCGGTGCAGCATTGGCGGCAGGCGGACCGATAGTGCCAGCTTGTCGAGGTCCTGGCACAACTGGTCGTCGGCACGTCGGACAAATCTGTTGTCGTTCGAGCCAACTTCGAAGACATGCAAAATGCAGAATGTGACCACAAGGGAGTTTCTTCGGCCTCATCCGCTCCGCTACAGGGTTGGGCGCAGGTTGCGCTCCCGCATCATTTCTAGCACCTGCTGGTGGGAAGGGCCGCATCTCCTCCCGACAAATGATGCAAGTGTCCTCCCGAGCGATCTCGTCCGCTGTTGCATCAGGGTACCTTTCGTTCATATCTCTTGTAGCTGTCCTGTATTTGACAAAGTCTGAAATGCGTTTGAAGAAAGACCTGCAGGTAAGGAAAACATCGCGCATAATGTGGATCGGAAGGCCGTAGAATACAAGGAGAATGAAAAAGAAAGATAGATAGACAACGAGCTTGAGGAAGTCTAGAGGAAACAAATTAGCGTCCAACGTGGCTGACTGCCATGAAGTAAGCAGAGCCTTACCTGTTGTAAGGTCGAGGTAGAAGATCCATCGGCCTTTCTCTTCCCAGCCCTCCACCTCGATTTCAGCATCATCAATTGGGTCCTCGGCCGCGGGAATTGTTCGACTAGGGCCTGCTGAGGCCGCTGCATCTGTAGGAGTAGGTGATGCTCCTGAAACCGCACCTTCACCCAAGGCGGGGACGGTAGCTTCTGCAGCTACCCTCCTCTCTCGCCGTATCTCCTCGACCCTCTTTTCTTTCTGCTTCCTCACGATATAGATCTCCACCAAAGAGATGGCATACCTCGCCATCGTGCTGAAGGAAAGGATCGTCAAGACAGCAAATTCGAATCCAAACATAACCATCATGTCTGGCCTAGCTTGGTGCAAGACCTCTTTGACCAGGTACTCCAGCATATAGCTGTCAAAAAGTACCGAAATAGACAACGATATGGCCAGCCGTGTGTGGAATAACCTCGGATTCTGTGGTGGTTGCTGCTCTAGCACTTCGACCCGTCCCTCGCCAATCCAACCCCAAACTTTGGCTGCAAGCAAGCTGAAGAACATAACCAAGAACCAACCGCCAATCTCGCCGCGGAATATCGTCATCGCTAGACATGTTTCAGTGACCGCGAACCACGCTTTCTCGTAGAGCTGTTCGATCTCGATGGGTCGCAGGGGTCCAAAGAGGAGCTTCTGGAGGCCGATGAGGAAGGTGCATGCGGTCAGGAATACGAGGTTCGTCAGAATCTGGATTTTAGAGATCAGTGGAAAAGCCGCTGAGGGACGGAGGAGGGATTGAGAACGAACCATGAGATTGGCACTACTCTGCGCGAGATAGACAGCTGCTGAGTAGAAGTTGGGCCGCTGATGCAGCGCCTTCAGTACCACACCCCCAGCCAGGGCCACGGAGACCTAGACGACGAGTTAGTAGCTGTGACCAAGCTCAAATGGGTCTGACGAACCCCAGCGTAAGCTGCCCATCTTATCCTCATGTCCGCCGATCCTCTCAGGGCGCTGGATGTAGCGAAAGTAGCATGGAGCTAGGTTAGATGTCGCGTACGACGTATGAACGACTAATTGTGACCAGTGCACTAAAGAAAGTACAATTTGGGTGGCTTTGAGTTACGTTTGAGCGGAGGAAAAATTGAATGCGCAAGATCCTGGTTTGCTTTGGAGCGTCATAGGTGTCAACTTTTATTGATGCTCATCCCCCGACAAAGAGCTGACATAAACGGTTGGGGAGGCCCGCTTTGGTCCCCCCAAAAAGCAATTGACCCTGAGGTCAATCTCGCTCCAGAGTCAGGATTTCGGGAATTTGAATTGCAAATGAGCGTAGGATAGTAAGAGTAAGTCATTCGCAATGATATGACCAAAGCATCCAGTCGTTGTATGTTTTGCTATCGAATATGCAGAGTCGTTTATTCCGGTCTACTCTATAGCTATATTTCCCTCGCGACCAACGCCGTCAAATGCTCCTTCTTCGTGGTGCCTGCTCATGTATCGTTGACATTTCGGCTTGATGTATGCGCTCCATGTATCTCATAAACGCCAACTTCAATGTTCCCAATGCTACATTCTTTTTTGATGGTGACCTTTCCACCCCACAAGTGGCTGCCACAGCTGCCACGAGCTAAGACGACAAAGTCTCATGCCCAAAACTCCTTCAAGGTAGCACGGAGGTCTTGAGGAGCTTTCATCACAAGACGAAAGGACTGCTTAATAGCCGTCTCCATCCTTCCATTCCCTACCCGAGTGCAGCGCTCGCACCCGCGGATCTCTTCCTCTTTCCACTGCCATGTCACGCCTGTGACTAAGCTCCCAATTCAAATCTTCAATCTCTTTCTCAAGCTGAGCATCTCTACCCAGCTCAGGAACTTCCAACTCCGCGGCCTCACCCAATCTCCCCTGATCCTTCGCACCCTCAATCGCAGTCACTTTAGCACGCCACTCCGCAAGCTGACCCAGCAATTGCCCCCGATTATACCGTATCTCAAACCACTTATCAAAGTCCGCCTCACCATCAAAACAAATCCCATACCCGTCACAATAGCATGCATGCTGAGTTGGGCATACGCTGCTCTGCCCGGTGAAAACGAATTGCCATAAATACTCCCATATACGCCCAGAAATGTAATCGTTAAGCTCTGTCTTTAGCAGCCAATTCCGGTAGAAATTGAACGTCGACAGCGGAATGGTCCGAATTCGATCTCGAGAAAGCGCAAATTGCGCACAGCACGGCACTGCTAGGACTCGTGGTATCGGCTCGTGGGGGAAGAGCTCGCTCCATGCCTTGGCCATCATTGTCTCCTCTTGCTTATTGATATCCTCTTCGATCACGCCCGGGTGCACCCATTCTGGACATCCCGGGTTCCAGTGACATCTCATGTTCATGTAGCCCTGTCGTTGAACCCGCTCACTGCTCAGCATTTTTATCATTTCTGCGGCGTCATGATTGTGTAAGTCGTTGTTGTGCCAGCTATATCTATGTGCGTGCATGAAGATCGAGACGTCAGGCAGAGCATCGTAGTTGTCTATAATGTAGGTAAGGTATGTCATGACTTCGTGCCCCTTATTCTTTGGTGGGTGGAGGGGTGCGGTCGGATCATCTGCAACGTATATCGCCTTATTTATGGCTGGTATTTCTTCGTCTACCCAGTCAACGTTCTCGTCTGACGTCCGCGGCATCACCAAAGTGCGCGTGTAATTCGAGCCAGGCGGTTTGGGCTTCCCAGGACGGAATGAGGGCATTGGGTCCCACCCGCCCAGGTTCTTCGACGACGTCTGTTCTAGTCCGTATGAAGTTGTGGTGGTCGACTTTGTAGGTTCCGGGACCACCTCGCCCATGCCAACAACTTGTGGTGCGTCTCGCCATGTTGGTCGATCGCTTGAAATCTGTTGGTAGAAGAAAACCACAATGAAGGCGGCGATTCCTAGTAAAGGCGCGAATCGCCTTGGTATTGGCATGGCACGGATATGGGACTCAGGCATAGCAAGAAGAAGCTTATGCGGTCTGAGTTATCATGCGTTAGCATACAATGCTGTAGATGGGATGTTGGGCTCACGCACCTTCAATCACCCCCTTGCACCCACGCCTGGACCAGCTTTGCATTCCTTGATTGACTTCAGAACTGGCTGCAAGAGAAAGCAATTATGTCTTGCGACATCCGGAGAGGTATTTGCTATGTTACGAATAGAGTAGAAAGTAGTGATTAGAGTTCTTCAACCTATCGAACAAAACAATGAGGCTGAAATTTGTTCCTGATAATGGTGCATGCGTTGGGGCTAGGAGATGGCGGCATTGAAGCCAAAGGGAGGAAGAGCCGGTGACCGGTGTAGTATGTGGAGCATGACATGACTCGGAATATGTTTCAGATGCGAAGGTGATTGCTGACATAGAAACAGGAGAATGGCCGTGCAAAAAATGTAAACAAACGTACGTCAGTGGAGAGGGTACAGAGGCTCAGGCCAATCGGGGGGCGCGCTTTTAAGCAGACAGCGGCATGACGAGCTCTAGCTGTTGAGACTTATCTAGGGGCGGCGCCATTGCCGCTTGGTTCGCGTTAGTGATCTGCATTAAGTCACATTCTCATTAAGAGGGACTTGTAGGACCTTTCTAGTCTGGCTTCACGATAATTGTATTGTTGACATTACATTCAGAACGCTGCACTCCCACAAGTCAACACGCAACGACGTAGGCGGCGAAATACCCCGGGTGCTGCTGTCCCGTACACTGGCTTACCCCATTTGATTCATCAACATATCCATTTCTCACAGATTGGCTGGCCGTCCTTCTTTCATATCGCATCGCATCTCATCTCTGCCAGTCTTACTCCGCATCCTTCCTCCTCAGTTCTCCTTCTGACTTTGACTGTTCGCCCGTGTGTACATAGGCGATGCAGCGATTGGAGGTGCTTGTCTCCAACGCCGCATAGCGCTATCTTCTTGCTGGTCATCAACGATGACGACCATCCAGACACCAATCTGGCCATTGCCTCCCAACAAAGGCGTGCAATGTATCCATCTGCTTCGGCCCTCTTCGTTGGTTTTAGAAACCCATCTCACTTTAGCGGTAACGCCACGACCTTCACCCATTGCTCCGGTGAGTTCCTCCCTTACATGGTCAGACCCTCCAATCTTATTCAGGAATGGTGACTGCAGAATGCCGGGCACTCGCAACGACGGAGATGCGAATAAGATTCTCAGTGAAGGATATGGTCGAACCAGTAAATACTATCAGTTTCGTCAGCACCTGACATGTTTGAGCGGGGAGGTAAAATAATGTCCGTTACATTTTGGTAGACACCAGCCAGTCTCCCGCTGGCCATTTGACCTCCTGCCATATGCATGAGATTAGGTTGTTTGGTCATCGGCCGCGGTTGATGCGAGTTGATGCTCATAGTATCTGAGTAGTCTTGTGTTGTCTCGCGATGCATTCGTCCTCCAAAGCGATGGATCGTCGACAGCTCGCCTTGATTCAACATTTCACTAAGTTCGCGTAGTTCATCATTCTTTTCTGCAGATGGCTTGTGCAGTTGTGGTGCCTCCTCTCCTCGTTCTTGCAATTCAAGGAGTTTCTGAAGGGACTCCAGCTCAGTGCACTCTTTTACGAGTCCGCTGACATCGACTTGGGCGCCAATAAAATACCGAATCTTGCCTCGGCTGTCGCACAACGGGGCAGTCATGAGGAGATTCATGAACGGTGACCCGTCTCTTCGACTGATTCGTTGGTCAGCATGGAATGGACATATAGGACGGGTGAGAAGTGTTCACTAATTCAAGAAGACCTCTGAATGCTGTCTGCCGGCCGTAATGGCGTCCTTTAGTCTGCGTACACTCAATGGGTTTGTCCAAGGTCCTTGCAAAAACCGGCAATTGCGACCCAGGACATATCCCATGCCGTACTGAGTCGTTCTGTTAAATTCTTCGCCGCAAATCAGTATCACTACGCAAACACAATGACAGATGGGCCTCACCTTCTGACGCAAAAACGATTGGATTGTCTGGCCTCGAGGGATCTGTTAGACAGAAAACCTCGGCTAACCCTTCCGACGCCGCTTCCAAATGCGGCGCCAGTGATCCTATAATTCTTTTCGAAATGCTCAAACTTGCCACCTGGATGTATAGGTGGGTTATGTATGCCGGCAACTCTTCTTTGACCAGAACGTCAAAGGCGCTGTTGGCTTTCTGCTCAAGGAATGGATTGACCGATGGTTTCGGGCGCTGAGAAGTGAAATCGAAGCCCTCTATGGGGTCAAGGCCATCACAAACTGCGTTAGTGTAATGAAGTGCGCGGATGGCCTTCAGAGCGTCGAGGTAATACACTAGTAGAGGGACTGACTTGGGGCGATGTGCGGATAGGAAAGACGTGAATTTGAACAGGAGCGCAGGATCCGAAAATATGACCTGGAGATGTTCTCTTGAAAAAAGTATTTGCGACCTCTTCTCCAATGAGTATACCTCTTTCTGATTCTGCAATGGGGCCACCAGATCGTACGACGCTGGGTCGTCATCTGTGATAGGTTGATCTGCTTCGTCGAATGTGGCCGGCACCTGTAAAGGAGGTAGGTCTGGGACATCTTCGTCGTCGACGCCTTGGATTTCATAAGGATCGGAGTTCTGGACTGAGCCAGAATTGGTGGGAGATCGCTTCGGAGTGCTCTGTGCGGAATCATTGGCAAAATATTCGGCGATTGATGGTTGGGCACCGGAAACCACCTCACGAGGGGTCCGGGGTTGACTGGAGGACTGCGGTGGTGAGGGAGGAGTGGTCGAAAAGGTGGAAGACATGACGACGCCTGCTGGTCGACCAGGCTTCATAGGTTTGGCTCGATCTAGAGAAACAGAATGTAATTGGGCGATCTATGTCAGGGTCTTGAGGTAAACAACGTCTAATGAAAGCTACATGCAGGCACTGGAGCGCATTGCTTCTTGATTACATGCTAGTGAAGAGAAACGACTTTGCTGCAACGTTGAATTGTCGCGCAAGAAAAGTAAGTGAGAGATTAGGAGATAAAATTCACAACGAGCGAATGCCGCACCAAAATTCAGTTCTGGTCCATGTCTGAAAATGATTTCTCGATCATCACATTGGAGGTCAGGATCTCGGGCTAGCCTACGCAACGTGCATAAGAGTGATTTTCTTGGTTCCTGACATGGGGGGTGGAAGCTAGTGGGCCAGTGAGCCAGCGATGGGTGTGGTGCCAAACACTCATCTTGGTGATTGGGCGATCGAAGCCGAGGAAGCTGCCCAAACTGGCCCCAGCTCTTGTCCAGCTCCGTCGCAGCAAAACACATTAACTTGCAGACAGCTCACAACGTAAAATCTCTCCGACTCTTTTATCCCCCAATGTGCTAGGCGAATTAGTTGGGTCTGGACCTAAATGAAACCTTGAGCTTAATTAGGGTCAGAGCTCTACGCCGGCGAGATAGAACTCAAAAGTAGGCACAGGAGCTGGGCCAATAGAGAAAGCTTGCATAAAACTTCTTTCTACCCAACTTTCGACCGTACAAACCATGTGGACTTCAGCCCATGGAAATAAGTCAGGGGCCACAATTGAGATAGTGGATGATTGTGATTGTATGTACATACATCTAGATTAATCGAGACTGCAATCTCGTTGGCTAGGCTCACTTCGATTGTATGCAACAGCCAAACCAAAAAAAAAGCTGAAGGCCTGCCGTTCCGTCACACAGGAACAAAGCAATCCACAAATGAACGTCCATGGGTATCGTAAAGCCACCGCTACGTCTTGCCAAGCAAGGGGTATCCCAAATCCAAAAGGCACCAATGTCGCATCTGCAAAAATTGCGAACTAATTTTCACCAGATGCTTGAACGCGAAGTAATGACCGTTGTGTAATGGTATTTTGTAGGCAATCGCGGTGCTGCCTCATTATTTTTCAAGTTGCGCATTCCAGGTGGCTGGGTTGAAGTGGACTTCTTGCAATTCGTTGTCCAGGTCGGCAGCTTTGAGATTGCCCACTGGAGTATGTGTGTCATCGCCGCCTACACTCAAGTGGTCCATCTCGGTCAGTTCATCCGTATCACCGTTTGAGGTGGTAGAGCGGCTATGGCTCGAAGACTTGGATGACTCTCGTGAGACAAGGGTCACGGGCGATGTCGCTAAATCATGCTGCTCGGTACCAGATTCTGCACTCGTTTCGTCTGATGTTTCTTTCTCTATCGTCTTGGCTTCGTTAAGTCCGTTGCCGTAACCTGGGATGAAAATCTCACAGAAAGCTGGTTTACTGACAATTGTCGACTTTGTACTCGTGCTTCGATTCATCAGAAGGCCACGCAGGGATGAAGTAGATGTGTTGGTGACTATCGACAACGGTAGGGACTTCCTCTTATCCTTCATACCGCGGCTTGACAATGACGAGGAGGAAGAGCTCGTCTGTAGATAGTTGATGTCTGGTTCAAGCTCAGTGGTGACTAGCTTCAACTTCTTTTCGGGCGTCTTTGCAGCCCCAGGGTTGCCCGCAAGCCACGGCATGACCTTTGGTGCATGGCAGCAAAGTGCATAGGTCAGTCCGTCTGGCTCACGAACTTCTTTCGGTGCGTAGGTGACTGACACCAATGTCTGCAAAATGGCGTAAATGAGAATCCAACGCACTTTTCGACCATCGACCAGCGACACATCTTCAAACTCATCCGAAACATTCCGAGCCTCGAACTGCTCGACCCTTTGGACGAGTGGGTTGCTGGAGACACTCCAATCTCGGTTGGAAGCGTCGATCAAGGCTTTGGCAGAGACCTTGTGTTGAAATTCACGTTCTGCCCTCCTCCTTCGAATGGGATTGAGTGAGTTCCGTCTCTCGCGGCCCACACTGAGAGATTTCTCCGCGTCCTCTACTGATGGAATAAGGGGTATTGGATGTGGCAACGTTTCGAATCGATGTCGTCCGTCGAAAGCCTCGATGGTTTGTAGGACACAAATTCCACCTCCAGCAGGCTTGTTGTCGGATATGGATGGCGTTGAGCTAGGATCCACTAGATAGTGGTACAAGTTGCGGAAGTCCGAGTACATTGAGTGGTATAACGCTCTCTGTTCGTGCAGACTAGTTTGGAAGCTTGCAGGGGGCCAGAAACCGTAGCTTTCTATATAGTAGCCATGCAGGAATGAGCGGAACCGATCAAAATGTTCCCTCGCTTTCTGGTGTAGTCCGAGATGCCCGCCGGACAAGTCGAGTTCGAAAAAGTTGATCACAGACCTGCTGACACGGTCCAGTCGGACATCCATTTCCAGCCGAGCTTTGAGAATCGTGGCTTTTGTCACCGAGCTGATTGACTGCAATTAACACTGTCAGAGTAGACCTACAGCTCAGGAGACGGTACAACTTACCGCGGCTTCCATACTATCATGGAATCTCTCGTGCATTCCAACACAATGCGCGAAGGCGTCGATCCATAAATGCTCGATCTTGAAAGTCTCTGCAAAGTGTAATACAGCAAGTGCGTGGTCTACGCACTCGCGAAAGTCAAGATAGTGTTGGTGCTCCATGTAAGACATCAAATCTCGTTGATTGGCTGTCTCCTCTCGCGGACGGAGAAGATCGATGCGATGTGAGAGTCCAACAAGCGATCCGCCCAGGGTTTTACCGGTCAAAGGAACGTTGTATATCCATGCGAAAAGATTTCGTGTATCCAGGTGGTGATTCATCGAATCTTTCTTGCTGGCACTCGGTGGTGCCGGTAGGTATAGTTCGAATACGTCAGACTGTCTTTCTCGGCCACTGCGAGAACGCATCGAGTTTGAAGCCGTTCGAGGCACCTTCACGGATCTGTTGATGAGACACCGTAGTTTTTTCGATGCTAGCTGCGATGAATGCACTCGAAATGATGGACTTCTTGCTGTTTGCCCTGGCTCTTGTAGGTAAACAATGATGTCACCATCAGGGAAATACAGCTCATGGTCCTAGAAAGGTTCAGCAGGGCGTTCGTCCACCAGAAGTAAGGAAAACAGAGCTCTCACATTGTTCAATTTATTCCAGCTGTTTGTGACCCGGGCTTGCCCGTCCCATCGTCTCATGCCAGGGTAGAACAAGCTATCCTTCCCATCAGGGGCTGTCGCCATGATTCAGGTCCTCCTTTGTATATTTTTGCCCCCCACAGCTCAGAAGTTGGCGCGAGTTCCCGATATGGCTGACGTTGTGGACAAGATGTCTTGCTTCAGGAGCCTCGGCGGCACCCGGCAACCTGGTCAGATAGAGCTTTCGAATCCTGTGGTACTCTCCATTTGTTGACAGCCTTAGCCGCTGAAGGCTTTCGCGCTGAAAGGGGTTTTTTGGCGAAGTAACTTGGTTGTGGTCTTTCAGGCACTGAAGCGAGGACAGGAAATATTTGGTAACCTCAGATGTTTTTGTTTCGACGGAACTGGCGAGCTGCCAACCTCGTAGGCTGTTTGCACAAGTAGCTGTTTAGTGGCGGTCTCAGCTAATGTCCGGCCAGCACCAGACGTAGGGGTAATTGGAACGCCACACGCCAGAGTGAGCGAGAATGCTTTGCATGCAGCCAGTTAGAAAAAGCGGAGTCGCGAAACACCGGCGGAAAGCTCTGACCATTTACGAAGCTCAATCTGCGTTGTAGATTACCCTAAGCAGGGGTGGCGTTTCCTCCCGACCGGGGCGGGGGAGCCAGCACAGATGAGGGCTGACCCACGAATGACGCACCAGCTCGAGCGAGGTGGCTCGACATGATTCATGGAAATGGACGACATGCCCTGAATTCGGGGACCCGGGGAGGTTGTCTTACTGCAAAGAGCCGCATGCCTGCACATTAAATACGAGATTGAACAGGGGGGCAAGGGGATCTGCGAGCAAGGGAGGGACGGACTTCCTCCAATGCCCGAACGAATGCGATTACTTGACCTGTCCGCAAGCTATTCTCCTTCCCACATGCCCAGATTTTGCTAGCCTTTCTTTCTCAAGAACGTCTTGCGTGGCTTGCACGAGGCGGGAGAATTTAGAAAGAGCATGGCAGGCGAAGGCTCCTCCTGGGACTCCGGCCTGCAGATTTAGAGCTTGTGAGTCGCCCGCAAACTCGGATACTGCGCGGCCCAAAGTCTTGCGGTGTAGCTGGTAACTTCCGGTACGTGGAGTCGTGATAGACAATCGTGATCGACTTGACGTGAAGATCATTTTCCGCTTTCTACACAGCACGAGCCGGCATTGCATGGTGGTTGGTACACAATATTATCCATGTCGTGGGACAAACAAAATATCTCATAGCAAGGCTAGCAGACATGGGTAAGCGACTGGTAGTCCGGTTTTTTGCACAAGCGGACCCCCTTCACGTAAGCTGTGAGATTGATCATGTCTACAAAGGTTTAGGCCCTCCTGCAGCCTGCGGGTCGGTACTTGATTGTACCAGCATCCAGAACGACGGAAACTGCTTGAAAATGAACGGGCCTTGTTCACTTGCGGAAGTCACCCCGGGTAGTACCTTTCCTTATCGTGATCGGGTTTCCTTTTTTCAAGTTCAGGTTCCACAGCTAGACGCTTCTTCAAACGCAGACTTAGCCCTATTTGACCTGCCCCCGGCTCGCCGCCTATCTTCTGCCAATTACCCCCCAGCCACCTAGTTAAATCTCCCTTTGGGGCATGGAATTAGGCCGATCTTCCAGAGGCCAGGGCATTCATTGTAATTTTGTAGAAATGCTGCATGTGGACTCAAAGCCTATTCTATATGTAGAGAAAATTGTTACGTGGTTGGCTACGTTATCTCATTGGACTCCGGACCTCGTAGCTTTTTCATGCTTGCGGCTTGCGCCGTTTTGTTGAAATTCCTAACACTCAAGACCTTGCATAACCCACCCCCAGCTGCCATGTTTGTTGGCGTCAATTTGAGCGAGTTGCATTAACTATTCAGGGCAAGACCTCAACAAGTATCTTCACTTGTTTGTCCATCCATTCCACCAATTCGGCACTGAGCAGAGCCACCATCCATTCCCCATCGTCTTTGACCCTGACCAAGCCATCAGGGAGCCAGACCTTCACCGACAAATTGAAGTCCATTCGGTTCCCCTTGCTCCTTTGCGGAGCTCCACTTTCGGCAGTGGGGGGCAACGGTTGTAGAATCTCGCCAAGATGCTCATGAACTTTTGACCGCAGCGCTTGCAGGTTCGGCACAGACGCAGCAGGTAGCGAGAATGGGTCAGCTAGTCTTTTAGTGGAGTTGAAAGAAGAACTTGGCGTGGCAGACACATCAGTGGATACAAGATTGACATGCAGTTCGAGGGCGTCACTTGAGGTCTTCGCTACTCTTTTCGGTGTAAGATTGCCGTCCGATTTCCGGGATACCCGCGTTCTGTTCATGACAACTTCACCCCGACTCATAGTGACGTCTCGCGGTCCAGGGTCTTCTGCCGCGCTCTCCAACCGCGGAAAAACCTCCGAAGCCAGGTCAGAAGGCTTGCATTGCAGATCTGCTTTGACAATACCGAAGAGCTGCTTTATGATTTGATCCATTCCATTCTGTTGCCCACGCTCGTCGGATGTGACGCCCGGGTTGTACAGTCTATCCCATGCCAGAAGTCGTTCAATGGCCTGACCTTCGCAGTCTTCCCTGCATTGAGAGACATCTCCATTGTGGAATAACCGGTAATGGCCGTCGATATTAGCCACAAGTATCCTATAATCTCTTTCGTCTAATGCCGAAGAAGACAACCCATTGCTCAAGCCAGGATGTCTCCCATGCTCAGTGTACCAATCCGCGGCTTCACAACCACCAGGTACGCAGGAGTCGTTCAGAAGATCAAGAATTTCCAGTCCCAGAATGTCTGCCCTGTGCAGTTTAGAAATCCTGGAAGGCTTGGTGGTTGCGGCCTTCGCAACTCGATTTTCTTTCGGAGAGTCTTTCCCAGACCCATGTCCTTGTAGGTCGTCACCGATCTTCCTGGCTTGCATCGCGTACCGTCTCTGTCGCTCATTTGTCACCATCCTCCGCAGCACTGGCACACATGCTTTGATTATCTGCTCAGCATTTTGAGGCCATATCATTGTCCTTGGTGGTTGCCCCTCAACATTTGGGACATGGTCGCCGAAGAATTTGAGCCCGTTGCCTAGATCATCCAAGAACTCTTTTGCAATGTTCCACAGCTTGAGCCTGACCAGGTCTGTATCTCCACGTCCTCTCTGGCCAATAGTGTCAAGTCGATCAGGATGGTTCTCGTCCAGCATGAAATCTTTGGCTGCAGTCTGCAGGCGTACGAAACTTTCTGGAGGGAGTTCGAGAGAAGAGTAGAGCCTGCCAATCGGTGGGCGAGTGTATTTCCTGTTGGACGTCGATGGCTGACGGAAAATCGCGGCGGCTGAGGTAGCAGCGGCGGACGGACGAGATGAGTCTGAGGATGGAACATAGCTACTGATTTGTACAGCATCTACCGTTGTAAGATCTTCTCGGGATGTTTCAGCGTCTCGCTTGCGTTTGCGTGTTGAGGGACCAGTGGTCCTAGCAGCAATAGAACTGTCATATTGGCCAGTAGGAACAGGACTGTATTGATCTTCCAGAGTAGCGCGATCTTCGTATGCTTCGTAGGTCGGTCGTGCATCTTGAACAATAGGCTCAGTATTAGCTGGCCAGTGAATCTCTTGATCTGCCGCAGCTGTCGCTGCCTCCACGAGCCCCGCGAACTGCGTGCCGCCAGGATACCTGTTGTCACCCATGGAAGCGTCACGCCCTCGGGCCTGCGGGGCACGTGGCAGGGCTAGGCCCAGTGAGCCGAAGCTAGACTCACTGGTTGGCTGCTCTGTTTAGTCTGAGAAAGCCAGAGGCGGGTTTAATATGAGGCCATGGCTTGGAGAAATTGTTGTGTTTGTTACGTTTGTCTGCTTTGCAGTTGAAAATCGAAATGCGGCTGACTTCTCACGGGCCTACGGCAAATTTTGAGAAACTCTTGGCAAAAGCAGGAACAAGAACCCATTTCGCTTCTGCATCTCTCATAAAGCCCCTTCGGTATGCAGAGCTACGCGGATCCTGGCTTTCTAATACCCTATCTCAACAACCTTGGCTGCTGTCTTTGATCGTCCAAATATGTTTACCGCAACCAAGGTGCAAATCGTCACATATCTCCTAGGAGTGTGTCCTTTTTCCATTGCATTTCTCGTCTTTCTCAATTCTTCCGTATCTTTCGTTATCACAGATCTCATCGGTTCTGAGAATGGAGTCGGGAACGCTGTCGGGAATCTTGGCTTTGCAGATGAGCTGCTCGCACTCCTGACTTGTCCATTATGGGGTATTGTATCAGATCGAATCGGCGTCAGAACCGTAAGTTTAGAACGGGCTCTTTGTCCATAGCCGCTGACCAAGGACGACGTTAGGTTTGTGTCCTAGGATATACCATAATTGCTGTTGCTTTAGTTGTATTTGTTCAGGCTAAAAATGTCTATCCGCAACTCCTGCTCGCTCGGTTATTCTTCAGTCTTGGAGGAGCGGCAGCTTCAACTATGGTCACAGCTGTCCTACCCACCATGTCTTTTGTGGCTCGAGATAGGCCCGCCACTGACCCAGCCCAGTCTTCTGACATCCTCGAGGGCAATGGACATGCTCCATCACCTTCAATCTCCTCCGAATTGACCATC
>Ga0335072_10003188_pt1 | contig 24807 bp, 18 predicted proteins | sample Lox_Sample_21_FD_206725 | JGI IMG/M metagenome (GOLD analysis project Ga0335072, IMG submission 206725) | Soil microbial communities from Loxahatchee National Wildlife Refuge, Florida, United States - Lox_Sample_2.1 | ecosystem: Environmental > Terrestrial > Soil > Wetlands | place: USA... | reverse complement strand
GCATTGACTGCGCCGCCGGCACCGGCCGACGCCGATCTGGTCCGCTTCGCGTTTGCGAAGGACGAGATCAAAGACGTCGTCGAGGTCGTCGCAGCGGGCGGCGGCGAGCCGATCTTCTCGATGGGCGACGACGCCGCGCTACCGTTCCTCGAACGGCGCATGCCGCTTGCGTATTACTTGCGCCAGCGTTTCGCGCAGGTGACGAATCCGCCCATCGATCCGTATCGCGAGGGGCTCGTCTTCGACATGCGCGCCTGGATCGGATCCGGTCCGACGAACGGCGACGTTCCGTCCTTCGGTTCGCTCGTGATGCTCGAGCATGCGGTCCTCGACGAGCATGCGTTCGATCTCGTCCGCTCCGACGAGCGGCTCGCACAACACGTCGTCCGGCTCGAGCTGGGCGCATCGCGCCTCGGCGAGCGTCTGCGCGAGATCGCACACGAAGCCGAAGAGGCCGTGCGGCTCGGTGCAAGCTTGATCGTTCTCGACGATCGTGACGCGCAGATTCCGGTGCCTGCGATCCTCGCAGCCGGTGCCGTGCATCAAACGTTGACCAGCGCAGGTTTGCGCATGCAGTCCAGCATCGCCGTCGCCGACGGTTTCGGACGCGACTCGCACTCGATTGCGGCAGTGATCTCGGCCGGTGCGAATGTCGTCTGCCCGTGGCTCGGTCTGCGCATCGCTGCACACAACGGCGGTACGAGCCGCGCATTTCTCGATGCGGTGCGTTCGGGCGTCCTCAAAGTGATGTCGAAGCTCGGCATCTGCACGCTGCGCTCGTATATCGGCGCCCAGACCTTCGAGACGGTCGGACTCGGGCGCGACGTCGTGGATTTGTGCTTCCCGGGGATGCGCGCGCACGTGCCGACCGTCGGTCTGCCCGAATTAGAAGAAGACATCCGCGCCTGGAGCACATCGGCAGCCGAGGGCGGCGCGCCCCAGGATCGCGGCTTGTTCCGCTACCGGCGTGAAGGCGTGCGGCGTGGCTTCGATCCGAACGTCATCAAGTTTTTGCGTGCGGCTGCGATGAATGGCGATTATGCCGCCTTTGAGAAGCTTTCGGACGAAATGGAGGCACGTCCGCCGATTGCGCTGCGCGATCTCATCCAGCCGCAGTCGATCGGCGATGCGGTTCCGCTCGATCAAACGCAAAACGTTACGGACATCGTGCGCAAGTTCACGACGGCCGCGATGTCGCTGGGCGCGCTCGGCCCCGAAGCCCACGCCACGATCGCATCCGGCGTCAACGCAATCGGCGCGCGTAGCAATTCGGGTGAAGGCGGCGAAGAGCCGTCGCGCTTCTGGGGGGCCTCGCGCAGCGCGATCAAACAGGTCGCGTCGGCGCGTTTCGGCGTCGGCGCGGAATACTTGGCAAGCGCCGACGAGCTCGAGATCAAGATGGCGCAAGGCAGCAAGCCGGGCGAAGGCGGCCAGATTCCGGGCTTCAAGGTTTCCGCGGACATCGCGCGCCTGCGCGGCGCGAGCCCCGGCCAGCAATTGATATCGCCGCCGCCGCATCACGACATCTATTCGATCGAAGACCTGGCGCAGCTGATCTACGATCTGCGGCGCGCTGCGCCGCAGGCAAAAATCGCCGTCAAGCTCGTGAGCCAATCGGGAATCGGCGTCGTCGCGAGCGGCGTTGCGAAAGCCCGCGCCGACGTCATTCACATCAGCGGCTTCGACGGCGGCACCGGAGCCTCGCCGTTATCCTCGATCAAGCACGCCGGGCTGCCCTGGGAGCTGGGCCTCGTCGAAACGCACCACGCACTGGTCGCGAACGGGCTGCGTTCGCGCGTAAAATTACGCGTCGACGGCGGCTTCAAAAGCGGGCGCGACGTGATCGTCGCCGCAATGCTGGGCGCCGATCAGTATGGATTCGGAACCGCGCTCTTGATCGCGCTGGGCTGCATCTATGCGCGACAGTGCCACAAGAATACGTGTCCGGTCGGCATCGCGAGCCAGGATCCGAAATTCCGCGAGAAGTTCAAGGGCAAACCCGAAGAAGCCGTCGCGTTCTTCGAGTTCATTGCAAACGACGTGCGCCGCCGCCTCGCCAAGCTCGGTGCGCGCAGCCTCGAGGAAATTCACGGACGTTCGGATCTCCTGCGCGTCGCCGATGCGACGCTCGATCTGGGTGTCGACGTCGATCTCACCGAAGTGCTGCGCTTGCCCGAGCAAATGGTCGAGCCGCGCGACGTTCCGGTAGAAGAAGGCCACGTCGACGATCGAGCTTCTGCGCGCAACGAGCGATTCGTGCTCACGCCAGCGGACCGCACGGTCGGCGCACGAGTCGCGCATTCGATCGTGTTGCAGCGCAAGAGCGGCGAAGACGTGCGCCCGATCGCGCTACGGTACCGCGGCACGGCGGGCCAAAGCTTCGGTGCGTTCATCACCGGCGGCTTGACGCTCGAGCTGGACGGCGATGCCAACGATTTCGTCGGCAAGGGAATGGAAGGCGGCAAGATCGTCGTTCGCTCGCCGGGCCAACCGCACGAGCCGGCAATCGGCAATGCGTGCTTCTACGGTGCGCGCGGCGGCGAAGCGTTCGTCCATGGCGCGGCCGGCGAGCGGCTTGCCGTCCGCAATTCCGGCGCGACGATCGTGACCGAAGGCGCCGGCGATCACGCCTGCGAGTACATGACGAAGGGGACCGTCGCAATCTTGGGGCCGCTCGGCCGGAATTTCGCAAGCGGCATGACGGGCGGCACCGTGTTCGCGCTGCTCGCAGATCCGTCGCTCGAGCTGCCGCACGACGACATGTCCGTGATGTCCGCTCACGATCCCGATGCCGGCTTGCTGCGCGATCTGCTCGAGCGGCATCATGCCGCAACGAACTCCGCGCTCGCGCGCGAGCTCGTTGCTGCGTGGCCTCAATCCGCGCAGCGTTTTGCGAAATTCGCACCGGCCGCCGCGGTAACGGAGCCCGTCGCGGCCCAGCGCCGCTAGTCGTCTTTGCTGGCGGCGGTCGAGCTCTCGTACGCGCGGCGCGCGTGATCGACCATATCTTGCGCCATCAGGCGTGCTTGCTCGGCGTTCGCGCGCATGGCTTCCGATCCCAGCTTCATCAATTCTGAGAGATGTCCTAAGGCGCGATTCGTATATTCCTGATTCAGCGTCGCGGATTTTGAGGCATGTTCTGCGAGCGTCTTTTGAAGCTCGCCCGCCGTGTTCATCGACTGCTCGATGAACGGCTTCATCTGCTCCGCTGATTGGCTGGCTGCTTGCGAGACTTTGTTTTGAAGCTCGCGAGCCTGGGACATGATGCGTTCGGTCAGGTCGGACGGGTTCACGGCACGTCCTTTCGTCGACGGGTCGAGCGGCTTTGGCGTTCGCTACGAGGTGATCCCCCGTCTGAGCGCCCTCACACTTTGTACTCCATTACAAGGTCGGATAACATACGCCTCGAAGCCGCTCGCCTAGCCGACGAGGAAGAGCTTTTTGGGAAACAGGGCGCGTCGCTCGGCACTTTCGACCGCCGGGTTAATGTTAATCGCGGGGTGCTCGGGCGGGGGGCACGCGCTCGGGCCTGCGCCTTCGGGCGGCGGTAGCAGTCCTTCAAGCCTGACCAACGGTGCCAAGACGACGTTGAGCTTCACGATGTCGTCATCGAAGTCAACCATCTCGGGTCGCAGGCGCACGAATTACAAAGGGCGTCCGCAAGCCGCTTCGCACCGGCAGCCGTCATATGTCAGCTTCGCAACGTCGAGCATCGGCCTTACGCTTTCGGGCGGTGGCGCGACATATTCAACGACTCTTGCACTCGGAACGCAATGCTCGTATCAGTCTCTGGCAGCGGGCATTGTCTATTCGTGCAGCGTTAATCTTCCGGTCGGGACGTATACGCTCTACGCGAGCATGTACGATTCAAACAACAATCTGCTGTCGACGAACCTATACGGCAGTCCGCCCTCCGTGACGATTTACCCGAACGGTTCGGCTTATTCGAACTATCTCAGCGTTTCGACGCAGGGCGTTGCAAAATTCGTGTTCGTCGATGCGCCGGTCAACTGTGTCTCGACGAACGAAGCGGCTGGAGGAGCGTATGCAAGCATATTTCTCCTCGATGCAGACCTTGGTGACATCATCGGGCCGCTCGCGAATCCCCTTAACGGATATATGGTTGCCGTGAACGGTGCCGGGCTCGGGTCGGCTGACCTGTATGTTGCAAGCACGTACGGCGTCTATTCTGCCGATCATTCGACCATCTACGACACCTCGATATACACGCCGTTCGTCGCGCTGAACCCCGTCGAAGGCTCGGTCGAGCTGTACGGGCAGACGTATAACATGCCAGCGCTCTTCGGCGCGGGTTCCGAAGGCGGCGCGGGCTTCCAAGCGAGTCCCGCGTATACGAACATCACCGTTGGAACGTACGTAGCGGTCGCACTTAATGCCGGCTCGCTCACCGCTTTTGCGATCGAAGAGACGATCCCGGGAATTCAGGCGTGCAATTCGTTCACGACCTATCCGGCGATGTCGAATCCTACCGTGATCGGATCGATGGCGGACGCTGGGACCGGATTACCGGTGCTCGACGTCATGGACGGTCAGAATGTCGACATTCTCAGTTCGGGTTCGTTTATCGACGAATCAAGCGGTTACCCGCAAGCGTATTTCATTTTGTCAACTTACGCAGTTCCGGGCAGCGAGACACCGGTCAATCTTTTCGAGTCGAACGACGTTCGAGGTCGGTTGTTCTTGATCGGAAACAGCACGAACAACCCCAACGGTTCGGGTCTCGGGGAGATCGATCAGTTCAATCTAGACAGTGGTGCGTTCTCCTTGCAGGGCACGTATTTCATGCAGGACTTCGCTGCCACGCAAGCCGTGCGCATCGCCGGCGAGAGCGGAAGCGGTCAATACGGCCTTTACTACAGTGAGCCTGGAACGGCGTTCATCTACGGCGTTGACCGGAGTGGTGGCAGCAATGTGCAGTATCCGGTCATAACGGCGTGGTCTTCAGGGCAAATTTATGCGATGCAACCGTCAGGCCTCGGATATAACTATATCTTCTTCCGGGGTTACAATGGGTCCAGCGACACTTACCAGCTGTGCTCGGTTGATCCGACCGTCGGATTCTCGCCGATCTGCATGTTTCCGAACGGGGACACGTCTTATGCGAGCATCCGCTACGACCCGGGTTCTGGAGAATTATTGGCCGTCTACAACACGAGGATGTACAGCTTCAACGCCCATGTTGCGCCGAGCAGTTTCGTGTCTTCAATGGCGCCCGCGTACAGTGGGTTCACTGCCAACCAGTCGAGCTTTATTCCGAGCGTCGCGACGCCGGGATTCGTCGGCGTCTATTCTTCTGCGAACCTGTATACGACGTTCTTACAGTATTCAAGCGGGGTTTGGTCGTTCGCGGGATTGTTGTACTGGCCGAACTCCTCGATAGCGACTCTCTACTAAACGTGTACTTGAAAACTCCGTGAGAAAAAACCACCGCTCGGCAGCGTTCTCAGCTGCAGGGTTGATGTTCATCGCTGGGTGTGCGGGCGGCGGACACGCGCTCGCGCCTTCACCTTCGGCCGGCAGCGGCGGCAATAACCTCGGATCGCCCTCCGGAACGCTCAGCAATCCGGGGCGCGTCACGCTGAACATCGCAGTCCCCGTACGGCAGACGCAGGTCTCGCGCCGCGGCGCTGCCGGTTATCGGCCGACCGCCGCGAAACGCGTCCCGAGCTGGATCAGTCCCTCGACCGCGTACGTCGGCATTCAGGAGATGTACGGGTCGCAGCAGGCCTACTTCACGTATCTTGCGCTCTCGTCATGCACCTCGATCTCCGGCAGCTATCAGTGCAGCACAAATCTACAATCCGGTACCTACACGCTGTACCTGAACCTCTACGATCAGAATGTCAGCCTGCTCTCGACCAACGTCTACTCGAATCCCTCGCCGACGACGATTTACGCCAACGGCTCGCCGTATTCGAACAATATCTACGTCACGACCGCGGGCGTGATTTCGAATCTGCAATTCGCCTCGCCGGATACGTGCTTCGCGGCCGGCGCTCAGCAGTCGATACCCTTATACGTGCTCGACGCGGACGGCAACACGATCGTCGGACCGATCGCAAACCCGCTGACCGCAGACTTTACGGCCTACAACGGCGCCGGCCTCGGCGCGATCAGCCTGTACGTGATGTATAACGGCTCACCGGCTGCCGCGAACACCTGGACGCTCACCGATTCGTCGATTTATTCGTCGCCGTACGTTTTCGTCAGCGGTCAAGAAGGCGCAATTTACATTGCGGGTACCGTAACCAACATCCCGTTCTATGTGACCGGACAGACGATTGGCTATACGGGCTACGGCGGCTACGCAGCAACCGGCACGTACATCGCATGGGGCGTCGACAACAATCCGTACGACGGTCTGTATCCAATCGCGATCCAACAGAGCATCAATCAGGCCGTGACGTGCCAGTCCGCGAACGGTACGCAATCTCAATGGGTCTACGTCGAGTCGTTCCTCGATCCGGTCACAAACATGCCCTATCTTGCGCTCGGTGACGCGTACAACAACGCCGGGATCATCGATGCGTACTCGCCTGCCAGCGTTGCTCATGCCTACAATTTCTTTGCCGCGAGCAGCCCGTACGGACGTCCGGGCCCGCAATCATGGCTATATCAGACGTACTCGTTCGTGCCCTCGCAACCGTTTGTCAACATTCTCACGTCGGCAGTGTGGCAAGGCCGAATCGACGTGATATCCGCAGAGTACGTCGATCTCGACGACACGCTGAACGGCGCAATTTACAGCGACGGCGCCTATGGTGCGTCGAGCGTTGCGATGAACTCGAGCACGCGCTTCGCCGGCAATCCGGGCGAGAACGTGCTCTACTACAACGACATCGGGACCCCGTTCTTATACGGATTCACTACCGGGTCACCGCCGGGTTCGCCGCTTACGCCGATTGACTTTTCGTCGTCGGGCTACCCGATCACGGGGCAAATCTACTCCGTCGCACCCTCGGGCGATAACGGCGGCGTGATTGTGGTTCGGGGCGCGAATTCTTCGAACGTCTTTTACGTTTGCGCGTTCAGTGATGCGAGCTTTGCGGGCAGCGTGCAATGCCATCAGATCTCGAGCACGGACTCCAATCCGGTCAGCATGCAGTACGACTCCGGCACCGGTAACATCATGTGGGCCGGCGGCGGCACGAACGCGTACGCGTTCCCTGCGCACGCGGTCTCATCCAGCGCGTTCATCACCAGCATCTCGAATTCGTCGAGCTACCAAATCTATAACCTCGCGCATAGCGCGAACCGAATTCTCTCCGGCCTCGAGGGCGTTCCGGGCGTCGCAGGGTTCTACGGAGGTCCGCAAACGAGTGGCCCGTGCAACGGCACCGGCGAGGTTACGTGGCTGCGTTATACGGGCGCCACGACCTGGACGTACGTCGCGTCCATGTGCTGGCCGAATCACTACCTAACGCTGACGTATCCCTAAAGGCTGAGCGATAAAGCAAAGGCGAAGGGTCGCGCGTGGCGATCCTAGCCTTCGGCGATGATGCGCGCGCATGGGCGCGCAGGTTCGACGAGATGGACGAGCAGCTCATCATCGTCGATCCGACCGGCGCGTCTTCCGCGTTCTTGACGGCCATCGAAACGAAGAAACGCGGCGAGCCCGTCCTGGCGGCAATTGCGATCGACGACCCGCGCTCGTCGCTCGCGTGGGCGCTTTCCGGCAACGTCCTCAACAAGCACAAGTATCACGACGATCGCATGCAGATGTTCGAGGAGATTGCGAATCATCGTGCCGTCATCGACGGAAGGCCGATGGCGCAGATGTCGACGATCGATCCGCGCGCGCTCGACACGCTGCGCGATTTCGCGCGTATGGCCGACGTGCTCGTGGTTCGAAGCTGGTCGGAGTCAACGCGGATAACCCGGTTGCTCGGTTTCGATCCAGCCGAAATTCGCCGTATCGTCTCGCGCAAACCGCTCGATTTGCCCGCGCCCAGAAGCGATGCCGGGAAAATCGTGCTCTGGGCTCCGGAGCTGCAAGCACCTCAATTGAGCTTGCTGGTATATGGGTTGATCGATTTTCACATGCCGCTGGTCGTCGTCTGCAAAGGAGGAACGTTTCGCGATCCGGAGCTCGACGTTCGGCGCCCGCAAAACGCCGCTGACGCTCTGGCTGACGCACTCGTCGTCGTCGACGCGTCGCTTTCCGATCCGCACGACGCTATCGAGCTGACACGACTCGGGCATCGGGTCGTGACGCCGTTGCCGAACGGCGCACAGGAATACGTCCCCGGCATCTCCGGCTTTCTTCCTTGGATGCGGCGTAGTATTCGTGAAAGCGTGCAAATCGCGCTCGCGCGGCCGCCGTCTCTCGTCGCCCCGAGTGTAACGCCGCTGGCGCGCGGTCGAGGGGCTGCGCAGATCGCGGCCCCCGCGCTTCGGACGAGGGGTCCGTTGACGTCCCTGATCGTTCGCACGCACAATCGCCCGCGTTTTTTGGAGCGGGCGCTGGGGAGCATTGCGTCGCAGATCTATCGTGACGTCGAGGCGGTCGTCGTGAACGATGCGGGTGAGTCCGTCGACGAGATCGTCAAGCGCTTTCCGTTCGCGCGCCTGGTGGTCAACGAGAAGAATCTCGGGACGACCCCCTCGGCGAACGTCGGCTTGCGTGCCGCGCGCGGCACGTACGTCGGACTGCTCGACGACGACGACATGCTGTTCCCCGATCACGTTGCGCGTCTCGTCGATGCGATGGAACGGATCGGTGGTTCGGCTGCCAACGCTCACGCGATCACCTGCTATCTCGAGTTGACGCCGTTTTCGGATTACGCGGTGTACGGTTATCGGGTCGCACTCGCGCGGCACATCGACCGCAGTGATATCTACGTGCGCGATCCGATCGCGCCGATGTCGATGCTGATGCGCCGCTCGGTGGTCGAGTCTCTCGGCGGCTTCGACGAAACGGTCGATTTTGCGGAAGACTGGGAACTTTGGATCCGGATCGCGGAACACTACGACGTGCAGTACGTGCCGTTCGTTACGGGCATCTATTCGGTGCGCACCGATGCAACGAATACCGTCGTGACGCAAGCTGCGCGATTCGGAACGGCGTTCGCACGCATCGTCGAGGTCCATCCTTTGGTCGACCGTCCGCAAATCGATGCGATGCGGCAGCAGATGATCGATCAGCACCGTGGCGTCGATATGACGCCGCGCTGGGGAACGCCGGCGATTCGGTTCGAGCCGCCGCGTCCGCTGCCGTGATCAAGGCGTTCGGTGAACGCGCCCGGCGCTGGGCCAAGAGCGCGCAAACCGACGCGAGCGTCATTGCGGCGGATGAATCGTCGTTTCTCGATGCGATCGTCGAGGGCGTGCGGCGGCGCTTGCGAGGGGAAAGCTTCGCCGTGGCGCTGTTTCTCGACGAAGATCCCAACCGTTTCGTGCGCGCGTGGGGCGCGCGGCTGCTCTCGTCAGCCAAGACGTTCGACGATCGCCGTTCGGCGTGCGGCGCGATCGCGATGGGTGCGGTTATGGTGGACGGCAGGCGGCAGGCCGAGCTCAGCGGCGTCGCCCCCGACGTTCTGGCGCATGCGCGCGCATTGTGGTGCCTCGCCGATGCCGGCGTAGCGGTATCCGAAACGGCGTATGCTCGTCTGGCATTCTTCTTCGGGCGTACGCACATCACGCGTGTAGAGGTCGTGCAAGGCGACGTAACCGTCCCGGAGCCTTCGGGCGTGCCGCAGGACGCCGATCACGTCGTCGTCTGGGCGGGAAACCGCAGCGCAGACGAGATCGCGATTCCGTTATGCGCGCTCGAAGAACTGCATCTGCCGGTCTACGCCGTTTGCAAGGGCGGCAAGGTTCCGCCTACGATCCATCGTGCGACGGTCGCTCAAGCGGAGCCGTTGTTGCGGTCCGCTGCCGCAATCGTCGATACGAGCGACGATCAACCCGGAACGGCGCTTGCGCTCGCCCGGTTCGGCGTTCCGCTTGCCGTCGCGCACACGTCCGGCGCAGGCGAATTTCTCGCAGGCGTGGCTGCGTTCGACGGTTGGAGTCGCGATTCGATTCTGGCCGCAACGCTGCGCGCACTCGGCGGGACCGCGCCCCAGTTCATAACTCCCAGTCCAGCCCCGCAAAGCGACGGGAAGTCCAAGAGCAGAAGAACCGTCACCGTCCGCGAACGAGCTCCGCTCGTCAGCGTCGTCATGCCGACGTACAATCGCCGGACGCTCTTGCCGCGCGCGCTCGAGAGCGTCAAGCGCCAAGATTATCCTTCCGTCGAGATCGTGCTCGTCAACGACGCAGGCGAAGACGTTTCCGATATCGCGGAGCGTTTCGGCGCGAAGCTCGTCAACCGCGAGGCGAACGGCGGGCACGGCGCGGCGCTCAATTCGGGAATCGAACGTGCCTCGGGAGAGTACGTCGGTTTCCTCGACGACGACGACATATTTTTCCCCGATCACGTCTCTTCGCTGATCGACGCACTTCAGCGTTCGCGCGGGCTCGTTGCGCACGCGGACGCGTTGATGGGAATTCGCGGCGCACCGGATGAGCTCGTCGGCTTCGCGCCGGGCGCGCTCAGCGGCGTCGACATCGAAGAGGCGCTCGTCGTGTGTCCGTTTCTCGGCATGATATCGACCGTTATGCGTCGCGACGTGTTCGAAGAGCTCGGCCTTTTCGACGTTGCACTTTCTCCCAACGACGATTACGAGATGATTCTGCGGATTGCGCTAAAGCACGATTGGGTGCATGTCGATCGCGTTACGTCGCTGTGGTCGTTCGGCGGAGAATACACGCATTGGATGCAGCGAACCGGGGCGGCATACGCCGGTTTGTATGAGGAGGCATACAAGCGTCACCCGTTTCCCGATCGTCCGCTGCTTGCGGTCCGCCGGCGCGAGTTCGTACAAAACATTCGCTCCAGGGGCGGCGTCACTCTCAACGTCACGAGCACGCGCTTGACGAAGCCTGCACGCTTGAAGGAAGAAGGCCCCCTCGCCAAGTGAGCGGTGGCACACGTGAGGGACGAGGGCGAGCCACTTCAAGCGCGAAAGCCGCTAGGCGAATGGACGCACGAAAGGCTACCGCGGCGGTTTCCGCGGCGGGGATTATCCTTATTGCAGGCTGCGGAGGCGGCGGTAAGATGGGTGGCGGCGCGCTGCCCAACACATCGAACGGTTCGCTGAACCATAGCGGTCAGCCGGCGAACACTTCCAGGGTCGGCTTGCAGTTCGCGATTCCGCGCACCGCTCAGTCATGGTCGGATGCGGTCAAGACCTCGTACAAACAGCGCCGCTCGACCGCGCTGACGCCGAAGAAGCCGCGTCGAAGCGTTTTCAGCAACCGCCGCAAGCCGCAATGGATCAGCGAGGGCCTGCTCGGCGGCTCGATTTCGATCTACATCTACCAGGGCGCGAGCCTTGCCCTCACGCAAGGCCCCTTCACGGCCGGAACGACCTCCGGCGCCTCCGACTTCTACTGCGCCTACAGCATCGCTGCAGCCGAAGTCCTATGCACGAACTACTCGCCCGTTTTCGCACCGTACGGCAACGATTCGTTCTACGTCGCCATGTACGACTCGAACAAAAACTTGCTGTCGATTACGCCCGGCTTCCCCGGAACGAATGTCGTACAGGCGACGCAGCCGACCTACACGATCACGTCGTCGGGCTACGCGAGTCCCATTTCGATAACCACGTACGCGGTCGCGTCGTACCTTGCCGTCGACGCGCCGACGTCCTGCGTCGATCCGAGTGGCGGACCCTACGAAGCTGCTGCCCTTTTGCTGGACTCTGCGGGCTATCAGATCAGCGGACCGCTTGCAAATCCGGTCACGGTAAACACGACGAATTTCGCCCTGTACAACCTTTACGGTCAACAGGTCTCGTCGCCATACACCATCACGAACGCGTACGGCGCTTTTTCGGGTTTCGATATCGTCGGCTACGAAAGCGGACAATCCGGCAGCGTCTCGGTAAGCGCGACCGGCCACGCGGTCGGCATCAATCTATCGTCGAGCACGACGATGAATCTTTATACGGTCGACCGGTTGGCGCTGTCGCCGTCGACGAGCGGAATAACCGTCCTTGGGCTCGTCGATTCCGGGCCGAGCGCGATCAACTGCGGAACGCTGCCGATGGGGAATTATGCGACGGGTGCGGCGATTACGTCGTTTTCGAATCCGGTCGCAATCGGCGAAGACGATTATCTCCCGGGCGCGGCCGTTCTGGACAGCGTCTCGGGGACGCCGGTCGTTTCGCTCGTCGACCTCGATCGTTTTGACTTCGGAGACTTTCTGGCGGAGGAAAACGGAGTCGGCCCGTTCGTCGATGCCGTTCCCGTGGAGCAAGTTCAGGTTCCCGGTCACAATCCGCTCGCGCTCGCGACCTCACCCACGAGCGGCGTCGGCAGCGGAAATATCTACATTCTGAACGCCGACGGCTCGATTCAGATCCTCAACGATTACACCAATTTCGGGCAATACACGACGCTGTCTTCCGCCGGAACGATCGGCGGCCCCGTCGATATCGCAAACGTCTGGAACTTGGGGGTTTTTACGGAGGGCGAGTTCGTCGGCGATTACGTCTTTGCGACCAGCTCGAGCTCGACGACCCTGTACGAAATCGTGAACGCGGACACGTCGCCGTCCATGAATGCGATCAACCTCACCAGCGTTGATACGAGCGGGCCCGAGTTCGTCAACCCGGCGACATACGCCGTCTCGGCGGATAACGTCGATGGGTACGGCTATCTCTCGTTCGTCGCATTCGACAGCGGAAATAGCAACGCCGACGAGATCGGCACGTGTACCATCTTTGAAGATTTCTGTCAGGAGGGCGAAATCGGAAACGCGCGGTTCGGCGCCAATGCCACCCTCACCAAGGGCCAAACGACGTTCAACTTCTCGAACTCCGCGCTGACTGCCCTGGCCGCGGACGGTACCGCGGTCGTCGCATACGGCGTGACACTGGGCGGCGTGACGCCGACTCCTGCGCCCTTCCCGGCCTTCGGTACCACGGTTACGCAAATGACGACGACGTACGACGGCGTTTGGAACAGCGTCTCGGCGGGTGGAACGATCAAATTCTTCTACAATTTCAGCGGCACGGCCAGCGGCTCGCTGAGCGGTAGCTACGCGACGATCGTAAGCCCGTACGACTTCATAGACCAACCTTAGGAATTTTGATCTCGCGTCGAATGGCGCGGGCATGATCGCTACGCCTCCGCGTGACGTCGTCGACCGATTGCGGCTTGCCGTCGGTGCCACGCACTGCATCACCGATCCAACCGAGCTGCGGACCTTCGAAGCCGATGGGCTGACGGGCTATCGCGTTCGTCCGGGAATCGTCGTGCTCCCGAGCACGACCGAGGAAGTCGCAGACTGCGTGCGCATCGCTCGAGAGGCGGACGTTCCGGTCGTTCCGCGCGGTTCGGGAACGGGACTTTCCGGAGGTGCGTTACCGACCGAAGGCTGCCTCGTCGTCGGGCTTTCGCGCATGAATGCGATCCTGGACGTCGATCTGCCGAATTTGCGCATGCGCGTGCAGCCGGGCGTCATCAACCTCGCGATGAGCGCGCATCTCGGTCCGCTCGGCTACTATTATGCGCCCGACCCGAGCTCCCAGAGCGTGTGCTCGATCGGCGGAAACGTCGCGGAGAATTCGGGGGGAGCGCATTGCCTCAAGTACGGCTTCACGACCAACCACGTCGTCGCAGTCAAAATCGTTCTCGAAGACGGTAGCGTCGTCGACGTCGGCGCAGTGCACGGTGATCCGCTTGGATACGATCTGACGAAGGCGATCGTCGGCAGCGAAGGGATGCTCGGCATCGTGACCGAGGTCGTGGTGCGGATTCTGCGCAAACCGCAATCGACACGCACGCTGTTCGCGACGTTCCCCACGACCGACGCGGCCGGTGACGCCGTTTCGAAAATCATCGCAGCCGGCATCGTTCCGGCCGCGGTCGAGATGTGCGATGCGCTGGCAATAGAGGCGATCGTCGCGGCGACCGGCGTCGATTGGCCGCGCGACGTCGGCGCGGTGTTGTTGATCGACGTCGAGGGAGTCGACGCCGAAGCTGCGCATACGGCCGCCGAAGCAGAACGCATCGCGAGCGACTCGGGTGCAATCGAGATACGAACGCCGCGGGACTCCTCCGAGCGCGAATTGATGTGGAAGGGCCGCAAGAGCGCTTTTGCCGCGGTCGGACGAATCAGCCCCGATTACTACGTCGGCGACGGCGTCGTGCCGCGGCGTTCGATCGGACCCGTCTTACGCGAAATCGCAGACCTGGCAGCGCGTGAAGGTCTGCGCGTTGCGAACGTCTTTCACGCCGGCGACGGAAACCTGCATCCGCTCGTGCTCTACGATGCGCGAAAACCGGGCGAATCCGAACGCGCCGAACGGGTCTCGGGCGAGATCTTGCGCATTTGCATTCGGTACGGCGGCTCGATTACGGGCGAGCACGGGGTCGGACATGACAAGCAGTTCTACATGGGCGAGCTGTTCGGCGAGGACGATCTCGAGACGATGAATCGCGTGCGCTGCGCCTTCGATCCGCAACGGATCTTCAACCCCGCGAAGGTATTTCCAACGCCGCGCTTGTGCGGCGATCGTCCCGGACCGTACGTTCCGCATCAGACCGAAAAGCGAGATTTGGCCGGCAGAGGATGACGGAAACGCTCGAACCAGCATCAGTTGAGGAGCTGAGCGAGGCTGTGCGCTCGACCGGAGATCGAGCGATTGCGGCGACCGGCTCGGGCACGGCGCTCGGGCTCGGCAACCCGGCGACGCGTGAAGACATCGCACTGCACACGCGAAGCCTGCGCCGCATCGTCGACTATGCCCCCGAAGATCAGGTCGTCGTCGTCGAAGCGGGCGTCACGCTCGGCGACTTGCAAGCGGAGCTCGGCAAATGCCGGCAGCGTTTGGCGATCGATTCGCCGGCCGGTGACCGTGCGACGATCGGCGGGATGCTTGCGACGAACGCATACGGCCCCTCGGCGTTGCGTTATGGGACGCTCAAAGATCTCATCGTCGGCGTCGAGCTCGTTCGAGCCGACGGCGCGATCGCGCGCGCGGGCGGCAAGGTCGTGAAAAACGTCGCCGGATTCGACGTCTCGAAGCTGATCGTCGGTTCGCTCGGCACGCTTGCGATCGTCACGAAAGCAACGTTCCGCGTCCATCCGCTTCCGGAAAGCGCACGACGTCTTGGGTTCGATGCGAAGGTCGAGCAGGTGTTCCCGTTCGTCCTCGCACTTCGTGAGGCACAGCTCGAGCCAGCATCGATCGAGGTGCGCTTCAAACCGGATGCGCGGCACGGCGGGGATGTGAAAAGCTCCGGCGCCGAACGACGTACGCAACGCGCGACGGTCCTCGTCGCGTTCGAAGGCTTCGGTCCCGGCGTCGACGCGCAAAGCGCAGCCTGCGAGGGCGTCGCCCGCGCCGCGGGCTTGAAAGAGGGCGGCGATATCTCCGCGGGCATGAAAGAGGGCGGCGATATCTCCGCGGGCATGAAAGAGGGCGGCGATATCTCCGGCTGTCATCCCGAGCGTAGCGATGCGGCGCATCGCGGAGTCGAGGGACAGCGACGATATACACTCAAGGCGACGTACCCGCCATCGGAATTCGAGCGCATCGCGCGCGCGGTCCACGGCGTCGCGTTGGCGTTCCCGAGCCTCGGCGTCATCTTTTTCGACGGTCCCTCGACTGCGGGCGCCATGGCGCCCTACGCTCGGGATGACAGAAGCGCGGCGCCCTACGCTCGGGATGACAGAAGCGCGGCGCCCTACGCTCGGGATGACGGAAGCGGCGTGACGGAGCTGCGCGAGTTGTTCGAATCGCTGGGCGGAACGCTCGTCGTGCACGACATGCCTAGCGATTGGCGCGGAAAGATCGACGCGTGGGGGACGCCCCCGCCGGCGTTCAAGCTCATGCGTGCGCTCAAAGAGCGCTTCGATCCGGACCACCGCCTCAATCCCGGGCGCTTCGTGGGAGGCTTGTGAGCGCACGGACGTACGCCGATCTGATCTCGGATTGCGTGCATTGCGGTTTTTGCTTGCCTGCGTGCCCGACCTATCGTTCGTGGAGCGTCGAGATGGACTCGCCGCGCGGACGGATCGACTTGATGAAAGGCGTCGAGGAGAACGCGATCCCGCTTTCCGAGACGGTGCGCACGCACTTCGATCGATGCCTCGGCTGCATGGCGTGCGTGACCGCGTGCCCTTCCGGCGTGCGCTACGATCTCTTGATCGAGTCGACGCGCGCGAAAGTCGAAACCCAGACGAAGCGCCCATTTTTCGATCAGCTCTTCCGCGACTTCGTCTTTTCGATCTTCCCATATCCGAACCGGCTCGCGAGGCTGCGCGCGCCGCTGCAGTTCTACGTGCGCAGTGGTTTACAGAGGCTCGTGCGGTTCTCCGGAATTCTGAATCTCTTTCCCGCGCGGCTGCAGCAACTTGCGGAACTTGCGCCGCCCGCTGCGGGCAGCGCCGATTTGCCCGCCCACGTCGACGCCGACGGAGTGAAGCGCATGCATGTCGCGCTCGTCGCCGGGTGCGTTCAACGCGTCTTTTTTCCGAACGTGAATGCAGCCACGCTGCGCGTCCTTTCGGCCGAAGGCTGCGACGTCGACGTTCCGCAGGGCCAAGGCTGCTGCGGGGCTCTCTCGCTTCATTCAGGCAGAGCGCACGAAGCCAAACGCTTCGCGCGCGCGCTCATCGCGCGCTTCGAGCAGAAGCCTTACGATGCGGTCGTGATCAACGCGGCGGGCTGTGGCTCCGCCATGAAAGGCTACGCGGAGCTGTTCGCCGACGAGCCCGAGTTTCGAGAGCGAGCGGCAAAATTTGCCTCGCGCGTCCGCGACGTGAGCGAACTGCTGGCCGGATTGGAACCGCGAGCTCCGCGCGGCCGAATCGATGCGCGCGTGGCCTATCACGACGCCTGTCATCTGGCGCACGCTCAGCGGATACGCGCCGAACCGCGTCGTCTATTGCAGCAGATTCCGGGTCTCGAGCTGTGCGAGATTCCGGACGGCGACCAGTGTTGCGGTAGCGCGGGCACCTACAATCTGTTCGAACCCGAGAGCGCTCGCGAGATCGGCGATCGGAAAGCCGACGCCGTCCTGAAAACGAACGCGCGCCTCATTGCAAGCGGCAATCCGGGCTGCACGCTGCAGATCCAATCGCGCCTGCGCGCGCGCGGCGAAACGATCGAATCCGCGCACCCGATCGAGTTGCTCGACCGTTCCATACGATCCGGCGCGTAAAAACCGAAGCCCCCGATTGCTCGGGGGCTTCGCGGATTCACCTGTGCGGTGCCGGCGCTCCCGGCATCGGCATCGGCGGTGGTGTCGGTGCCGCAGCCGGCGCCGATTGCGGCGCCCTCGCGTGGCTGCCTATTGAGATCACCACGCTTGCGGTCGGCGACGGCGTCGGCGTCGGCGTCGGCGTGGCCGTCGGTCCGGTTACGCCGCTGTTGGGTTGCGAGGCCGCCGCTGCAAGTCCACCGGCCGCCGCGGCTGCAGCTGCACCCGTGATAACCGCCGTGCCTGCCGCGGAGCTTGCGGCTGCGGTCGTGCCCGCCGAGATTGCACTCGAGCCCGCACCCGCGGCCGCGCTTGCAACCGACGAGAGCGATCCGCTCACACCGAGTGCCGTGGCAGAGAGCACGTACTGACCGACAATGACGCCGTTCACGCTGACCGTTGCGGTGAAGCCTTGCGCCAACGCTTGGAACACGATTTGCACCTGCGCGAGGAGACGCGGCTCAGGCGCCATCTCGGCGAGCTGCATTTCGTCGCTGGGATCGCTGCGCAGGAAGAGCTTCAGGTCTTTCGCGCTTCCATTCAGGGGAAGATACGAGCTCTGCATCTTGACGGCCGCGACTTGCACGTCGTTGGGCGTCGTCGAAACGGTCGTCGAAACTTGCGTGACGTCCGGTTTCACGGTGCCCAGACCTTCGGTCCCGCGAACGGCGATCTGGGAGGTCGGCGTTACGAACTTATAGTTCGAGATGCCGCCGGCCGGGTGTTGAATTTTGAACCGAAACGACCCGTTGTAGACGGTTATTTGATTCTCACCGGAGCCCGGCTCATGGAAGGCGCCGACCTGAATCGTCGCCGCTTGCGCGATACGGACGACCGAAGAGTCGGGCATCACGAGGTCGGCGACGCCGCTTCCGCGCGTCACGACGTACGAGTTGTCGGGGACCGCTTGTTGTCCCGTAATGGGAATGAAGGGTGTGTTCGCGCCCGTTTGATATCCGACGTCGCCGGTAACACGCACGACCGTCTTTTCGGTGAGGGCCTGGCTGACATGAGGCGCTTGCATCAACACAAAAGCCGCGGCCAACGCTACCGAAAGTAGACGCCTTATCACGCGGTGACCACGGCCGAAAAACATCCCTACCTCCCTGACGAAAGCCGCCGGTAACAGTGATTGGTTGTGCGGCTGACGACCGTCCCCTGCGTGGTGAAGGAAACCTGTGAGGTCAATCGTTCATTTGGAACCGGTAACGTGAGGAACGTCACCAGCTATGATGCCCTGCGCGAGGCCTGGCGGAATGCCAGCATCCGGCGGGGTTTTCGCTTCCGGGAGGTCCCCTGCGACAGCGGCGATCGGAGCTTGATGCTGATCGAATTCGGGTCGCCGGAAAGCCCCGTCATCCACCTCACCGCCGGCGTCCACGGCGACGAGCCTGCAGGCCCTTGGGCGCTGCTTTCGAGTGTTGAGGCGGGTTTGCTCGACGCAAGCTTCTCCTATCGGATCTGGGCCTGCACGAACCCAACTGGTTATCGCGCGGAAACACGTGTTAACGCCGAGGGGAACGACGTCAATCGGAGTTTCAGCGCGGAAGCATCGACACCTGAATCGCGAGCCATCATGGCCGAGAACCTCGAGCGCCGCTTTGCGTTCGCAATGGACCTGCACGAAGATTTCGAAGCCGACGGTTTCTATTGCTACGAGCCGGAGGTTGACGGGCGCGCGCCGCTGAGCGAAGCGATCGTCGACGCGCTCGACCTCGCCGGCTTTCCTTTACAATCTCTCGACCATTCATTCGATCTCGGTTATCCGCGCGATCCTGCGAAGGCCGATCGGATGCGAACGCTCGAGCGCGGACGCGTGATCGTCAACGCCGGCGCCGAGATCCGCTTGTTTCCGGGTCTCCCGCTCTCGCTCTATCTGTTACGTTCGGCAACGTCCCGTTACGTTACGGCGGAGACGCCGCGCCGCCGTTTGTGGGAAGACCGTATAGCGATGCATCGTTTGGCCGTTACGAGGGCCCTGGCGGGGGTGAAATCGTTGTCCGCGAAAGCGCGGCCGCATGCCTGAGCGCGACAGCCTCGAAGTTGACGTTCTTTTCGTGGGAGGCGGGCCGGCGAGCTTGGCAGGCGCGATCCGATTGCGCCGCCTGGCTGCGGAGCAGGGCCGTGAGATCTCGGTGATGGTCATCGAGAAGGGCGGCGAGATCGGCAATCACGGGATTTCCGGCGCGGTACTCGATCCGCGCTCATTCGATGAGTTGTTCCACGATTGGCGCACGCAAGCGCCTCTCGAGGCGGCCGTGTCGAGCGACGAACTCGTGTTTCTCACGCCGACAGGTAAGATCAAAGCGCCGATCGTTCCGCCGATGCTCGACAACCGGGGCAAATACGTCGCGTCGCTCCAGCGTCTGACGAAGTGGATGGGAGAGCAAGCCGAGGCCGCGGGCGCCGACGTCTTCCCGTCCTTCCCGGGTCAGGAGCTGCTGTGGGACGGCTCGCGTGTGATCGGCGTGAGAATCGGCGATAAAGGCATCGACAAGCACGGGCAGCCGAAATCGAATTTCGAGCCGGGGCCGGATCTCTTTGCGAAGATCACGGTTTTGGGCGAAGGTCCGCGCGGGACGCTTGCAAAGCAGGCGATCGCGAAGCTCGCTCTTTCGGCGGATCGCGAGCCCGAAGTTTACGCGACCGGCGTCAAAGAGATTTGGCAGTGCAAGCCGGGCAGCGTTTCGCCCGGCATGGTCATTCACACGATGGGCTTTCCGCTTTCGAACGACGAGTTCGGCGGCGGTTTCATCTACGGAATGAAGGACGACGTTCTCGACGTCGGCTTCGTAACGGGCCTCGACTATCACGACCCCCAAACAGATCCCCACAACAACTTCCAGCGCTTCAAGACCCATCCGGCGATCAGACGCATGCTCGAGGGTGCGAAGCTGCTGCGTTATGGCGCGAAAGCGATCCCCGAAGGCGGCCTGTACGCGATGCCGCGCCTCTACGCCGACGGTTTGATGCTCATCGGCGACACCGGTGGTTTTCTGAACGGCATGCGCTTGAAGGGAATTCATCTCGCCGTGAAATCGGGAATGCTCGCGGCCGAAGCGGCCTTCGCCGCACTTGCGCAAGGCAAGAGCGACGAGCAGGCGCTGTCGGCGTATGGGCGCGCGTTCGAAGAGTCGTGGGCTTACAAAGAGCTGCACGCGGCTCGCAACTTCCACCAAGGCTTCGAGGGCGGTTTGTTCCTGGGCATGCTCAACGCCGGTCTCGGCACGGTCTTCGGCGGAAAGGGCTTTGCGTTGCGCGACCGGCTCGTCGGCACCGCCGGGTATTCGCGCATGCAGAAGATCAGCGAGCACCCGCGGCCGGTGCGGCCGCGCGTGGTGCCCGACAACGTGCTGACGTTCGACAAAGTCACCGACGTCTACAACTCGGGAACCATGCACGACGAGGACCAGCCGGTGCATTTGCACGTCGCCGACACGAACATCTGCGCGCAGAAGTGCACGCACGAGTACGGAAACCCGTGCCAGTACTTCTGTCCGGCCGCCGTTTACGAGCCGCAGTTCACCGCAGGCCCCGAAGGCGTCGAAGGGCGCTTGCAGATCAACTTCTCGAACTGCGTCCACTGCAAGACCTGCGATATCATGGATCCGTATCAGATCATCACTTGGGTGCCGCCGCAGGGCGGCGAAGGACCCGTTTACACGGGTCTTTAGCAATAAAGGCGCAGGAATGAAGCTGATCGTCAATGGCGATGAGCGCAACGTAAGCGAGGGCCTGACCCTGGCACAGATCTTGGACGAATTCGGGCTCAGCCCGAATTATGGGATTGCCGTTGCGGTAAACGACACGGTCGTTCCGCGAGGGCGATTGCAGGATTATCGTCCCGTCGACGGAGATGCCATCGAAATCATCAACGCAGTAGCCGGTGGATAGAGCAATGCAAGACGACGTTTTGAGAATTGGCAAATACGAATTTTCCTCGCGATTGATCGTCGGTACGGGCAAGTATCCGACTCTCGACGTGATGCAGGAAGCACATTCCGCCAGCGGCACCGAACTGGTCACGGTCGCAATACGCCGGATTCATCTCGACGACCCGAGCGGGAAAACGCTGCTCGACTATCTCGACCGCCAGCGGTACAAGATTCTTCCGAACACGGCCGGATGTTACAACGCCAAGGAAGCGATTCTGACCGCACAGCTCGCACGCGAAGCGCTCCAAACCGATTTGATCAAGCTCGAAGTGATCGGTGACGCGCAGACGCTCTATCCGGATACGCGCGAGACGATCGCTGCCGCCGAAGTCTTGATTCGTGAAGGCTTTACCGTCCTGCCCTACGTCGTCGACGATCCGATCGCGTGCCAACGCCTCGAAGCGATCGGCTGCGCCGCCGTGATGCCGCTTGCGGCGCCCATCGGCAGCGGACTCGGGGTTTGCAATCCGTACTCGATTCGCATCATCAAGGAGCGCGCCAAAGTTCCCGTGATCGTCGACGCCGGCGTCGGCACGGCGAGTGATGCTGCGATCGTCATGGAGCTGGGCGCCGACGCCGTTCTCATGAACACGGGAATCGCGGCGGCTCGGGAGCCGGTCCGCATGGCGCACGCCATGCGTCTAGCGGTAGAAGCCGGCCGCAACGCATTTTTGGCGGGCCGAATGGAGAAGCGGCTCTACGCGAACGCGTCGAGCCCGATGAGCGACCTCATCTCGCTCGGATCCAGAACGTAGCCGCCCGTTCAGGCCTTCCGTGCTTCTACGAACCAGTGAACTTTGCCGGCGGGCTCGGCGTCGAGATGCGCCCATTTGCCGACGATCGCATCGACCCTGACCTCGTCCAGCGACGTGATGACGAAGGGCCGAAGCACTTCGATGAGCCCGTCACGATCGAAATATGCGTGTGGGACGCCTTGCTCGGGGCCGTCACCGGGCGCGAACGTTTGCGCGTCCAGCGCCTCGCCGAAGCCGTAGCGAACATCCTGAATCGATCCGAACGTCAAAAATATCGGCGCACTGGCCTGTAGCACCCGCGCGAGCTCCGCGATTCCGAGTCGTATCTTCGCAGCAGTCCCGTGCAAGTAGGCGTGCGTCGAGAGCGCGCCGGCGAAATGCCGCGGCGGAAACGCGAGCTGCGTGTACGGCGTTTCGTCCGGGATCGCGACGACGGTGAGCCCGGCAGCCGCAAGCGCGCTTGAATTGCGACCGCGGCCGTCGCCGATTACGACGATAGGCCCGGCGGCAGCGCCGACACGGTCGTAAAGTCGCTGCGCCAGAGGGTGCGCGCTTTGGAAAGTGCCCGCGGCGGGAGGCGACGAAGAGGCGTCAGGCATGGTTCAGCAACCCCTGATTTTGGTCGTGGGTGGCGATAAGCTTGCTCTTCGAGTGACCGAAGAGCTGTGCGCCACGGCTGGTCATCGTGTTGCGCTCATGTGGCACCACGATCCCGAGATTGCTGCATATGCCGAGAAGTTGGGCGCCGAGTTCCTCGGTTTCCCGCCGAACGACTTCGACAGTTTGCACGCAGCCGGCGTCGATGAGGCTGCGTCGATCATGGCGCTTTCCGACGACGACCGTCTGAACTTGCAAGTCGCGTTGAAAGCGCGCGACGTCAATCCGAAGATCCGCGTCGTCTTGCGGCAGTTCAATCGCCAGCTCGGGCGCAAGATCGCACAGAATCTCCCGGATTGCTCGGTCGTCTCGCTATCCGGCCATGCAGCTGCCACATTCGCAGCCTGCGCGATCGATCGTTCGGTGTTTTACGCGGTTCAATTTCCCGATCTCGACGGGCCGCTGGTCGCCTTTGCGCGCCGTCCGGCGTCGGTATTCGGCGAGATCAACACGCAGACGATCGCGGAGCTCGAAGCCAAGCATAAGATTCGCATCGTCGGCTACAACGGGATGGATTTCTTCGTGCCCGGCATCATCCCGCGTCCCGAGGACGAGGTCGTGCTGTTCGGCGACGTGGCCACGCTCGAAGCGCTCGTCCCGAAACGGCAAGTCGTCATCCAGCGGCGGCCGTGGCGCGAGGTTCTCAGCGAGATTCCGGGCCTGGTGAAAACCCAATTCCGGCGTCTCGACCCGATCATCAAGATGGTCGCGATCGTTGCGACCTGCCTGTTCGTTGCGTTCAGCACGTACTTCAATTTCGTCTATCACAAAGACGCCGTGACAGCCATCTATTTCGTGCTTACGACGATGACGACGACGGGATACGGTGACATCACGCCGATCGACAAAGGCCCGATTCCGATGTTGATGGCGAACGGCTTGATGATCGTCGGAACGATCTTGACCGGCATCTTCATCGCGTTCATGGCCGAAGGTTTCAGTCGCGCGCAGTACGTCGCGACGCAAGGCTTGCGTCAGCTCAAACACAAGGACCACATCATCGTCGTCGGGACCGGACAGGTCGGCACGCGCGTCATCGACTATTTGGTCGAGCTGCGCAAGAAGGTCGTCGTGATCGATCCGAGTCCCGACACGACGATCGTCGATCGCGTTCGCAACCGTGATTTCACTTTGCTGACCGGCGACGCAACGCGCGAAGAAGTCTTGCAGATGTGCAATCTGATGGAGGCGCAGTCGGTCGTGGCACTGACCGGAAACGAGACGGCAAATCTCGAGGTTGCGCTCGGTGCGCGCGTGCTCAATCCGGATCTCTCGGTCGTCATGCGCGTCCAAGACGAGACGTTCGCACGGCTCGTCGAGCATCAGTTCAGTCTCGATCGCAGCTTCTCGACGTCTGAGCTGTCGGCACCGGGTTTTGCAGGGTTGTCGCGCTTCCCGGGGACGCGCGGCCGCATCGCATATGGTGACGAGACGTACAATGTCGGCGAACGTTTGCAAGGCGAAGTGCCCCAGCCGCCGCCGGCTCAAGATTGCATCCCGCTGTGCGTCTGGCGGGAGAGCGGTCTCGTGCTCATTAACGATTTTGGGCAAATGAAGCCTTTCGATCGGCTGCTTTTCCTCGTGCCGCTCTCGCAGTTCAAGGCCAAGCCCCCCGCCCCCAAGTCCGAACCCGAGGAAGCGGAGGCCGAAATGGAAACGGCCGCGACAGGTTAAAAGGAAATCCTGCTTGGTTAACCTGTTTTTTAGGCGGGAGCCATGGTCGTGCTAGGAGCAGGCGACAAAGTCCCCGACCTGTCCGTCAAGAACGAGGCCGGCGAAGACACTTCGCTCGGCCTGTTTGTGGATTCTCGTGCCGTCGTGTATTTCTATCCGAAAGCCGATACGCCCGGATGCACGAACGAGTCGCAGCAATTCCGCGACCTGTACGCAAAGTTCAAGAAGAAGCAGACGGAGATCGTAGGGGTGAGCCGCGATCCCGTCGCCTCGCAAAAGAAATTCAAGGACAAGTACGGACTGCCGTTTCACTTGCTCGCCGATACGGATTCGAAAGTCTGCGACGCCTTCGGCGTTATCGTCGAAAAAAACATGTACGGCAAGAAGTCGATGGGCATTCAGCGTGCGACGTTCCTGATCGAGAAAGGCAAGATCGTTCGTGTCTGGCCGAAGGTCTCCGTCGAGGGCCACGCGGCCGAGGTGCTATCATCGCTAAGCTGAGC
>Ga0335072_10003187_pt1 | contig 24829 bp, 35 predicted proteins | sample Lox_Sample_21_FD_206725 | JGI IMG/M metagenome (GOLD analysis project Ga0335072, IMG submission 206725) | Soil microbial communities from Loxahatchee National Wildlife Refuge, Florida, United States - Lox_Sample_2.1 | ecosystem: Environmental > Terrestrial > Soil > Wetlands | place: USA... | reverse complement strand
CATAATCAATCTTGTGCTTAGGTTGTTCTAAGCCCATTCGTTTCTGAATCTTCTCAATTTCTTCTGGGTCAACAGGAGTTGGCTCTGTGCCGCTACCTACAAAGCCCGTTACGCTCGGTGTGTTACGTACGATGTACCACGCGTCTTCGCTCATCTTCATTTGTACGAGTACGTAGCCTTGAAAAATACGTTTTTCAACTACTCGGCGTTTACCGTTTTTGATTTCTATCTGCTTTTCTTTAGGTACGAGCGCCTGAAAGATCTTATCTTTCATATCGAGCGATTCGGCACGTTGGCGAATGCTCTCAGCGACCTTTTCCTCGTAACCGCTATAGGTGTGTATAGCGTACCACTGCTTACTGGTGTCATAGCGTTTGTTTACCATAATGGTTATATCCTTTAGTCCTTTATCCGTCATTTCAAAAGTAATTGCTTGAAGGCTTTATCTAGGCCGTAATCGACGCCGGCGAGTACCAGAGCGAAGACGACCGAGAAAAAGATAACAGCGTAGGTCAACCGCAGACCTTCACGAAACGTAGGCCATGTGACTTCCTTTAGCTCCTGCCAACTGTTATATAGAAAAGTCAGGCCTGTGATGCGACAAATAAACCGTACAATCCTCAGGCGGAAAATCCAGCGAATAGCATGGCCAATTTGTTTAAGTGGTGGCTTGTGAGTAAACCATGCAAGTCCGCGCCAAGCGAAGCGCACCGGTGAGAAAAAGCCACGAAAAAATACGCGTACTAGACTCTCGTTGTCACTGTCTTGTGTTTGGGTCTCTTGAAGCTTTCGCGCCACTTCTGATCTCTTCCAAATAAAAAGCCTACAGTATTGTAGGCGTTACTCGTCAAGCATATCACCCACCATTTGAAGCGTCAAGCCTGGTTCGTCTGTGAATATCAGTATTCTGGGAATGATAATTGCCACCATCCGCGTGTTTTAAAGGATACACAGCTGACGTTGTACTGTTTTGTTAGTGGGGTAAGTTCGGGACGGTCAATGTGAACGTGGAACCCTGGTTAAGCTCACTCGTGGCACTAATGTCAGCATGCAGGAGCATGGCTAGTTTTTGGGTGATATAGAGACCTAGGCCTGTTCCACTGCTGGCGCGAGTTCGATAATCTTCGCTGCGGAAAAATTTAGTAAAGATTTTTTGCTGGTCAGGGCGGCTCATGCCAATACCTGTATCGTGAACGCTAAAGCGGACACCATCTACGGTTGCATGCGCGGCAATCGTTACGCTTCCTTCCTGCGTGTACTTAATCGCGTTAGTAATGAAGTTATGTAGAATCTCACGGATGTACAAACTGCTGCTGTGGAGTATTTCTAGCGATGGATCGAGGTCGACTTTGAGTGTAAGCCCCTTAGCAGCGACTTGTCCTCGATAGCCGGCGGCAAGGTCTTCAACAAGCTGATGAGGATTGACGGCCTCCACATCGGTCTTTAATGCCCCTCGCTCGGCTCGACTGAGAGTTGACAGATCATTGACGAGCCCTGATAGGAATAGGACTTGTCGGTACGCGGCATCAAGAGCTTCTTGAATATTAGGGATGTGTCCTGTTTGCTTGGCGATAAGAAGGGCGTTACTGATATTACCCTCGGCAATCGCAAGCGGCGTGCGTAGCTCGTGGCTCACAACACTGATGAACTCATCACGTTCCTCTTCGAGCGACTTCTCTCGTGTGATATCGCGCAGTAATAGGACGTAACCTCGGTTATGTGAAGTGTCATAGCCAAAGTGTACAGGTGCAACAGAAAGGTAGAGGTTGGCCTTGCTGCCATCTCCGTAGTACAGCAAAAAATCACGGCTGATAGTAGCGGTCTCGGTATGCCCGACAAGCTCGCTGACGTTAACAGAGTCACCGTCTTTGTTGTATAGCTTTAAGACTTGTCCAAGTGATCTACCAGTAACATTTCCATTACGATCGAGCAGTAGTAGCGCTGCGGCATTGTAGAGAACTACCTTGTATTGGCTGTCTACGGCAATAACGCCATCGGCCATACTATCGATTAAACTTCTCAGCCATTCACGCTCACGGCTGATTTTGTTTTCTTGGGGCTTTTGCTTACCATGCATGGCACTAGCATCCATCCCTTCTATTATGCCATAAGCGGTGTCGACTCGTAATTGGTCTAATGCCAAGCGCCGATGATTGGTTGGTGCTCATGAAGCTGTCGAGCGAGATCACGGGCGCGTGGCTGCATGCGCTTGAGCTCGCGCCAGAACGCATCACTGTGATTCAATTCGATGGTGTGCGCTAGCTCATGTAGTAGTACGTAGTCAATATAGTCCCACGGTAGCTCCATCAAGAATAAGTTAAGTACGATATTTTGATGACTATCACAGCTGCCCCAGCGGCGCTTGAGTTGCTTTACGCCAACACTCGTATATCGTTTCTCGTACTTAGCGGCGAGATTTGCAAGTCGAGGTGGCAATAGTCGTTCGGCCTCACGTTTAAGCGCGCGTATACTTGTCTTCGCTGCGCGCCCTTGTACAGCCTTACTGTCGATAGTCTCATCTGTGCGCATTTTGACAATAATCTCTGTGCCAGTTACGCGGCCGGCAATCGATTCATCACTAGACACGTGCTCAAAGCGCAAGTGGTGCATTTTGCCTATTGATTGGCCTTGGGCAAGATGTGGCCCAGTCTGTTTGGCGAGTTCGGTAGTGATCCATTGAATATGCTGGAGCGCAAACGCCTGTCCGGCACTGTATGGTATCCACTTAGGCATGCTTACTCGTGTGCCGTTCGCCGTGACGGTGAGACGAATCGTACGGCTACCGGCACGCTTTATAAGCGTGACAGGTCCGACACCTGCCAGATCAATAACCTTTGTAGACATAGTTTAACGAATGATAATATTGCGCCGAGCAAGGTCGACGCGGCCGGCCGCAGGGTTTGGTATAAGGTTAACAAGCCCTGGCTTGCCTATCTGGCCAGCATTTGGATCAAGATTGATAAGTCCGCGATCAAGGAGATGGCGCAGCATAGCGCTCTTTTGTGTCGTGAAGATATGCTTGCCGCTAATAACCTGATAGCGTTCGGTTGGCTGGGGGTTCTGCATGCCGCTGGCTAACGTATCGAAGGTAGCTTTATCGAGCTGGCGCGAATACTTGTCGTCTGCCTTGCGGTGGTCGCGAGTACTTGAGCGCGTAAATGCGCTTTCTGGGTCAATCTGTAACCATACTAGTACTGTTTCCGCGCCTGCTTTAGCCGCCATGTTTCGTAATGCCCGGCGTTGAGCGACGCGCATAGCATTGGTGTCGTAAATAACACTGACGCCGGCATTAAGAAACTCTCCGGTCATGTACTGCATTAAGCTATTTACAATATGATTCTCATCCTTGCTGTAGGTCGGGTTGCTAAAGAGCTCGACACGCATACGATCACCGTGGACATGTGTTGCGATCAGTTGTTCGCAGAGCTGGCGCGCAAAGAACGTCTTACCCGCACCGGGAAAACCGTACAGTAGCACCAGAAGAGGTTTGGCCGGGACTATCTTTGCCATGCCTATTATGTATAGCAGAATTACTTCCTCTGTGCAACGCGCTAACAGATTGAGCTTATGGTTAGAGACTACTGTTCGCACGCAATCAAGGTGCGCTTAATTGCTTATGCCGATTTAGGTCTAGTACCTGATCTGCTATTATTTTGCTACACTTATCGCTGCATTCATATTCAGTTCACAACAATACAACGTAAGCACGAAGGCGTACCGAACGGCGTATTACCGCTAACGACAATACAAAGCTAATGGCTGAACTCTATCTTATCATCGGGCTTGCCATGATCGGGCTGATTGTACCAATCTGGTTTCTGTCGCAAGGGGCACCCTTTGTGCCTACAAGTGATTCTGACGCAGAGCAGATGGTACGAATAGTGAAAAGGCTAAGGCCTCGAAAGATTATTGATTTAGGAGCAGGAGATGGCAAACTTGTTGAGCTATTCGCTACGCATGGTTACTCCATCGACGGCATTGAAATTAACCCTCGCCTTGTACGTCGTGGACAGAGACGTCTCGCAAGACATGGCTTAACCGGTAGGGCGACGATTAGAAGAGGCAATCTGTGGAAGATTGATATCGGTGTCTACGATATGGTAGTACTGTATGCAGTTTCCAACATCATGGGTCGGCTTGAGGGAAAACTACGCTCTGAGTTGCGACCAGGATCGTTCGTTATATCCAATTACTTTGCGTTTCCGAACCTTGTACCAATCGAGAGTCGTGGGAGGATAAGAGTTTACAGGATCACGCCTGGGTTGATTAATGATCTCCAGCTTGCTACTAGTGAAGAACGGGCCTAGCAAAGCTGCCTAATGATAGATCCCTTTTGTTGTCACCACTATGAAAGAGTAGTAGTGCGGCCTTGGTAATCATAGACAAAGTATAGCATTATGGGTCTTGAACCTAGGAAGCTGTGTATGATACTAGGTATAGGACCTATGCCGAGCTACATCAGAAGTTCTTGAATCGCTGACTGCAGCTGTAGTATTTGCTGATCGGTACCTACAACGAAGCTTACACAATTATTATCGAGTCCTACCTTGTCTGTTTTGTTGCCCCCAAAGTTTATGAGAATTTTATGCCTTTTTAAGCCCTCGACTAATGCACGTGCCTTCTTACTATTGTCTAAACGTACAACAATCGTGTTTATGAAGGAAGGCACAACGATGAACTCTTTGGCGGTAAGCCAGCTCGTGAGACGCTGTTTTCGATCTATAATGTTGTCGCGGAGCTGTCGATAATAGTCTGTATGACGAAGCGCAATAGCTGCCATGCCACAGGAAGGATATGCTACATTAGCCCAAAGAGCATGTGCGCGTAGTTTTGCCAATAACACGGGGCTGCCGACGACATACCCCAACGGATGCCCGCTAATCCGTAGGCTTTTGAGAAACCCTTACATACCATCAAGTTAGATGTGTTTGTTATTGAGGATATGACTGATAACTGGGGTGCGTATTCCCCATAGATTTCGTCGACGACTACGATAGCATTAGGATTATTCAACGCTAGTTGTGCGATCGCGTCTGGCTCAGTATAACCAACCGGATTATTCGGATTTGCCAACCAGATCAGGTCGGCACCAGGAATAGCATCGGCTTTAACCGCGTAGTTATCCCCTTCTAGCGAATAATGGGCATGAACAGAAGGGCAGAATTGATAGAAAGTAGTATATTCCGTCGGTGTAAATATATGAGCAGAGCTACCGAAGGCCTGAATCGCTAAGCGTATAATTTCATCCACACCATTCGTCAGTTAAATCCAATCAGTAGACACGTTATGCTCTTTAGCGAGAGCCTCGCGCAAAAATAGAGGCTGTGCGTGGTAGGTGTTAGATGCGGCTATGTATTCTTTTAGTTCGCTATAGATAAAGTCGGGCACCATCTCCTGGACGGTCGTAAATTGTAAATCAAGGTTTTGTGGGTCAGACATAGTGGTAGTATAGCAATAACGAGCCTTCTGGCCTCAGCAGAGCTAGGAGGTGTACTCGATATGCATCGTTATACGCTAAGCTAGGTATTTATGGCGATGCATCAGACCTTAAACAGTCTTTGCTTGATAGATGTCTTCGAGGATCGGGTATAAGCCGAGCATTAAGTCTGTCTGCTTCTGAAGTTCTCGCGGATAGGACCATTTATATTCAGTACTCCCGAGCGGGTCAATGTTGATCACAATGTTGTGTATGATGTTAAGCCGAAAGACATCGAATGTAATGTCTAAATCGTCACGATCCCAGTGGTACGTTTTGAGAAATTCCAGGTGGGAAGGGTCAACAGCGTAGCCGATTTCTGCATGTGTCTTCCGTATTGCGGTATGCACTATATCTTCCTCGGGGTCAACTTTTCCACCCACCAGCCCCCAAGTACCGCCCTCCGGGGTCTGCGGATGCCGCTTCAATACCAATATTTGACCCTGCCTATTCTCGAAGAATACTCCAACTGCATGAACCTTCTTTGCCATGTTTGCAGTATAGCAGCTTAGAGTATTAGGATTCGTAGATCTTGAATGCCAGTCATTACAGTCGACGCTAAAACTATTGTGACGCAGAGCTGTGCTCGAACAAATCGATAGCCCTATCAAATACCGACAAGTCCTTTATCTGATAAGACTGCGGTGATTTGGCAAATGCTGTAATCCAAAGAGCGGCATCATCAACAGAATCTGCAACATAATCAGCGGATACTTTTAAGAACGGGTGTATCCACTCCTCCATCTGGACTCCGTGAAACGTCACACCGCTTTTGCGATGGTGGGTGTCCTTTGGGATAACAATCACTACGGGTTTCTCGAACTGCTTGGCTATAACAATTTCTTGCGCTGTACCTGCGCCAATTTTGGAACGAGCGTCAACTACACAAATGTCAGCCTTCTTAACTTGGGCTAAGTCGTGACCCACCACCATCTCAGCGCCGGCGTTGTCACTTACGGAATCACCATGTATAAACTCTACGTCGGGAATGTGTTTCGCAATCTTCTCTATATATTCGTCTTTCCAGTCTGTCCACTTCTCACGAATATCATCACCCTTTGGGATGCTCCCGAGCAGAACTATCTTCATGCAGTAACTATATCAAAATATAAAACTTCCAAAGAGGTCGTATTGTACCTATGAGTATGGCTGCTGGCCTTAATAACCAATTTAGCTACATTAACTGCTTGCTGACTTAAGATACTGATGTGTGTACTCACGTATACTTTTTTGAGCAAACCAAAGGCTCAGCACCACTATAAGAGCAGCGATTATAGTGAGCCAGGACCTCTCAGGAGGGTGTAGATGAATAGATATAGCAAACAACGATATTGATACGACATGGAGAAACATGGTTGCCTTGCCGGCAGTAGAAGTACGCACGTCGACTTTTGTCTTAATAAGCACGTTGATCACGCTAACTGCTAGATGGTACGCAAAAATAAGGGCAATGACTACTATCGATACGATTTTGTAGTGATACACCGCGAATAGCAGTACAAGCCCTGCAAGCTTGTCGGCAGTCGCGTCAAAAATTGCTCCGAATTGGCTCGTATGCGTGCGGCGAGCTACGGGCCCATCGATCAGGTCGAGTGTTCTGCCGACTATCACGCAGAGTAATCCACTGATGGCGTAAAAGTGTAAAGCCCCAATAACAGTTAACGCGGCTCCCAATAGCGTGATCAAGTTTGCGGGTGTAAAAATGTCTGAATAACCAATGGAGCGTTGTCTGGTCATTTTACTCAATAATATGACAGTGGCTGAGTTTCTTGTCGAGCACTCCCTCGGAGCTAGACTTACTAAACCGCTCCGTCATCATGATACGCTCAGTGGGTGCTTTCAACTACAATGCCCCGTTCACTGAAAAACTTTTTAAAGTCCTCGAATGAAATAGCTGCATATTCCTGCGTTTCTTTCGATATGCCAGATGGGTTATGAAAGTAGAATTCCCTCTTCGATGTGTCATACCCTAACATGAGTACCAGGTGGCCACCTTTCACCCTCGGTTTACTATGTGGATTACGGATTTCAGGACTGGCACCTGCAATAACGTAATTACCCTGACTCAGCTCGTGCATCAGCTCTTTCTGAGACATGCCCTGCACTATGTGAGCCCTCCATCCGAATTCTCTAGCAACAAAAGTAACGTATGGCTTATAGAGTAGCCCGATTGAGTCCTTGAGCGGCATAGTGTAGCCACCGTATTCTGCACATTTTTGCCAAGTTCTATCAGTGGTATTACTTTTCCGGTTGTATAGGCCATGAGCATCTTGGTACATGCCATGCCGCAACCGCTCCAACTCCACTCGCGGTATTCCGCTTTTGTTTTAGCTCCCGAACTTTTCCAACGAGGATCGTCATCGGTGGTGACCTCTTTTGCTAAAAGCTGCTTTGCGAGCTCCCGAGATTCCCATTGGCAGAAATATGGTACATTTTCGTGTAAGAATCGCTCAGATATGGATAGTGGTTTCACGATGTGCTTAACACCTTTAGCACGTTTAAGTAACTTACTTTTTATATTTCTCATGACTTTAAGTATAACCGAGGCTATTCGTGATGCTTTCATGTCCTAACTACTCTCCAGGCTGAAGCTGCTGAGACTCCCAGACGAGCGCCGCATCAATCTTAGCTTGCAAATCAGCAAGTATGCTAAGATCGTCAATGACTACGAGCAAGCCATGCTTTTCTTCAACTTGCGGCCGTTCGTTATACCCATTCGGACCACCCCACTTGGTCGGCTGCAGGGTAACTCTATACATGGTTAGCTCTTCTGTTACTCTAGCTGTGTCCATGTCTGTCGTAGTTTCCTCGGCAACATACCAGCTTCCTTCAGCATGGGCCCATCTATCCCAGTCAACTCTTTTTGTCCTTGTGACATGTATCGTCTTGGGAGTTTTAGTGAGCCTATCAGTACTAAAATCGGGCGAGACTAGTGGTTCTCTGTCTCGCCTTACGAGCTTACCGAATATAACGACAGCCTTCTCGCGTGTGGTTGTTGGGCGTTGCTCGACACGTTTATCCGTTTGGGTTGTAGGTGACAACAGCAGCTCACGAGCAGAAGCTATGAGTCGTGTCTGTTCAGGTGAAAACTCTATCTCTGGAGTATGGCTTTGTTCGTATATAGTATTAAAGCTCGGTCATTAACTATCCTGGTATTCAACTAAAAACTCACTCACCGACTGTTACTATAATACCAAATCGGTAGTACGCCATTCTCCCTAGAGGTAATACTACCGTTTAAACACGTATGAGAAATTATTCAGCACTATGAGAGAGACTACGTTGCGCTTAATGCCTTCAATCGTACTACTCTACTGTCACTTCCATCTGCAATCAGCTCTTTAATAACGTCCTTGTCGTAGTTGTCAAACCATAGCTGCTCAACGAGAGAGCTTTTTGGTTTTCGAATTACAGCATAACCTTGTCGTATACCGCTTGCTTGTCCATACAGACAGCTTGACTGTGCATACTGAAAGTAGGTTGCCTTACCATTTCTGTTTAAGCCTACCTCTGTAATTATCAATACGTGGTGCCAGCCAGCTGCCCGTATAAGGTCTCCTGGTTTAATTTGTGATAGATCCTCCACGGAGCGAGAATTAAGGGATCCGGTCAATAAATTGGCTGAGATATTCTCAACAGGACGTATCTTGCTGATGGCCCGCCGCCGCAGGCCCGGAAATTGCAGACACTTCCAAACTGGGCGTCCGAGGGTTGCTTGTGTAATGTCATTTAGAATCCATGAGACGAAACCCGAACAGTCCACACCGATACCACAAGCCGACAGCAACGAGCGCAATGTCTCGGGATCGCCATTAGCGTGCATGTCATACTTCTCAAACCACTTACGGGCAATGCGCTCGATCTCCTGCGGGGCACCCTTGCCGACTAATGCTCGGGTCGTGGATGATAGACCTGCGTTGATATGGTAAGTGCATGGGGCGGTAACATTGTCGACTGTAATGTGCTTATATGCATCCAGGGTTCTCTGAGCCGCATCGGGTAACTGTAGAATACGGTCAGCGCTCATGCTTAATGCTTTCAGGTCAGCCATTCCGGACCCCGCCCTCGTATACCAACTTGGCGATTTGAATGTCTTGTACGGCCACACCTGTAAGGTCGGCGATGGTTATCTGGGAGTCATGCTTACGATGTTGGCCGTACTTAATGAAACTACCGAGTTCCATGAGTTTATCTGGCGTGATAATCTCCTGCTGAATGGCATAGTATGCCTCACCATGATCTATACACTGGGCTTTACTGTCAACAACTACCAGGTCGGCCCTCTGTAGAATTATCGGATCAAGCTCCTGTTTGCCTGCAGCGTCAGCACCCATAGCCGTTATATGCATGCCTGGCTTGACTCGGTCAGCCTGTATGAGCTGCCTAGCTGAGGGGGTAGTCGTCACAATGTAATTGCAGTGGTCTGTAATATCCTCAAGGTTCATTGTAGTCGTGATCTCAAATCCGTAGGGTTGCATATCTTTAACGTAAGCCTGTAGCGTCTCCTTTGACCGACCATATATGTAGACTCTGCGGCAGTCCACTACCTCTTTCAGGTATTGCAACTGCATCCTTGCTTGTGTACCAGTGCCAACAATACCGATGGCGTTTACCTTGGAGGGCGCCAAATACTTGGCTACAACAGCTCCGGCGACGGCTGTGCGCACATTGGTTAAATACCCCTCATCAAGTAGAATCGTCAGTAACTCTCCCGTCTTTTGGTCAAAGACGAGCATAACCCCGTTTGATGATGGTAAGCCTTGTTTGGGGTTATCATAAAAGTTAGTGGCGACTTTAATTAGATACACGGCGTCACCTCGGATAAACCCGTATTTGATGTGCGTATCCCCGGGCGGCACCTCAAATTGCAGTAGACCTACGGGCGGCACAACTGCCCGACCCTCCGAATATGCAATGAATCCCTGCTCCATGGCAGTAGTGAGCGTTTCAACGCTAAGGTTCGTCACTACATCTCTAATTCTCCTCAACGAGATGACGCTTGTCTTCATAATATCTCCTTTAGAGTAGAGGCGGCCACATTGCTACCGCAAAGTATAATGACTACCTTTTTACCGGTTAATTCTCCTCGACGCCTTAAATAACTGGCTACCGCTACCCCGGCAGAGCCTTCTATAAATTTATGATGGGCAGTTACTATTAATCTCATCGAGTCTTTAATCTCCCCCTCCGACACCAGTGTCCAGTCTTTAATAAATTTTTGGCAGAGCGGAAAGGTAATCGATCCTTCCTCAAAACCACCCCCGGAACCGTCTGAGAGGGTGGGCAGGCTTTGCATGTGCACAAATTTACCAGCTTTGACACTGTGGTACATTTCCGCAGACCTTTCAGGGAGACACCCGACGATTTTAGTTTCGGGACTCACTGCACTTAAATAGGCGGCTATACCGGACGCCAAACCCCCAGCACCAACTGTTACAAATACATAATCCACACTTGCAAGTTGCTGCATGAGTTCGATAGCTATTGTGCCTTGCCCGGCGATCACCTCCAGATCGTTATAGGGAGAGACCCACGTCATACCGTGCTCTGCCGCATATTGTTTTGCTTGTCCATGTGAAATTGTCTCGGGAGCGCCTGCTGTAGTGTGTTTGACGGTTGCGCCGTACTGCTTAATCGCTTCAACCTTTGAAGTATCGGCATTCTCTGGTACGAAGACGACGCAGGGGACATCAGCTTCTTTGGCGGCGCGCGCCAGCCCCAGACCGTGGTTACCAGTTGAGGCAGTAACTACTCCATGGCTCCGTTCCGAGTCGCTCAGAGATAAGACTTTATTCATGCTACCGCGCGCTTTAAACGAGCCGGTGTACTGTTCACTTTCAAGCTTTAAGTAGACGTCTGTGCCCTCGGTACTTAATGTCAGCGAGTGTAGCAGAGGTGTTGTGAGTGTGTAAGGACGTATACGTCGCTCCGCTTTGAGGATTTCAGGTAGTAGATCGTCCATATTCTGCGTTCCTGTATGTGTTGCAATACTAAGATGAGATTATCAATTGAGCGGACAGTAGTGCAAGTTTATATAAAACATTGCACATTAATGTACTATTTGTTATATACATAACAATGCTGACTATATTTTCCGCTGTCGAGCAAGTAGTGAGTGGATCGGAGTTTGCAATCGAGGGATTGCAGACCGCCTGCCTTAACTTGAATGCCTACGCGGACACCATCAAACAACAGGTAGAGACATTGGCCAGAAAACCTGCCCAAAAGGGTAGTATCGTCGTAGCTCTAGCCCGTTTATCTAACAAATACCGAGCAAACGAGCCAGAAGAAATTGATTTTCAGCTTTACAATCTTGTTAGCCGCTCGGGACTCACGGAGCTGACCTATCCTAAGTCTCCGGAACTGCAAAAAGGAATAGGCAAGATATTTGAGCGGCCGGATGTGCAAACGGCACCATTTTGTGTGGCGACCGTGGGACTGGGCGAAGTCTCGATCATCACGCACGACAAGCTAGCCGAGTCCATTCGTACAGCAATCAGTGGTTATTCGCCCACGTTGTATTTACCAGAACTTTCCAGTCTAACCATGCAGGTAGGTATTGAGACCATAGATATACCACGCCAATCGTATACTGTCATTAAGCAATTAGCCTTGCGCGATATCACTATCGTGGAGTACATAACGAGCCCTACCGAACTAACCATTATCTTGCACAGTCGGGACTTAAAAGAGTCTTTTATAATTCTGCATGACAGATTCTTTGCTCATACTTAACACGAGCAATGACGCAGAGTCCCCTAGGGCGACACCCCTAATAGAGAGATAATGTAACTGTCACCGCGTTAAATAGCGTTTGCGCCTTGAATACCTCAAAGGTTATAGTCAGGTCTTCATGATTCCAACGATAGGTTCTTAGAAATTGTAAATCCGAATAATTAATCGTATGGCTGATCTCTTCCTGTGTCTCACGGACTGCTGCTTCCTTAGTCTCAGTCGGTTCAAGCTTACCGCTCACCCAGCTATTACCTTCGGGGTCTTGCGTATCTTCTCCACGGTACCAGTATGCGACCATCTTTTTTTCAAAAACAACCTAGGCTGCACATACTCTCATAGAATAGACTGCACTAGACCTTTCGTCACTAGAATCATTCTTTCGATACATATTCTTTAGCTTTAAGTATAGCTATACAGCTTGCGGCGTGTTTAATCTTGCCGTTTATGACCATTTCAAATGCCTCATCGAATGAAACGGTCAATAGGATGAACTCCTCTTCATGGTTGACTTGAATCTCTGCTCCAGTAGCTAGAAAAAGGTACTCTGTGTTGTTTACGATCATCGGCAGCGGTTGAGCAGTTCCAAGCTCGATCCAATTCTTTGCAACTACACCTGACTCTTCGCGAAGTTCGCGTTTCGCAGCATCAAGTGGGGACTCGTTCTTATCTATGCCACCGCCAGGAAGAGTGATGCCATTCTCGTCAACTGCGTAGTGGTACTCTTTGACAAGGTATACTTCGTGTTTATCATTGATAGCTACGGTCGTGACACCGCCCGAATATTCGACGATTCCGTAGATGCCGTCCTTGCCATTCGGTCGAACTATCTTATCTTCATGGATACGTATCCAGGGGTTTGCATACACGTCCTGGGTCGAGGTGATTGTGTAGGGGCCACGTTTCATAATGAGTGATATTACGTTACGGATACTTTAAGTTCAAGGGGGCTATTTCAAACAACAGAGACTTTGTCGATGTAAATAAGATTGTATAGTATTGTGCATCGCTCTCGGGACTCTCCAAAGTTCACCAGGATGTCATTTTGGAATACAGGCTACGGTAACGGATTCAAGTGTTTATATACCGAAAATTTGGTTCGTCCTTTGCCGCAACTCATCGACCTGTCGTGGAACACCATAGAGCATAGTTTGACCTCAATGTACGAAAAGCTCGTTACGCTTGGCCTTGGATGTCGTAGCAGAAAAATACAAATTTTTGAGCCTGAGGTCGAGGAGAGCCTTTACCATGCAACAAAATCCCTAAGTCTGCAGCAGATGTTTTGTGTAACCTGCTGTAATCAGCGATTCATACGCATTCCAGACAGGTTTGGGAATATCTTGTTCGATCTGAAAACCCATCTTAGGATATTCCCTTATTCTCTGTGTATCACCAACCATCAGACTGATAATCTCATCTTTGCTAAGAATACCTCCGTTAACATATTCTTCGTACGATAGTTTGGGAGATGTGACAAATATTTGAGTTCTGGGGTTCGGCCACTGTTTCTTGAAAGTAGCGTATGTCCGCCGTTCCATGTAGGGCTTCTGAACCAGAATGAAGGAGTCAAAATCCATGCCACTTGAGCTGAGTAGATCGAATGTAAAACGCACGTTCTCACCCGTATTTGATGCTTTGGGTTCAACAATAATCTTACTTTCTGGAATACCGCCATTTACTAATATATCTTTGAAGACCTCAGACTCAGGTTTGCTGAACATGTTCTTTGTTAGCCTCCCTGCACCGCCTGAGATGATAACCCACGATGCATATCTATCTCGGTATAGATTTAACGTACGTTCTGCAACTCTAATGTCGTGACTGCACAATGCAAAGATCGCATTGGATTTCTGCAAAGTCATGTTCATTTGCATAAAATCCCAGATGATCTTTGCGTTCTTGTCTACTTCCATCGGATTAATCTTAGCAGAAATACAAAAGTGTTCCACGTTGATGCTCGCTGGTTGGAGCTACGAACACTTGCCTACCTGTTATTCAATGTGGTGCAGCATAAACGACGATCATCGAACTTTGTTCGGTTTGGAAGGTGTTAATGTTGTAAATATTTACATTGATATCGACGAGAAGCCGAATGACCAGTGATCTGCTATTAGCGTATCCTTTTCCCGTCTTTCACCAACCATTCTCCGGTTTCCCATCGTCCTGGCTCATCACTCCTAAATCTGACATCGAATCGAATATTCAATCCCGGCCATGGGTGATTAACATAAACCGTGCGGAAGTAGTCGGCAAGCTCGGGAAAACTAATACCGTAAGGATCAGGGATGAGTCTCTCTACCTCATTGCGCGTCAGATCAGTCTCAATGTCAACCTGAATGACAGGGATCTTGGTGTATTCATCATAGACCAGCTCGCACTTTGGATCGCGACCAGATGGAAACTCACCGATATCCGAATCGAACTCTGTTTGTGTTGCAGGCAGTAAGAACAGCCACGGCTTTTCAGGCAGAAAATAGTTGTACAGATTAGACTGTGCCGCAACTCGCTTCACGAATGACAGCCATTTTTCCTTTGTAACGAGGATCGTGGGGATATTAACGCCCGTGTGATCAATACGTACCAGGTGGCCGTTCAGTTTTTCGTACAGCTCTTTGAGAGTAAGACGAGATAAATCGGAACCACCAGCTTCTGTCCACGATCTTTTTTGGGTCATGATATCAGGATTGATTGCGAAGTTTCCCATTACGAGTTCTAGCTTTGGATCGGAGCCAATGTGCATCCTCGGGAAGTTATCGCCCTGTTGCTCAAATACTGTAACCGGCAAACTATCCGAAGGTCGAGAAGTATGCAGAAGCACTCTGTCTTCGTGGAGGTCACTGTTAGGAAGTGTTTTCAGCAAGAGCAATAGATACGTGAAGAATTCTTGGGATCGTTTTGTGTTATTCGGGAAAGTATAGGTAATAGTATCTATTCTGGTCATGCGCATTATTTTACCAAAGCAAAAATAAGCTCGAAAGGAGACAAATTGATGAAAAGTTTGGTTCGTTCCCTTTGCCATCAAAATAACCAAACTAAAACACCCTATTTTACAAGGGTGTTTCTCTAGATTTTGAATTCTGTACTTTGGCGCACCACATCGACCTGTCGTGGAACACCATTGAGCCTAGTCTGATTTTGATGTATGAAAAATTGATCAGTCTTGGACTCGAACCAGGAAAACCATATCAACAGGAAGCATCGACCGTAAATTCCAAAAGTTTTCATCAACCTGTCGTGCAGAATCAATTGGAGAAGGTTCCTTAAACTCAATCAACTCATAGCGATTCTTTTTGAGTAGTTCGAGGTAGGCAGAGATAGGGCGCATCCAATAAGTTACTTCCGGGCCATCTGACAACTTTTGCCTAAACTGTCTGGTCGATAAGTAGTCACCAAATATTTCCGTTTCACCTTGTCCTTGCTTATAACCCAGTACTACAGACTTAACATCCTCTTTCTCTTCTACTTTTGCCGCCCAGCGTATCGGATGGCCAACGGAGAATAAAAGTAGGCCTCCAGGCGTGAGTAGATGGCGTAAGTTCCTTAGCAGGATATCTAGGTTATTACTGTAGTGCAGTGTCAGGCTTGAGTATATAAGATCGAACTGATGTTTGCCTAGCGACAATAAGTTGTCGGAACTGTCTATATCCATGACTTGAAAATTGACAGCGGGTACGTGCTGAATGGCATAATCGATCGATGCTTTTGAGATATCAATGCCTGTAACTTTAGCGCCACGTTCTTTTAGCTCAGAGCATTCTTCGCCCGTCCCACAGCCGACGCACAGTACTGATTTGCCTTCCAGTGGAGGAACTAGTGCGTACATAGCAGGCTTCTCAATGTAGGCATGTACTAAATTGCTGCCACTCGCAAAATCTTGTGCGCGTTGTTTGGCAAAGGAATCATAGTTATTTGAAGAGCTCATTAGCACATCATACCAAAATTATTAGCCACCAATGGGGAGTTGAACACATGAAACAGATTGAAAAATCTAGCCAAACAAAAGGTGTTCCAAATGTGGAACACTTTCATATCTTGAGTCAGTTCATGGTGCAGCGTAAAGGACGATTATAGAACTTTGGTCGATCTCTCATCTGTTAGTGTTGTTGAAAAGTCACAAGAAGAAGTCGAGGTCTCAAATGATGAAATGTAGACTAGGCAGCACTCTAAGTAGTGAGGTTGAGCTTTTCAATCAAAGAAACTTTACCATTCGCAAACTCAATAATATCTACGCTAGAAATACTACCGCGAACGGACGCATCCTTAGCATTAAGGTCTTCGACTCGACTCTTAGACGCCTCGACGTCTTCACTATCCCCAATACTAATGTGGGGGATGAAGTCTATATCATATCGCCGATAGGTAGCGAGTATTCCAGAGTACAATTTATCGTGCAGTTTAATGATTTCCGAGTTTCCTGCATCTGGAACAAGGAATTCATGAAAATACTTGCCGGAGTCATCCTGATTGATAGTTGCGGCCTTAAGATCGATATGAAATGGAGCAATGCCCTCAAGCTTTTGCTTAACCTCACTGACAAATGTATCTCTATCAATATCCTTAACAGCAAAAACAAGTGTAAAGTGTGGGTCGACAATGCTAAATTGCCTATCGTTTTGTTTTCTATATTCTTGGATCCAGTCGAAATCAGGCTGTTGAAATTCGGGGTGGGTTATAACGAGAAATGCCATATGAACCAGTATAACAAAAACACCCGATTGACATCAGGTGCTTATTATGGTGCGGACGAGAGGACTTGAACCTCCACCCCTTTCAGGACTACCACCTCAAAGTAGCGCGTCTACCTATTCCGCCACGTCCGCACGTATATTCAAATGGTGGGTTGTGAGGGACTCGAACCCCCGACCCCCTCGGTGTAAACGAGGTGCTCTAGCCAACTGAGCTAACAACCCATTCAGCTGCGTATTCTATCTGTTCTTGGTGTTTTTATCAAGGCTTTACGAATGGGGCATATGATCGTAGAGATGTTCAAGGCTATATGTTGTACGTACGAGGGGCCGTACATCATCCATCCGAACATTAACTTTGACACCAGGATTCAGCGTGCTGTACGGGTCAAAAATTTGTTTTACCCGCGTGAACAGTTCGTAAACCTCGGGCCCATATAGGTATGGCAGGTACGGTGCACGTAGTCGGCCATCCCCATGCTCACCACTAGTACTGCCTCCTAGTGAGACAACTAGTTGGTAATATGCATCCATAAGACGAAATGCCTTTTGGCGGTCGCCCACCTGAGAAAGGTCGAGAAATGGCTGCATATGAATATTGCCATCTCCGGCGTGACCCCAAAGCGCAACCTGAAGACGCTCGGCGGCAAAGATTTTATATATACCATTAATGAGATCCTGTAACTTCTCAGGTGGTACAATGCCGTCCTCAATGATTGGCACAGCTTTAAGCTGGCCCTCACTATGGGCAATAACCCCAGCTGCAGCATCACGTACTTTCCATAAACGTGTTTGGCTTGCCATATCGCTCGCACTACTTACGTGTGTCGCAAAGTCCTGAAGGATTTTTTCAGTACGCTTTACAATCTTTTTACGCTGACGTCCTTCGTCGTCAAGCTCGACAAGTAGTACGACGGCCGGCAGTGGCTTACTTACAATGTCTTTAAGCTGATTCGGATTGAGGCGGTCTACGAGGGCGAGTAATTGGCCATCGACCATTTCAATAGCACTCGGTAACTGTGGAGTGCTCCGTAGTTCCAAGATAGCCTGTGCTGCTTTGTCAATACTATCAAACTCGGCAAGAAAAAGCTCTTTCTGCGGGTTATAAATCTCTGTTTCGAATGTAATCTCTGTCACTATACCGAGAGTACCTTGGCTACCTACAATAAGTGGCGTGAGATCAAAACTACCGTCTCGTCGCTTAATATCAAGCAGGTCGTAGCCTGCCGAGTTTTTGGTTACGGCAATGTCGAGCTTTTCAATAGGCTCACGATTTTCTTCGAGTAATGTATTGAGCGAACGGTAAATCTCACCTTCGAACGTCTGCAACTGGAGTTTTCTATTGAGTTCTCGTTTGTTTAGGCGAAAGGTTTCTATAACCTCACCGTTGGCTAATACGACACGGAGGGATTTCACAAAGCCTCGTGTAGCGCCATATTTAAGTGTTTTATCACCACTGGCATTGTTAGCGACCGCTCCGCCTACAGTGCTATACTCGTAGCTTTCTGGATATGGTGGCAGAAATCGTTCATGGGTATGCAATGTCTGCTCCAGACGGCCATAGTTGAGACCTGGCTCCACAACTACGGTACCGTTTTTAGGATCGAGCTCCACAATACGGTTCATGTGCGCCGGAAAGACCATCATAATACCGCTGCCCAAAGATGCCCCCGTCTGATCAGTACCACTGCCGCGCGCAGTAACAGGAATAATACGGCCACGCTCGGCGAGTTGCCACGTGAACCGTGCGGTTTTACGTACGTCATTCTCGTTACGAGGGTAGACAATAAGTGTCGGAGCGACGGTAAAGATACTCGCATCGGTTGCGAAATACTTGCGTGCATCAGGGCTCGCCATTACCTCGCCCAGTAAGTGCTCCTGCAGATAATGCGCAGCCTTACTCATTGCCTCTCCACTGAGTCTTCATAGCTGAAACCATGATAGCATAAACGCTTTAGTTGCGCGAAAAATGGGTGCATATACTGTGGACAGTGCTTTTTAGGAGACGATACTCTGCTAATAAGAATTGTATCGGCTTACAATTCAGTTGCGGGCAGTTGGCTTATCCCATAATTGACATCTAGCTCAAGCATGAGGGCGTTAACTATCGCAGCAGCCTCTACTTCAGAATCCTCCAGGAGGGCAGTCTCATGATCTTGCATGGCGCACTGTACCGCCTCAGTCTCTGGGCCATTGAGGCGGACAATGTGAGGCTCGGGCGTTTGCTGGTTCGCAGCGTCAGAAAGGGGTTCCGATACTGCACTTACTCGTCGGTATGCTGCAAGTCTACCACTAACCCTGGCGTGCATATCTTCTTGCCCATCCCGGGGGTCTACTGCGTCTAGAGTGTCCAATACTTGAAGGGCTTCAGATATTGTTAATATAACACCCGGGTGAGCCAAGCGAGGTTCCATAAATGTTACTATAACATATATGCTCGTAAGTTACAACAAAAGTCCAAGACAGGTAGAGGATGAAGTCTTAGACATATACTGCAGACACTATCCCTGAGACTTTTTACTGCTTAACGCTGTATCGCGCAAGCGCTCTGGACTCAAGGCTTTCAAAAGAATTGCGAAAGTATGAAAGAGGTTCACGTCGATGAATACCCGAACCGTCAAGGTTTGGGTCGTGAAATACTACTTCATCCTCAGTAATGTCTAGTAAGACAACTCGATGTACTGCCACGCCTTCTTCATGGTTAAGTACCTTAGAGTTGAGGGTGACGTCACAAATACCAGGTTGACCATACTCGGCTACGACATCCGCCCATACTGGTACGCGGTTTATCAAGGTGAAGGAAGGATGATGAATTGTTATCTTCACTGACTCTGTTACCTCATCTAGGTCATACGTATTACGCTTATACCACTCAAACTCCTTGGCGGGAACTGAAGCCTCAAGACCATCGACACCTTTCCCTGCCCACGAAATAATATCCGACGGTTCGTAGTCAACGATATACACTCCTCGATCAAGCAACCAATTCCATATTGGATATTCCCAGACGACATAACCTTCTCGCCAATTACCAATTTTGGCAAGCTGCTCAAATGTTATACCAGCCTCTGGCATGAGGTATTGTGCAACCATTGTGTAGCAAGCAAGTGCGCAGGCGTTACCCGTATTATTGTGATAGGGCACCTGCTTCATATCGTACATTGTACGCTACCTTACGTGGTCATTTTATATCTTAGCTATGCTAGTATTGTGCAATCGAAAACCGCCGATTGAATACAATGTGTCTTCAGCCGCTTTAGGTTAGCTAGAATGGGGTCCTACGCATTAAGATGGTACACAGGACCTCAGACCTCCATTGCGATTAGGTATCGGCTTCATTTGGCTTCCTGTCCATCGTGGGTGTCCTACCACCACCGCCCAATCGACCGGACAGCCGTCCGCCCTTTTTGAACTGTTCACTACTTGAAGATGTATTGCTATTGAGCTCATCTCGAGGCCTACCATTCTGCTCCCGTAAAGCACGTGCAGACCTTTCTATTCTCCTATGGCGTGAGGCTCGGATGGCTCTACCTAAATCACTTTTTGTAACCTGATCATATACAGCGGGCAGAGGTTTGGCTTCTGATAATGTTTCGCGAAGTGTTGCGGCAGGTGCGTGTAGCTGCTCTTCCCTTGGTTCAACCTCCAATAGGTGGGTGGCGGCGCGAGCATCCGGAGCTAACGCAAGATCGTCAAGGCCGGCGGCGTCATGATCGAAAGAAGATTCGACTTCGGAAGTGAGGAAGCTCAGGTCATCTGTAGTCGGACTCTTCTTGTCTACGCCGTTAGGTCCAGCGCTCTTGGCTGCATCTAATGCCTTATTATATGCAACATCTCCACTGACTGTTGGCTCGACTTTTAGTATATGACTGGCTGCCCGGGCGTCCGGAGTGAGGTTTACGTTGTCAAGGTCGGGAGCATCAGGACTGTATACAGAATCAATGTCATGAATAGTCGAGGAACTCGGATCGTTACCGAGAACTTGTTCCGCATGACTAAAAAACTGCTCTACCGTTGGATCAATAGGGACAGAGTTCGGGTCTTCGGGGCTTGGTAAGCTCTCAGCTGACATGTATTTAGTAATAATAGTATCACCTTGACTCATGTAAACAGCCGTCACCCTGGTCGGACCGGAAGGTTTTAATGTTGTAGAAAGGTATGTCGTTGCCGACGATGATCAGGGTAATGTAGGAGTTTAGTTTACTAAACCTTACTAGTATCGTAGTATGGTTATGTAATGATACTGCTGCGTCTAAACACTCGTTCTGGAGTGCCGCCCTATCTACAAATAGTGCAGCAGATTAAGCATGATATCAGAATGGGTCTCTTAAAAGAGGGCGATAAATTGCCTTCGGTCAAAGAAGCTGTCGGCATGATAACTGTAAATCCAAATACCGTTTTTAAGGCTTACCGTGAGCTTGAGAATCAAGGCCTGGTTAAGGGGCAGGCTGGTCGCGGTATCTTTGTACTGCCTCAGCCAGCAACAGCTACACCAGGTACACATGCAGATTTGACGACTCAGTTGGCGAATTGGCTATATACGGCACAGGCAGCCGGTTTAGACGACGAGGCAATCGAGGGGTTATTTATGGCCACGTTACGTAATCTTAAAAGGAGATGATATGAATGCAGGAGAAACAGGCAATGCCATTCGAACAATCGGTTTAGGGAAGCGATATGGCTCTTTCTGGGCCCTAAAGGACTGCAATATTACGATCCCACAAGGGAGTGTTGCAGCACTCGTTGGCCCCAACGGTGCTGGCAAGAGTACACTACTCAAACTGCTGGTAGACTTGAGCTCACCGAGTGCCGGCAATGCAATGGTTCTCGGGAAGATACCAGATCAGACTGCCGCATATCTTTCTCAAATCGGCTATCTAGCTCAGGAAATACCACTCTATAGCCAGATGACCGTTGCGAAACACCTGGCTATGGGCGAACATCTCGATGCTAATTGGGACAATGAATTGGCGGTAAGTCATCTCAAAGAGCTAAAGATACCTTTGGATCATCTCGTAGGCAAACTTTCTGGCGGTCAGCGGGCACAGGTTGGCCTTGCACTTGCACTGGCTAAAAAGCCAAAACTCTTACTGCTTGATGAGCCAGTAGCTGCACTTGACCCATTGGCTCGTATGGAGTTCCTTACTTCGTTAACCCAAGCGGTCGCTACCGCTAGCGGTGAGCTAACAGTCGTTATGTCATCGCACTTACTAGCTGACCTTGAGCGAGTCTGCGACCATCTTATACTTTTGACTACTGGCCAAACGCAGCTCTGCGACAGTATCGATCACATCATCGACACGCATCGGCTGTTAGTTGGCCCACATAATGAAGCAAATGCTAGTCCAGCATATACGATCATCAAGGAAACCCATGCGGCTAATGAGACAAATCTCTTGGTACGACTTAATAAAGAGGATTTTCGTAGTTCAAAATGGCAAGTTCATGAGACCAACATAGAGGATATAGTACTTGCTTACATGGAACAAACTAGGGACAAAGGAGATGAACTATGAATTGGTTTACGTGGGAGCAACATAAGAAACAGTTCTTATTACTTGCTATAATTCTTGTCCTATACGCAGGCCTATCCATACCGATCGGTCTACACCTATGGCATGTGTATCAGCAATCGCTCGCAGCATGCAAAACGGCCAATAATTGTAGCCAGCTCAGCGACGAGCTCTTTCAATCCGGTTGGACTAATACACTGAACCCTGCTAGTAACGGATTTGGCCCCGTTGGTATAGGCATCCTAGCCATGCCGTTTCTACTAGGTCTGTTTATTGGAGTACCACTTATAGCAAACGAATATATCAACGGCACAAATAAACTGGTTTGGACACGGAGCGTTTCACGACGCACTTGGTTAACGGTGAAGCTGGCATGGGTACTACTAGCAACCGCTTTATTTGCAGCTCTATTTGCAACCTTGACTACGCTGTGGTCACGTGCAGGCAACACCTTACTTATGGAGCGTTTTACTGGTATTCACTTTGCGATGCAAGGCATTGTGCCGGTTGGATATGCAGTGTTTGCGGTTGCTCTAGGGATCATGTTTGGCGCTTGGTTTAAGCGTGTGTTGCCAGCTATGGCGTTGACGCTCGTCGTCTTTCTTGCACTACAGATAGTAGTGCCAAATGTGCTCCGCCCTCATTATATTGCGCCGAAGAGTTACTCAACCCCCGTGTTTATCGCGTCGCAATCCATACCGGCCGGCAGCGATGCGCTTAACGGTTCGTGGACAATAAACAGCCAGACGGTAGATGCGAAAGAGCAAGCGATCAACTACTCCAATCCCCCAAAGCAGTGCATTATTCCACCTAATGATATTGCGAGCGATGGTAATCTGATCGTCCACGAAGATGGCACACTTGCGATAAGCGGCCCATGTCTGAACAAACTTGGATACAAGAACATTACGAATTACCAGCCAGCATATCGGTATCGGGACTTTCAGCGCATTGAAATGGGTCTATATCTGGTATTAAGCATCATACCGATAGGAGCTACGTATCGGCTAGTGTTAAAACGAGACGCATAGACAAACTAAAAATATCGTAAACAAAACCAAACCACAACTTTCTGCCGTAGCTTGGTTAAAGTAGTTGGATTCAAATTTGGTGCAGCATAAAGGACGATTATAGAACTTTAGTAGGGCTGGAAGGTGTTAATGTTGTAGAAACATATGTCGATATTGGTGAAGGGTAATGACGATGGACGGTCACCATCTTCAGCCCACCGCAATTGACATAAGTATAATATTTATGTACACTTTATATGTACATAAAGAAAGGAGTCTACCGTGAGTGTGACAGAAACCAATATGGCAAACTTACGATCCCACCTGGCAGATGCGTTAGAGCAGGCTGCGGGCGGGGACATTGTTTTAGTCAAACGCCGCGGCAAGCGTGATACTGCACTTATCGATAGTGAGCTTCTTGAGGATTTCCTCGCAGCAACTAATCCGCGTGTCATTAAGAAAGCTGCTCAAGCTCGTAAAGATATTGCAGCTGGCAGAATAGTTGCCTTCGAGGACGTATTACAAGATATTCTGGGTTAGCTTGTCGTGCAACTAAACTTTACTGACACGGCACTTAAGGATCTCAAAAAACTCAACAAAATCACTCAAAAGCAGATTGTGAAGAAGCTCCAATTCTATCTTGAACAGCCTGACCCTTTAGCATATGCTACTAGGCTTACTAATTTTTCAAAAGGCGGGGATTATCGGTTTAGAATCGGTGACTACCGTGCAGTATTTGATGTTGAGACGGATACTATCAGCATCCTGTACATCGAACATCGCCGAGAGGTTTATCGGCGTAATTAAACCACAACTTCTGTCGCTGGCGTAAGTAATGTTGAGTCATTTATATCAAGCGTTACTAAAGTGGTAGTTGTCGTTACGGGAGCAGTAGCAATCACCATGTTTGCAATTGGTGGTTTCGGGTATGTTACAAGTTCTGGTAACCCTGAACGGCTGGAACGCTCGAAGCACACGCTACTATACGCCGCAATTGGATCTGCAATCGCAATAGCATCGGCGGTTCTTGGTGGCATTGTGACCGCACTCGCAACTAACGCTTTCGGCAGTTAGGAATCCTCAATGCATGAATTGCTAGCCATGCCGCTATCGCTCATGGCCGATACCTCATCGGCTGCTAGTATCATGCGCTCCTTTGTATCGCCAGTGATTAACACGCTCTGTGTCGTTGGTGCTGCGGCGTGCGTCTTCTTTCTCGTTAACGGCGGTATCACGTATGCAACTAGCTCTGGCAAGCCGGAAAATCTTGAACATGCTAAGAAAGTAATTCGCAACGCGCTGATTGGGTTGGTACTTATCTTTGCTGCTGTTGCGCTTACGCAGATACTAACACATTCATATGCTGGGTCTAATGCTGCATCTCACGCGAGTGTCCCAAATCTGACTGCCATT
>Ga0335072_10003186_pt1 | contig 24833 bp, 20 predicted proteins | sample Lox_Sample_21_FD_206725 | JGI IMG/M metagenome (GOLD analysis project Ga0335072, IMG submission 206725) | Soil microbial communities from Loxahatchee National Wildlife Refuge, Florida, United States - Lox_Sample_2.1 | ecosystem: Environmental > Terrestrial > Soil > Wetlands | place: USA... | reverse complement strand
ATGGCACATCCTTGAGGATGGGGACGTACGTTAATACTTCGCCAGGGTGCATCGCCAGTATTGTTGTTTTGGCATCTTTGCGCTTGAGCTCAGCAGCCATGTGCCGCAGCATTTGATTCAGAGCCGCTTTCGACGCCGCGTATGCCCCGAACCTGTGGTAATGAGCAACGTTAGACGCCGTCATATTCCAGCTTCTCGGTTGTGTCGTTCGGAATCGTGGCGAAGACAGAACGTACCCATCCTCGAAGTCGCGGAAATTCGTCGCTGACCCCGAATCGCTGGAGATGAAGACTATGGTCCGGATCGGTAGTTGTGTTGCAAGGAGCTTCTGGGCGGTGATGATGGGCCCAATTGTATTGGTGCGGAGGTGGTAATCGAAGTCTGCGAAGGAGCTAGCTCAGTTTGGAGTCAGGATTGGCTGTCTTTGGCAATCGAGTATGCGAAGACGCACATCTCGGTTGCCCTCTGTTCAGTCAGCCTTGCAAACATGTTGTGGAAAGCCATCGCGACAGGCTGCTGGATGCCATACGTTTGGATACTTCAAAACTCCTGCGTTAAGTATCAGGTAGTCTATCTTGGGAGCTTGAAGCGCCACAACTCGAGTCGCGAACGTCTGCAGTCTCGCTCAGCATTTCACGAGTATCAAAACCCGACTGGCAACCGACATTTATGCTTGCTTCAGACGTGACATCGCATTCACAAAGCTGGCAAGCGCCCGGCGTCGTTTGAGAGGCAGCCAGCCGCCAAAGTTCAGAAGCCTTGTATGGGTCTCGTACGGCTGCAATGACTTGGTCTCCGCGATTGAGCAATTGTCGGACGAATTCGAAGCCAATCCCTCGAGACGCACCGACAATGCACCACGTGGTCATGGCGATGTCGATGGACAAGGGGGGTCTAGGAAGAGCACATGGAAATGCAAAAAGGCTGAGCTTCGGGAAGAGAAATGTATTTTAGAGCCCGAAATTCAACGGAAAAAATACCACACGTATAGTAATGACCACAGGGAAGATGGAAGATAGAGCCATGAAATATGTGTAGGATGAGAAGCTTCGTAAAAGAATCGGCGTAGTTATCGTGATTGGATCGGGGTAGCACCAGCAATGACTAGGATGCCACCCTCATAAAAGATTGGGCTGGCTGAGTTGCAGGGGATGGATGGAATTGCAAGGTATCTATTGCCGTGGTTTGACGGTCAATTGAAATATTGGGTGGGGTTGGTAATAATGGAGCATCAACGTAGACCTTGGAGATCTCTGACTTCTGCGTTGCACATGCCCTCACCTGCTGCATGCGAGTTGACAGAATTGGAGCACATAAAGGTGGACCTGTGTACGTGTGACGTTGCAGGTGGGATCGTTTCGTCCTTAGCGAGGCATGTCTCCGCCACTCGCCGAAGCAACGGGGGATGCCGCGAAGTGGTTGAGCGCCCCTCAGGATTCGATGCAGCAGAGCCGCTAGTTTGCCAATCACACATCTGTCTTGCTTCTTGGTGGCTAGCAGGCTACAATTGCCGGAACTTTGACATAAGTGACTGCGAAGTTTGTGTCACCCCGTTACGCTAGGAGGATGAAGATAAGCCAAAATGGAATGACGACAACGCGACACCAATTGCCGCATCAGTAGAGTAAAGACAGCAACAAGGCTACTGGCGAGACTTCATTTCATTAAAGACTTACACAAGATAGCGACTTTGTTGATACTTAGAAGTCATTTTTTATGATTGTCTATCGCTGCACACCATTTGTGCGAAATTGCTTAGTTGGCCTGCACCGCCAACATCCCCACGGAGAGATATTGACACGTAAGTCCAAGTGCCTTTTGTCACTCCTTCCATATGACCTGGGATAAGCGCCATCTATGGGGGACCACCAACGTGTCGCATCGTCTAGATAAGCTGAGCGAAGGCTCGGTTAAGGGGCGAACGAACTTTGATGCCCTTGTAGAAGTCGACCGTGGCAACGGCGCGCTTCGCAATGCCTTCGGGGGTGAATTCGAATTTCTGCCGTTCAAGTCAGCGACTGGGATCACATTGAACATCTGATTGCACTACTGACCTTGTAAACATCCTTGTAAGCACCAGAAGCACCAAATCTGTTCAGACCAAATTGTTCGTGCGAGTACTTCTCCCAGCCTAGCGTCGACATGACCTCGACGGACAAGACTGGAATTCCATCTGGAATGATGGAAAGCTTGTACTCTTTCGGTTGCGCATCAAAGACTTCCACGCATGGCAGCGACACCACCCGCGCAGTGAGGTTGTGCTGATCCTTGAGAACCTTGACGGCCTCAATGCAGATCGACACCTCGGAACCTGTCGAGACCAAGGTGATATCTGCTCCCTCTGCTTCAAGGGCCATGTAGCCACCCTTGATCGCATGCTCGATCGTCGAATTCTCCAACTGTGGAAGATTCTGGCGAGTGAGAGCAAGGATGGAAGGAGTCTCCCTTGATGTGAGAGCCATGTAGTAGGCGGCTGAAGTCTCATTACCGTCAGCAGGTCGCCAGACCATCATGTTGGGCAGCGCTCGGAAATGGACTAGAGTCTCGATGGGCTGATGAGTCGGTCCGTCTTCACCGAGCCCAATAGAGTCGTGTGTGGCTATATAGATGACACGTCGATGCGAGAGTGACGAGAGGCGAACAGATCCTGCCGCGTAGGAGACGAAGTTCAGGAAAGTGCCTCCAGCGGGGATGAGAGTGCCGTAAGCAGAGATGCCGTTCATGATTCCTGCCATGCCGTGCTCACGTACACCATAACGGAGATATCGACCAGACCAATCACCAATTCCTAGAGATGGAGGCTGAAAGTCGACTGCATCCTTCCATCGAGTGTTGTTGCTGCCTGTCAAATCGGCTGACCCCGAAAGGAGTTCTGGGACTGCTTGGTGGATGTCTTGAAGGACTTTTTCGGAAGTCTTGCGGGTCGCGATAGCTGCATCACTGGGCTTCCATACAGGAAGACTCTTCTCCCAGCCCTCCGGAAGTTTGCCGTCAAGGCGTCGCTGCAGTTCTGCTCCGGACTCTTTGTGCTCACTCTTGTACTTCTGAAACAACTCATTCCATGCTTCTTCCGCAGCTGCGCCCTCGGCTGCATGCTTGCCGTAGATGTCATACACCTCTTTGGGAACCACAAAAGATTCTTCGGGATTGAACCCAAACTTCTTCTTGACTTGCTCGCAATCATCTTTCTTCAGTGGGTTACCGTGAACACCGCCAGTACCCTGAAGCTTGGACCCGAAGCCAATGGTTGTAGTGAGCTTGATGACGGAGGGCTTGTCTTTGACCTCCTTCGCCTTTGCAATGGCTTCCTCGATGCTGGCAAGGTCATGGTCGCCATCTTTGACCCACTGTGTGTGCCATCCGTAGGCCTCGAAGCGCTTCAAGACATCCTCGGTGAAGGAGACCTTTGTATCGCCATCTGTAAACTTCCGTCAGCAATACCTTAGACGCACCGAACAGAATCTACTGACCGATTGAAATATGGTTGTCGTCATAAATGCAGATGAGGTTGCCCAATTGCAGGTGCCCTGCAACACTGGCTGCTTCGCTTGCAATACCCTCCATAGCACACCCATCTCCAAAGAAGCAGAAAGTGTGATTGCTGATCAGCTCAAAACCGGGCTTGTTGAACACTGAAGCGGTATGCGCTTGAGCAATGGCTAGACCAACAGCATTGGCGAAACCCTGGCCCAAAGGCCCTGTCGTAACTTCGACGCCTGGAGTGTCATAGGACTCTGGGTGACCTGGGGTGATGCTGTCGACATGCTGAGAGCAAGAATAGTGAGCCAGGTGCCTGTAGTGCCGGTCGATACTTGGAGACTTACTCTGAAATGCTTCAAGTCATCCATTGTGACTTTGTATCCAAACAGATGGAGGAGTGCATATTGGAGCATGCAACCATGACCGTTCCTAAAAGAGCGTCAGCATCGATCCGCCTGGAAATCTTAGTGCAGATTGCTCAAGAGATCGGGACTGATCGTTGGTTACCCTGCGGGCCATGAAACGATATCGAAGCTTTGAGTTGGGCCATAGTTGCAGGGCATAACAACGAATTATTTTTTGCCGCAGCGTCCGTCCCACCCGCATCCTTCCTTGCAAAAGCTCGAATGTAGAAAAGATGTAGGATTGCGGTTGTTTATGGGACTTACGAGAGGACGAAGCGGTCTCGGTTCACCCAATCTGGGTTCTTTGGGTTGAAGGTCATGAACTTGTTCTATCGAGCAAGCTTCTGGTTAGCACTTGTAGGGTGACTGTTTGAATGAAGCCTCGTACTTACAAATAGGACGTGAGAAACAGGTGCCATGCCCATGGGGGCACCGGGGTGACCGGAGTCTATTCGTTGCTTCATGGTTAGTGATATCAATTCGGAATCACAGGTTGGCATAAGCCGTGAGAGTCTTCGAAATGTCTTCCAAAGAACGAAGATCATGACCGTGACTGCAGTTTTCGAGGCGGAGAGGACACATACTCGCTGTGAAGGTAGCATCGACCTAATTTTGCGATAATCCATTAGTGAGAGCTCTTCAGCTGGCCAAAAGAACTGCGTAGACGAGCTGGGATTTTGTTGACGAGAAAGGTGGGGCATTCAACTCACAGCCAAAAGACGTATGGTGTTGATGCATTTCCAATCACTCTCTCCGTAACTCATGATTGCTGTATTACTGAGGATTGAGGAGAAGAAGAATTTGCTGTGAATTGGCGAACTTCAAAAGTAGATGCTGGAGGTTTGTCCCGGGGAAAAATTGTTTGTTGATCGCGGGGTCACTTATGGTTGAACTGGGATGAGGTAATTGCCGATGGAGGGACACTCCTAAATTTCGGTGTCGCAGCCGAAGAGCTTGACGAGCTTGGGGAGCCCGCCGTTTGTCAATTCCCCCAATTACTTGGTAATTCTTGCCGCTGCCGGAAAACTCGTTTTCGCTTTTCAGAAAATGCTTGCCACAAAAGTTGCAACTTGAAGAAGAGGGTCGCGTCTACTGTGTCTCCTTATATCTGTCACTACTTCTACAACCGAGTCCGCAGCACCCGCCTGGCCATTAAGGTTTGTCAACAGCTATGCGGTTGCTGACTACGCAAAAAAAGGCGATCAATCATGCTGATTGATGCCAAGCTCTCCACTTAGACGGAGGCTATATGTTGCGAGCTTCTTCGTGCCTGCATGCAGACCACTCAGATGCTTCGACCCATCTGCGTGGCAGTCCCCCAAATGCCACAATCTGACCGACATCCGCAAGCTCTTGAAGCCCTCAGGGGAACTGGGGGGAGACATATCGGATTAAAGTTGATGCGTTGGTTTGCTGCGTTGACGACGCTGTCTCTCAACACACTATGGAGCCTACATCGTTGCATTGCGTTTGCGTCCATCTGGCTTATTTAGCCTATGTGAACGATCTCTCCATGATTGAAAGCCTACTAGTTAGGTATAACTCCATTGTCCATTTCCGCATATTGCTTGTGGGTAAGGCCATGGAGAGGCGTTCCCCGCAGTAATTTAACGAATGTGACATGACAAAAAGTACCAATGACTTTTGACTGGAAAGAGGAATCCTGGTGTTATGATTTCCTCACTCTTTTTCATTGTGTTGCGATTGCAGGCCTCTCTCGTCGTTCGTACGGTACAGTGAAGTGATCTGCGTACTATCCGTCTACTCAACGGAATCATCCAAAATACGTGCCCAAACTCTTTATGTCGGTACTCTGCTCGCAGTGGCGCTAGCGGGCGTGCAACACTCCAGCTAGAGCTATGCCACCTTCTCAGGTGCCGCAACCTCTCCTATAAGCTCGAGCTCCGTTGACTCCAGGAGGTACCACGCCTCTGGTACGTTACAAAGCCCCACCACTACCTCCAACACGACATCCTTTACCACTTTCCTCAGAAGCCTCTGTCAAAGGTAGGAGAAGCATTGCCTGAGATGCTCTGCTGATGCATCTAAGACTTATGGAACTAATACGTGGGGCCCTCGAAGTCTACTGGGTGAACATCACAGTATTCACAACCACGGTTCCATCAAGCGAGCTCGTTTCACCACCTCCGCTCTCATATCCGCCATTCCCCGGCAGGTAACAAAATCGAATGACCCCTAAGAATGAAAGGTGGTCCTTTCCCAAGGATGAACAAGCACTTGCACATTATGATGACGTGATGGGCACATGCATCGAGTACGTGTCGAGCCTAATACTTGAATTTGACAATGTAATAAGCATGAAGGTTGAGCAGCAATCAGTAATATGTGGGCGTTAGTATCCTGCATGGGTGGGTTTCACGTAGGTCAGTGATAAAAGGACTTGTTGCATGTGTTCACCAGTCACTCTCGCGCCCGCTCACGCGTTCACTGTTAGGTCAGTCTAACCCAACCTCACTAGTTTGCACGAGCCTGATTAAGCATCCATGGAATTATGGCCAAGGGTTGAGCTTTTGGAAGCAGGAGTGGCCTCAGCTGAAGCCCAAGCCTAGACCATCATCGTCCACTTCTAGAGTCAAATAGCCCATTCGAACAAACGCCCTGCATCGCCACACTGCTGACCTTATGCGGCGGGTGGCTGAAGTACGCTTGCCAAAAATAGTTAGCTTATCTTTCCCTAAAATTCTTGAACGGAAGGCCCTATGACTTTGGGTCAGAATTTCGTTGCTGGACACAACCTTCTTCTCTCTTGTTCTGTGAGCCTCTACACAGAATCATCGTCACCTACAACGTGTCTTGCCCATCCCCTAGCCGAAAATACTCGTGACCTTGCCAAAAAAACGTGAAAATCTCAGAAAACCCAACGCTGTCGTTGTAAGCCTACCCTCACTGGTGAACTCGTGATCACCAGTTCAACGGCAACCGTGCTTTGACGGGCACTGACATCTACAGACGCTGTAAACATCTGCGACGGTCAATAGCACCTCGGCAGCTTGCAAGCCCTAGCACTCTTACTCTTCACGTCCTTTGAACCACAGTCGCCAACCCTCCGGCAATCTCTCGGTGAGTCTCCTTTTTCAGGGCTGCCTGCGCAGACATCCCAGGCCATCTTCTCCTACATCAGTTCATAAGTCTAACTATCATTTCATCCAGAATTCCATCATGTCTTCAGCAGAAGTTGATACTGCTGCTCCCACTCAAGGCCAGAATGGCGGCGCTGTTGACGGCCCCAACGGCGTCGGTTCAATCAATACAAACGTCGGTGCCAATAGCAGTCCGGCAGATCCAGAGCTTGAGACACCTACCTCTGCTGCACCGAGCACAGCCCAGCCACACTCTGCCTCGCTGTATGTTGGAGAGCTCGATCCAGCAGTCACAGAGGCCATGCTGTTCGAACTCTTTTCCACCATCGGACAAGTCGCTTCCATCCGTGTCTGCCGTGATGCGGTCACTCGTCGCTCTCTAGGCTATGCATATGTCAACTACAACAATACCGCAGATGGGGAGCGTGCTCTGGAAGAGCTCAACTACACAGTCATCAAAGGTCGCCCGTGCCGCATCATGTGGTCACAACGTGACCCTGCGCTCCGCAAGACTGGTCAAGGAAATGTCTTCATTAAGAACCTAGACTCCGCGATCGACAATAAAGCCCTACACGATACCTTCACCCAGTTCGGCAACATTCTCAGCTGCAAGGTCGCCCAAGACGAGTTCGGTAATTCAAAAGGCTACGGATTCGTTCACTACGAGACCGCCGAAGCTGCTACATCAGCCATCAAGTCCGTCAACGGAATGTTACTGAATGAGAAGAAGGTCTTTGTCGGCCACCATATTGCAAAGCGAGATCGGCAGAGCAAGTTTGAAGAAATGAAGGCAAACTTCACGAACATCTACGTGAAAAACATTGCACCAGATGTTACTGATGAGGAGTTTACCCAACTCTTCGAGAAATATGGGGAGATCTCGTCTGCCTCAATTACGCGGGATCAGGACACCGGTAAGAGCCGCGGTTTCGGCTTTGTCAACTTCGTTGACCATGAAAATGCTGCGACGGCTGTGGAGGAGCTCAATGACAAAGACTTCCACGGCCAAGCTCTCTATGTGGGGCGTGCACAAAAGAAGCATGAACGCGAGGAAGAGCTTCGCAAGCAGTACGAGGCTGCGCGCTTGGAGAAGGCATCTAAATACCAGGGCGTCAATCTGTACGTGAAGAATCTGACAGACGATGTTGACGACGAGAAGCTTCGCGAAATGTTCAGCCCATGGGGTACCATCACCTCCGCCAAGGTCATGCGCGACATGGCTGAGAGGTCGTCATCCCCGGACTCGGACAAGGACAAAGACAACAAGAAGGAGGACACCAAAAAGGAAGGTGAAAGCGAAAGTGATGAGAACAAGAAGGCTGAGGGTGAAGCCCAAAGCGAAGAAAAGGATGAGCCCAAAGAGGATGATAAAGAGCAGAAGGAGGGCAAGAAGGCTGACAAGTCCGAGAAGCGAAGCTTTGGCAAGAGCAAAGGCTTCGGCTTTGTCTGCTTCAGCAACCCAGACGAAGCTTCAAAGGCGGTCTCGGAAATGAACCAGAAAATGATCGGTGGCAAGCCACTATATGTTGCCCTGGCTCAGCGCAAGGACGTTCGCAAGAATCAGCTCGAAGCCAGCATCCAAGCACGCGCTACGCTTCGTCAACAGCAACAAGCTGCGGCCGCAGGTATGCCACAAGGTTACATGCAACCAACTGTCTTCTATGGACCAGGCCAGCAGCCCTTCATTGCCCCCGGCGGCGCTCAACGTGGTGCAATGCCATATCCGGGTCAACCCGGCATGGTCATTCCCGGCATGCCAGGTGCTCGTGCCGGGCAGTTTCCCGGCGGATATCCTCAGCAAGGTCGCGGCATGCCTCAAGGACAACAGCTTCCTCCCAACTTTGGCCTCCCTGGACAGCTACCTTTCATGCAGGGAAATCCGGCTCTTGTGAATGGCATGGCTTATCCTCAAGCTATGGCTCAAGCCCAAGCTGCCATGGGTCGCGGCGGTGGCCGTGGTTCGTTGCCTGGTATGCAAGGACTTCCTTCAAATATGGGCAATATGGCTGCCATACGTGGCGTCAGTGGCACTCCCGCGTATCCTCAAGCTGGTGCCCGAGGTGGAATGTCAGGCATGCAACCGGGACAGATGGGCCGGATGCAGGGTGGTCGAGGCTCAATGATCCCTCCGATGGGTCAGCCAGGAATGCCTCAAGGGCGTGACGAAATCGGGGCCTCGGTCTCACTAGCTAATCTTGCTTCAGCACCACCTGGCCAGCAAAAACAGATGCTCGGCGAGGCTATTTACCCGAAGATCCAAGCTCTGCAGCCAGAGTTGGCAGGCAAGATTACTGGCATGCTGCTGGAGATGGACAACGCTGAACTGCTTGGCCTGTAAGTAGCCCTTTTTGAGGCTGACATCGAATTCAACTAACCTCAGACAGGATTGACGATGATGCTGCCCTTCGCGCCAAGGTCGATGAGGCTCTCAGTGTCTACGATGACTACATGAAGAATCGACAATCTGGTGCTGAAGGCGGTCCAAATGGCGCATTGAAAGAAGACGAAGCAGGCAAGGAGGATTCGGGTGAAGGTGCTCAGGCCTAATTCGTCAAAACAAATCACATCGTGCCTTGTTGCCTCCCTTTGCCGCCTACATGCACCTCACGCGACCACGACTTGCACCATATCGTAGCCTTTCATCTCGGTCTGCTCCGAACCTTGCTAGGCAAAACTCAAAAGTCAATCTCTCATCCCTTCATGATGCTGGACATCGATCTGGACCATTCTGCGTATCTTACGACATCAATCCATTGCAGATTCACGATTCCCCCGTGGGAGCGATGGACTGACACCGCAGGCCATTTCAAATCGGCCTTTATTCGTCTTTGACCCTGTACTTTAGATCTCTCTTTTCCCGTCTCAGTGATACGATTAGGGCGCCTCTATTGGGCTAAGTTTGCCAGAGGCAACACACTATGGGTTGATTGGCATGCCTAATATCGAAGGCGGTGCATGGAGTCTTGCCTAACACAGATAGATTTCCCAATGAAGTATTCAACAAACAATTCTGTCAACATATGGCTGTGAAAATCCTGGGAATGTAGAAGAATTTCTCAGATTTTGGCAACTCACAAAGCATGCTTTTATAGTTGCCTCGGATACTCAACAACTCGTTGCAGCTTTTCACAGCTTAATCAAGAACAAGTGTATTATTCTCAACGTTCTCAAAGGCCTATATGTCGTCACCTACAACACTCCGTTTGTCAGCGAGAGCTTCTCGCTCGGAAATATTTCGGTGATTACTGATACATAGGTCTCGTCGGACCGTACAACTCCAACAAATCAATCAATCACCTGCTGCAACGCGACAAGCGCTGACTTCGAGGTATCTGGATTATTAACCAGCCGCAGAACCAGCCCCGGGCTTTGTCCACGGTGAGAACACCTGGAACATTATCCCTGAATTGGCTCCCTTAGAATGGTAGTTGTAACGAATTGGGATTAAGATGTGGTAGAATGAAAGAGTGGTTTCTAGGCCAGTGTTTCAAATATAATGTGCTGCTGACCCTAATATACAAAGCATTCATTTGCCTTATGTATCCATTATTTCCCATGCAACCTTAAAGAACTTCCCTGTCCTACTTTGTGTCAAGCTTTTCTCTCAGATCCTGCCATTCTTCATACCGTTTGCCTAGCTATGGCGATCATTAAGTCTGTCCTCGTTGTGGGTGCTACTGGTAGGTTTGGCACCTACATCACTCACGCGCTCGCCGCTCAGAGGTCATCTTTCGACCGCATTGCCGTCTTTAACGATACTAGTCGCCCTGCTTCGCCAGAGAAGGAGTCCACCCTGAACAGCTTCCGTTCAGAAGGCGTTGAGGTCGTTGATGGTCATGGGTACCACTCAGAACAGCCATTCCGTGGATTCGACTGCATCATAATGCCGCTCGGCAACCATGCTCTGAACCAACAGCCCACCATTATCGACGCAGCCATCGCGGCAGGTGTGCGACACTTTTACCCGTCTGAGTTTGGAGCCGATCTGCTCGTTGGTCAGAACTGGACGCAACGGTATTACAGGGACAAGGTACTGACACGACAACATCTCGAGAAACGCGCCCAAGACACGCCAGATCTTGGTTGGACGTATCTCACAATTGGCCGTCTCACTGAATGGGCCATCCTCGACCATTTCGGCGTCGATAACAAGAACCACAGAGCTCAAATATATGGGACGAAGGAGGGACGGCAGAGCCTACTGAGCACCCCTGATACGGTTGCATACCTGGTTGAGACGTTGAAGGACCCTTTGCCAGAGGTAGGGGCTAATGTCGGAAGCACGAAAGGCAGACGCAGAACCTACCGAATGCACGGCAGCTCGCCGACATGGGCCGAGATTTTCGAGACGCTGAAGGAGATCACGGGGAAAGAGTACGAAGTAACGTACTTGGATGTGGAAAGTGCGAAAGAGGAGGAACAGCAGGCAATAGCAGATGGGGATGTGGATGCCGAGTTGGCAGCGAGTCACAAGCTGATCCAGGGCCGGGCGGGTACGTGCTTGCCTGAGCCTTGGGACAATGGCCGGTTCCCAGCGATCAAGCCTGAGAGTATGGAAGTCGTATTGAGAAGGGCGTTTGCCAGTAAAAAGTACAGGAGGTTTTATGGTCTGGCATGATAAGATCGTCCGAAGGAAATCTGATCCATTGGTACTATTGAATTGCTGCATTATTGTCACTGCAGTGTAGCATGGCCTTCGAGCTCACTAAAAAATTGAGGTAGGCTGTCATAGCTAGCCCGTTGATCTGGTCGATCTGTTAGATACGCCCCGCCCCGGTACCTGACAAGGTACGCACGGCCCCTAACGGCCGGAGTCACAAGCTATGTACCTTCTCCAACGCCTCGGTACTTTCCCCACCAGAGAGACGCAATCACAGCATTGTGGGTTTCTCAACACATTCTTTTGGTTACATCTTTGCTCTGCTGGCATTGCATTTGGTGTGGCGTCCTCTTGTTAGATATAACCCTATTCTGTGCTGTGCGACAGGTCTTCTGCTGCAGCATCCACAATACTAGCTTCTCGCTGAACTGCCTTCATCTTTTCAGGTCTCCCCCACTTTCAACTCAGCTCGTCCCGCTTCGAAGCTCGCATTGACATCGACAGAGGTGCGCCACATTCAACATCGTCGATCCACCAGAGCTCTATTCAATGCACTACCAAAGAGCATTCTGAACAGCGAGGCAACCTGTTTGCACATGATCCGGTCATCGAGGCTCTCAATGCTGGTGCGGCTGCCGTCGAAGCAAGAGGGGAGTGTACAGCCAATTGGCGCGAATGAAGTTACTGAGCAGGACCCTTCCATAGGAGAAAACCTACTATGCCAATGAAAATGGTATGATTCATCCCATGTACACTCTTCTTCGTCTCGCAAAGGACTCTCACTTACGGTTAACGCAGCGCATGCTGTCAGACCTGCCAGGAACCCTCTTTACCCTCTCGTGGCTGCTTTTCGCAACGCCTGGGCGCGCCAATTTTCCGCCACCCATCTCAAGCGATGGCATGACCGTTCTTACCTCGCCCGTTGATGGCAACATCACAGTCAGCTATAAGAGCCCGCTGGTCGGCACCTGTACGACAGTCTTCTCGACGCAGAAACAATATACTGGATATGTTAGCTTGCCACCGAACATATTGAGCCCTAGCCAAGGCAACTACTCCATCAACACGTTCTTCTGGTTCATCGAGGCCAGGCAGCTCCCAGAAACTGCGCCCTTGACCGTATTTATGAATGGCGGCCCTGGTAGTAGCAGCATGATTGGCATGTTTCAAGAGGTTGGACCTTGTCAAGTTGTTGAGATCTCCCAGGGACAATTAGGCACCCAAGCTAGAGATTGGGGTTGGGATCGAAGCACCAATATCCTCTTCATTGATCAACCAGTACAAGTCGGCTTTTCTTACGACGTTGCCACGAATGCCTCGCTGAATCTTGTCAACGAAGCTATTTCCTATCCGCCATCTTCCGCGCCAAAGACTCAGCCACCTTATACGTTTCTGAATGGCACATTTGGCTCTGGGAATCCTGCCTCGACCGCCAATACGTCTGAGACAGCGGCCCGATCAGTCTGGCACCTTCTGCAAGCCTTCCTAAGCACCTTCCCTCAATATAATCCAGGAAATCGACCTAACGGAACCACCAATAACAACATAGTTGGAGTTAATCTCTTTACAGAGTCCTACGGTGGGAGGTATGGTCCAGCATTTGCTTCGTTCTTCCAATCACAGAACACTCTTCGGCTCAATACGCCTGCTCTCATTAATCAGACTCTTGAAATTAATATCGTGTCTCTGGGCATCATTAACGGCTGGATCGACTTGATCGTGCAATCACCATTCTACCCTCGTTTTGCTTATAACAACACATACGGCATCCAAGCTATCTCGCTTGTTGATGAATTGAATGCCGCAAACGCTTTTCTAGCTGCTGATGGCTGCCAACAGTTGGCATCCTCGTGTCGAGCCACCGAAGCCAGTATGGACCCGTTGGACGTCGGTAATAGCGACGCTGTGAATAGCGCATGTTCTCGGGCTCAGGCTTATTGCGAATCGAATGTGGTTGGCCCTTACACGCTTTCGGGTCGCTCCGTATATGACATTAGTCAGAATGTGCTCGATCCATTTCCCGATTCGCATTACCTTGAATATCTGAACACTCTGGCGGTCCAGCAAGCGATTGGCGTTCCAGTGAATTATACGCACGATTCTTTGGCCGTCTTTGGTGCTTTCTTGGCAACTGGAGACTACGCTCGCAACGGAATCTTGGAGGATCTCGCGGCCCTGCTTGAATCTGGTGTCCGTATTGCACTGATCTATGGGGACCGGGATTACATCTGCAACTGGCTTGGAGGGGAGGCAATATCATTCGCTATAGCAGCAGCCGTGCAGCCACAGTATGCCCAATGGTATTCTACAGGCTACGCTCCGATCGTCGTCAATGAAAGTTATGTTGGCGGTGTCGTGCGACAGTTTGGAAACCTCAGCTTCAGCCGTATTTATGACGCCGGCCATCTCGTCCCGGCATACCAGCCAGAAACCGCTTTCACTGTCTTTACTCGCATTATCGAGGGAGTTGACATTAGCCTTGGCGTTGCAATCGATCTGTCTTCATTTGGAACCGAAGGAGATGCAAACGCGACACAGACAAACATTGCTCCACCTATGCATAGCCCTACTTGCTTTATACGCGCGGTGAACGAGACCTGCAATACGGATCAGAAGAACATGCTGGCGAATGGTGCAGGTGTGATCATCAATGGCGTATTGTATGCCGCATCGAGTGACTGGCAGCCCCCCGCAACCAATATCAGCACAGCGGTAGGTCAACCCGGAACCGCACCTATAAGCATGATGTCGAGTGCACCACCACCCACACCTACCAAGGGAGGCTCAGCCGGGGAGACTACTAACACCGTGCCGACGGGCGTCTATGTAGCAACAGGGACGCCAACCACAAGTGCAACTTCAACAGGTGGTGCAATAGCAACAGGATTGAATGTGCAGCGTGCGATGAGGAGAGGAGTGAGCCTCAGTATGCTATTCTTGGGCGCTGTTTGCGTATGAGGTCGAGCATTGGTCCGATGAGACGAAATTGGAAGAAAAGGTGTCTGGAGTGGGAATTAAAGGTGATGGATTTGGATCTGTAAAAGGCGTCGGATTTTGGAAAAAGACGATACCCATCTGGCAAATTCAATATCGCATGTGTTTTACGAATTAGAATGGACCTGGCCAGAGATGTTATGACTGATATCATCTCACAGAATAGTTGGGCTAAAAGGACATCTGGTGTAGGTGCAGATATCGAAGGGACGAAAACTGAAATTGGAAGCAATATTTTGCTCCACGGGGAAATCCGCTGCAAAAAGCCTCTCTCATATCAAAGTGACAATGAACGGAAATGATCATTCTCTGCCAGAGGCTGCAGAGGCGGCTTCTTCCCCTTTGTCAATCTCATTCCTCGGCGCTCTGAGTGATACCCACTAAAAATCATATCGCAACCGTCCCAGAATCTCAAACTTGTATACGCCTCGGGGCTCTGTCTTGGTGAAGCAGCCGCTGTCCACAGTAACAACAGTGTCCATTCGGGTGTGGCTCGGGCTCGTTTGATCTGAAAGTGATGCACGTGCTGGGTCCGATGGGCTTGCGTGACAGCGACAACAACAGCGACTACTGGGACTGGAGCGAAGATCCGGATCTGGGTGGTGCCGATGTATGTAGCAGGGTAATGCAAATGCGGGAGGTAGTAGAGATGGGCGAAGGCGAAAACGTAGGGGCTGCGAAGAAAGGGGCTAGGGCAGCCGTCAGCCATTGGGTCCTTGCCTAACTTTAAGATGAGACAGGTGGCCAGAATGCGAGTGGGAGCGGTGTAGAGGATATGTCGCCAATCGTCGGACAAGGTATTTCGTCTTCCAGGGATAAAGGACTGTCAGTGGGCAAGGATATCTGTGAGCAGGTTTGCTTTATGAGTAGAAGTATCAGTGGGATAGCGGGGGATAGAAACAGGACTGCGAGGATCCAGCCCAGCTGCAAATAGTTACCAATGCCGCCTGAAAGCGTGTGAGAAACATCTTCATGAGTCTGCCCATTCGCTATGCATGCATCCACCAGGTGTTTCGGCCGTTCAATACCACCCTTGGAGCCTCTCATGCGCCGCGCCGTTCATGGTCACATTACTCATGGTGTATCAACCGCATTGATCACGAAGTATCCATCCCATCCGGCTGGCCACTCATACTTTCTCCTCTCCTCTCCTTGACAAACTCTACAAACTCGTCAATCGCCATCGGCCATGCGCCGTTCTCATTCCACCATTCTAGACTCTCGCCGCCTTCCTCTTTCGTCTTGCTGACCAGCTCCATTACCATGTTCCACAAATCCTTGTTCACCGGTCGCTTGGTTTTGGTCTCATAAAACTCAAGCCACCAGTCTAGCCATGGAGTATGTCGGCTGTTCCACTCTATGCCGCCTTTGACTTTACCGCCGAAGAACATCTGCCAGAATTCGAGTGCGGCATCCATGGGGACGGATTTCTGGTTCTCGGGTTTGGCGAGTCGGAAAGTCGAGCGGTAGATTTCCTTAAAGTAGGCTGGTTCGCTCGCAAGGCGTTTGCGGAGGGAGGTGATATGAGTGGCTTGTTTGGAGATGGTATCGTAGCTCTGAGCTGGGAGGTTGTTGATTGGGCTGGCTGAAGATAGGGAGCGCCAGCCAGAGACAAAGTTTTCGCGTGTGAACTCGCCGATCGACGGACATTGCAGGAGCTCGCAGAGAGCGACATGTACAACTTCATCTAGGGCGATGCCAAGGTCCCAGAGGTAGCGTTGGGCGCCTTCGATACCGATGGTGTCAGGGTGGTCCTTTGGTTGATCTGGTGGCTTTGCTTAGAAATGAGGAGTAGGGAATAACGTTGTGTGGATTGACTGACCTCGATACTGGTCAAAGAGTTTGTTCAGACTCGTCTGGGACGGTGTGACAGCATTACTGCCCGCGGGGCTCTGATGATAGTAGCTTGGAAATGTCAGTCAACGTTGTCAAGAATTTCAACAGATTCGTGCTGCTCAAAGCCACAATTACGTGAAGTCGCGTAAAGCAACCAAAGATTGCTCGTGCCCTTCATTACAGGCGCTGCAAAAAGCGGGAAGAACAGATTCCAAGACAGGCACAGTTACGAAAAATGGCCAGACTGGGCGTTGACCGACGTCAGAATTTGCGCCTCTGAAGTGTAATTCCTGATATGTTCCACAACATGGTTTAAGGGCAGCCTCTTCAGAGATGTGAACAAGATAGCACATACGCATCTACAGCTTGCTCAACGTTCCATCCATGGGTCTTTAGAAACTAGTGAGGGGTCAGAATTTTGGCCATGACATGTCTCGCCAGCGGAAAGCTACAGCAAATGGCTGTTGTGAAGTACTCACCCTGCCCGCTATACTCTCCTTGGTTGATGTGAAGCTCACAAACTGAGCTATTGAAGACCGCTGACTTGCGTTGTAGGAAGGCATTCTTGTTGACAGTGAGTAAATATCAAGCGTAAGACGTTTAGAACGATGAGGCCGACGATGTTGACGAGACTAAATTTTCACATGAAGATGCTAGCCTTAGGAAGAATCTGAGCTGTGTAATCGCGAAGCATTCACCTGGAGGAAGAAAGACTTCGGTTGCGGAGATCTGGAACGCTGATGTTAAGGTTTACTTGTGTTAGTGATTCATCCTGCAAGGCTGCGACGCCGATCAACGGAGGGTGCCTTCCGGGCGCCTGCGCTTGGCACGTTGGCGCTATCAGAGGTGTAAGGGGGGCTTCCCCGTGCTGTTGCGGTGAACATATTTCATTCATCATTCTCCACCGACAACCATAAGCAACTCGCATACTACCTCTCAAGGAGAAATGCCGATACAAGTCATACCAATGGCGGCTTGTGAGTTCGTACGCAACTGGTCAAATCTCTTTCATCGTCTCCGCTATTTCCTTAGCCTTGAAGGCTGCTTTAGTCTGCTCTAATCTTCCCTCCATTGCTACTTACATTATTCGATAGGTATGACTTTATTACTTCTAGATACTTCCAGGTCACATGTCGCTATTCTTTGCGATGCCAGTTCAATGCAGTGTTCAACCCTCTACTGGGGCGGCCTTCAAGACAAAGAAAGGGTGATACCGGTTATGAAAATTCACTGTTTATGTTATGCAAACGGCCGAGAAATCAGATGCGGGATGACATGGACCAACATGTTACTAATGGCTGAGGATATATGTCCCTCATGTTAAAGCTAAGTCGTGACCTCGTTCCCACAGGTCTTCTCCCACCACACCTCTAAAGATTGGGCATTCCTTTTGCCTTGAAGATTAAAAGCCCACCATGAGCCTCTCTTCATTTTCGAACCTTTTGTGCACCAGTGTTCTCACTGGATCGTTCTACGTCACAATAATCGAATCTGGTCCGCGCCTCGGAGGTGTTCGTCGCTTACTAAGGCAACTTAGCAGCTCTAATAGCAACTGCGCAAGCTAATTCTTGAGTTCCCAGCTGAGATTAGGCTTCGTCTCTACAGGTTTCTCTTATCTTCAGTTGCTCACTATGCTAGTGGTCAGGTCTTGAAGTGCTAGGGCCTTGCAGGGCCTTTTCAAACGATTTCTCGTACTTGCTACAATGAAGTGAGGCTTGCACTTTTCGAAATGTCTGCTTTGGACGGAACAGCCTCTGTCTTGAGTGAATGGAACGTTCCAGGCGATGCATTATCTATGCCAACTTCCATCTCAACCAGGACATCAAGGTTCAGCCTAGTGACGTCTTCTCAGAATGCGAAAGGAGGCTTATGCCTCGTCTCAAAACGCTACAGTTTGATGGCTTTCACATCTGCTATCATGCAGCATGTCCCGACTTGCCATCCTTAAGCATCAAATTTGCCTCTTTGGACTACTTAGACCCAGGACCTCCGAACTCATGTGGTAATCCACCACATGATGACACCGCTTATGGCAAGACGATCAGGAATACTCTCCAAAACATCGCAGGCAGAAGTGGTGCTCTGTCATGCTTTCGTTAGCTGCAACAGAATGTTTGATCTCAACGTTAATATCGGCTCTTAATGTATGCTGTGCTTTATCCTTTTCTTGACAACGGGGCTCAGAGAGTCAGCGACGCATATGACTTGAAGCCCTGACAGTCATAACTGGAGTTAAAGTTGAGTTGGAAAGAGAAGATAGTGGCCACCACCATGAGCGTATGGCGTCGATATTGCTTCTGTTGTCTGGACTTTGGCGGGTCACAATATCGCCTGGTTGAAGGTGGGCTGCTCACGGCCTTTCTAGAAGCAAACGAAATTGGAGCGGCCAAGCTTCCTAGCGCCTGTTTTTGACGTTTCATCCGGGGCCATACAGGGCTCTTGCAGGGCTGACTTGAGGCGAGTAAGGATCATGCAGGCTGGGCATTCTCGGCTTACGTAGCTCGTTAGACTGCGAGACAGATCAATGGGCGATGAAAGGCGCGAACCCAAGGTCGCCCAGAGCTTTACTCGAATAACTTCGTTCCTTCTCGTCAAACTCATCTTCGACATCATCTTCTCCGCCGCTTCTTCAATTTACTTCTACACATCACCTGCCAGCCTCTGTACTACAGCAAAGCATCCAATTATGGGCGTGAGTCTGCCCCTCCATGCCCCGCGTTTCGTCCCGGCGATTAGATCAAGCTGATAACAGCAAAAATCAACAGCTAGCCTCCAAGCTTGCAGCTGCTCAGGCTTCTGGAGGACAGGCACCTTATCCAGGTGGCCCTCCCAGTGGCCCTCAAAGCGCTCTACAAGCTGGTCAAAAACCTAGTGGGCCTTCTGTAGGTCAAGCCACACATTCGGAAGGCAAAACAAGTTTTGCGTTCTCCGGAATACTTGCTGAGCCTCACTGATGATGAGTAGCCAAGCCAAGGTCAATATCAACCTTACCCAGGGGGTCCCTATGGTGCTTCCGTAAGTTTCACTCCTGCCTAGCTTGCCTCTGCACAAATCATCCACGCACCACTCCTTCAACTTTTGCTTCACCGAACAACCACCTCGCCGTGCGCATTGCGACCCTTTTTGGAAAGCGACAGCACGTTCTTCTTACTACCTCTCAATATTCAACCATGAGTAAATTCTCTCGGCTCGCGCAGGCGGGGCAGAATCCGGCGCAAGCACCTTATCCAACGTCTTCCCCGCAACCACCGTATCCACCACGTCCTGGATCCAATGTGTATAATCCTCCTCCGCAGTCGAATCAATACGGCGGCACATCGCCATACAATCCTGTTCCTCCACCACAACCTCCATCCTCTCAAACCTACCAGCCAGCGCAGTGGAATCAACAGCAGCCGCCCTATACCTCACAGAGTGGATATAATCAGCCACCACAAAACCCTAATGGAAGACCACCCCAGCAACAGCAATACCAACAAGGATATGGTCGCCCGCAATACCCAGGCCAGGACCAGCAACCACAATATGGACAACCCCCGTATCCCAACCAACAGTCCTATGGCGGAGGATCTGTTAGTTATCAATCTCGCGCATTCAATCCGTTTTTTGATCAGTAACTAATTCTTCCGTATGGTAGGGTCCACCACAAGGCCAAGGCGGCTACCCTCCCCAAGGAGGTCAACCGGGCTATCCTCCACAAGGCGGACAAGGACAAGGTGGCTACGGCCAGCAACCACAATATGGGCAACAACAGGGTGGACCTCCAAGTCAGCCTGCAGGCCCAGCACAGGTCCAAGCGTATAAACAGTTGTTGCTAGCCGCCATTCAAGAGAAAGGCCTACAAACCTTCTACCCACCAGGTTCTCCTCGACTCGATCAGATTGCGCAAACCGCCTCGCAGAAGGTTGACATACTTTGTCAGCACTGGCGTGTGAATCGAGAAATTGGCCAAGACATTGTGAAGCTCGCACTGTTCGACATCATACTCTATATCGATGATAGCGGATCCATGGCATTCGAAGAGGGTGGAGAGCGGATTGCGGACCTGAAAGTCATTCTTAGCAGAGTTGCTTTTGCTGCTGCACTGTTCGATGACGACGGTGTCCAGGTCCGCTTCATGAACTCCCCAGAGCAGGGTAATGGTATTCGGAACGAACAACAAGTCAACGATATGATCGCCCGGGTCAAATTCTCCGGCCTGACACCAATGGGAAGAGAGCTCGAGAACAAAATCCTTTTACCTCTGGTTCGAGAGCCAGCACGATCTGGCCAGCTGCGAAAACCGGTCTTGATCATAACAATCACTGATGGTCAGCCTACTAATGACAACCCTTCAGTCAGGAATGTCATCAAGGATGCCGTCGAGGAGCTTTCTCGAGATCGCCGTTATGGAAAAGGAGCAGTCTCCTTTCAATTCGCACAGGTGGGAAATGATCTGCAAGCAAGAGAATTCCTATCGAAGCTTGATGAAGATCCTGTAGTTGGACCCATGGTTGACTGCACATCAAGTATGCCCAACATAACTCACACAAGAGCTTGAATCTCTGACTATATATAGACTACGAAGTTGAAGCTGACGAAATGTCCCGCGCTAATCCTCCAATTGACCTTACGCCAGAATTGTGGCTACTTAAGTTGCTTCTCGGTGCTATTGATCCGTCTTACGATACTAAAGACGAGAAGCAAGCGCAACGACCACAAGCTCAGAGCGGCCCTGGGCGTTACGGCGGCGGACCTCCGCAAGGCAGTTATGGTGGTCCACCTCAGCAAACCTATGGTCAGCCGCAGAGCGGGTATGGACAGCCGCCTCCGGGTCAGGGACAATATGGGCAGCCTCCTCCGGGCCAGGGACAATATGGTCAGCCTCCTCCGGGCCAGGGGCAATATGGTCAGCCTCCTCCAGGCCAGGGGCAATATAGTCAGCCTCCTCCGGGCCAGGGACAATATGGGCAGCAACCGGGTGGCTATGGTCGACCACCACCAAACCAACCTCCTTACGGTGGACAGCAGGGCGGCTATACTGCCCCGCCGCCTCCACGGCGGTACTAAGATGAGATTGTGCTCTGGCACATGCGAAGTCAGTAGGCTAATCAAGGATACCACGGGGGGTGGAAATGAAGAGATGGGTAACCAAAAGGGCGTTACTAGTCAGACTTTTCCATGGAAGCTTGCTTCAGGATTCGCCTTTGCCAATCCTTTCGGCGATCATGACATGCCCACTACAAGTGTTATCATGCATCCTGCACAGTAGCTCACATGCAATAGCCCCCGAATATAAGGCGAACAATATAGTCCAACTTTCATTGATCATACAGGCCAACCACGGCGCAAAAACACTCTTTCACATCCCATGTTAAGATCACCGCCCGGTGTTCGACTCCGTATATTCCTGTCCAACATCCTCCACGGTGTAAACGGACGACCCTGAGAAGCTTATCCCGAAACTCCCTTTCTTGCGTAGTAGATTCAACGGTTTATGAAGTATTACCCAACCATTGAAGTCACCTGCTGGTTATCAATCCCAGGCACCCCCCAGTTCCACACAGGAAAGTACAGTCCAGTAAGATATCAAGCTCATAAGTCTTCGGAAGGTGGAAGCGTCTGCGATGCCTGGACGGGCTGACTTGCCAGTAATAAGTTGGAATAAATGTATGCGACTTATGTTTGATAACATAAATCTGGGTCTTGCCCGAACCGGCATGTATGCTAGCTCCGTGTGCCAAGCGTCAGAATCGAGAACCAGCACTTCGAAACACGCCCTCTCAATGGTTGAAAGCGGGTTGAACGGACCGCTTCGTTCCAGACTCGTTGCCGTGGGATCCCTATGCAAGGAAATGCCGCTCAGTCGTAGCTAGGAAGGGTTTGACCACTACTACCTATCTCACATAGTGGTGGAACGGGTTGGCTGACCAAATTTCCACTTCGGGCTCCAGATACTCTCTGAAGCTTAGCGAGCCACTTTGTTCGATCCTTGCGAACTGGTTGGGTATGTGCTGGCTCTGAAGCTTCCTGCCGAGCCTTCCAGTCCGGGTGCTTGTCCATAAGGTAGGGTTCATGCCCGGGGAAGTCCGGTACCTGGGCGATGATGGCGTCCCAATCATATCTCTCGAAGCTCGTGATTCCTTGCCAGCCATCGCCGTCATGCCAGCCGCCTTTGTCGTCATCTTGCAGCCAACTAGGCGTGGGCAGCGCCGCCGTCAGCAAATGCCGGGTCCCGTCGTAGCTGCCGGGTCTGAGGTAGTAGTCTGGGTCTTTGCCCAGGTCAATGATCGCTTGCCTCGTGACATGGTTGACGTCGTTGTACACTTGCTCGGCTGTCGGTCGGTCTTTCATGTCCGGGCTTAGCAAGAACCAGATTATGTGGAGAAAGTATTCAAGACCACGCTTGTTGATGCAGTAGTTCTCGAGTTCCATCAGCTTGCGGCCGACCTGGGGTGTCAGTTGTAACTTGTTCCCAGCATCCCGCCACCAGAAGGCAGGGTTGGTGGGCCCTGGGCCAGTATATCGCTGGGTTTGAAACGTCATCGGCTTTTCCGTTCTTGGTATGGTGAACCAATCCAGTAACTCGAGGAAGACGCATCCCAGTGCCCATATGTCGTTCGGCTTCGAGGCTTGCTTGTAGACGACGGGATCTGGGCTTTCATATTCTGGAGTGCCATAGAATGCTTCCGTATTTGGCGTCACGGAATTGTGGTCTTTATCCACTACCCTCCCACAGCCAAAGTCTGATATCTTGAACACACCAGGGAAACCCTCGTCTGAGTCGAACACGAGTATGTTTTCGGGCTTGATGTCGTTGTGGAAAGCCGCATGGTCAGCTTCCACTATGGGCTTGTTTTTCCTGAACTGAATGAGAGCTGGGAGGGGCTTGAGAGCATGTATATGCCGCACAGCATCAGATAATCCATGTATCTGTTTGAAGAACCAGATGACATTCCCGGCCGCTAGGCCTGGATACTCGACCTCGTCCATAAACGTGCGCAGGTTGCATCTGGCTCGCGGAAAGATCATGTAGAAGACGCCACCCTGTGACCATGCAGCCAGGTGTAGCAGTATATGGTCATGTGGGACTTTGACCAACTCCTTCAAGACTGAATATTCACGCGTGAAGCTCCTCTCGACAGCCGGGTTGTCCTTGAATCTTTTCAGTGCGTAGATGGGTGCTCTTTCTAGTTCCTAGAGGAAAAAGTTAGCTGCTGGAAGGATGGGAATCCATGGACACGCGTTACCGGCGGGAGGGTAGAATGGGTATTGTCCACCTCGACTCGGAAAACATCACTGAAGGCGCCAGCACCAATCAGGTCACGTTTCTTGTCGAAAATCAGAGGGACGATCGAGTCTTTAGGGATAGCAACCTGATCTGGTTGATCGAAGAGGTCATAAGGCAGGAAAACCCATTGATTTTCGAGTATGCGGATGAAGTCGACCTTGTCGATACCGGCAGGACAGTCTACGGTAAGTGGTAAACTGGCATCCCTGATACCAGCCTCCAGGAGCGCCAGAAAACTCTGCATCGGAGCGTCGATGAAGACCCACAGAGCCAATAAGACCCTGGCTTCCAGCTCAATATATTCGACTGTGTCTTGCGTTGATTCCATAGGTGTTCCCTTAGTCACTCTTGGGTGCGTATGTCCGAATATGTGGCCATGACAGAGGCCGTGAATGACGTCTTTGGAAATAATTTGCAATAGTATAGGTCTCGTAATGTACTCTCGGCCTTCGAAATTCCTATTTATCGATTCTCGCAACTGTTCACGCACTGAGTCCGCAACCGACGAGCCATGTGGACCTTCGCTCTGTTCTATGTGAGTGACAGAATAGTCTTGGTCCGCCTCGTGCCTCCAGCAAATTGTCAAATCCCCTTCCTTTGTTTTCTTCTCATCTTCTGCTGCTTCGCGACAACCTCCCCAATTCGAATCGCAGATGACATATTCGCAGACTGCGGAGCACATGGATGCACTGTTAGAGACTTCGAGGGGTGCTTGAGACTGGATGATAAGGAATACTGCAGACATTGCGTGGGCTGGTTGCATTTATGGACTCAGCTGTGGGTCGACTGCGCCTCAGGCGCAGGCAGCAACCCCCCCTGGTGATCTCCATGTTGCAAGTCATGAGCTGTTTTCAGCAGACAAGGCACGAATGGGGAGAAAAGATTTCAGAATTGTCTTTGGTACTGAACATATGAGACTTGAAGCATTCGAAATAGGACTTCTGATCCCAATGTTACACATTGGTAGCTCGCTGGGACACGAGACGCGAGCTGCGGAAACGGAAAAGTGCAGTGACACGCATGCGGCGGCCCATTTGGACAGGAGGGCCAACGCCTCCTTGGCCCTGCGGGGCAAACATCACCAAAACCGCCCCAGCCACCAGATTTACTAGCAATTGATGGGCAGTGCAGTGTATGAGAGTGACTCG
>Ga0335072_10003185_pt1 | contig 24841 bp, 19 predicted proteins | sample Lox_Sample_21_FD_206725 | JGI IMG/M metagenome (GOLD analysis project Ga0335072, IMG submission 206725) | Soil microbial communities from Loxahatchee National Wildlife Refuge, Florida, United States - Lox_Sample_2.1 | ecosystem: Environmental > Terrestrial > Soil > Wetlands | place: USA... | reverse complement strand
TATGGTTGATAATCGCAAAATTGTTTGCCCGGGGCGCATAATAGCCGTGATAATTTCCGTAACCAAGATAAGCCACCGGCATAAAGCAATAACATTCAGGGCCGATTCCGAAGAAAAAGTCGCAGTCCCCGCCAATGTGGTACCCCATCGAGATGTCGGCGGTTCCGGCGAAATAATCGATTCCAACAAAGCTGTCGGGAGGCAAAGGCGCCCATCCGCAATAACCATCTCCGTACCGCCAGCTTACCCATGCCGGTGCCCACGTATAACCGGGCACCCAGCACCAGCCTGTTCCGGCAAGATTAACCCACCGGCCATAGTGATACGTCGCCCAGCCCCAGGGCTCATTCGAAACCCATGTCCATCCCTCGTCGGAATAGGCCCAATTTCCTTCCGTATAGGGCGCCCAATTGGGGTCATTCACATCGGGCTGCCAAACGTAGCCGTAATCACTGCTTTGGATCCAAGTCCCCTGACTCGACAGATCGTCATAAAATGTTTGAAACGATGCGCCCTGATCTTGGCTCTGATCCTGGTCTTGACCGGGCGCTGATGGCGGCTCCTGCGCTTGCGATACATCGGGAGCCGGTTCCTCAGTTTGATCGGGGGGGGGAGGAGCGGGAATACCCTGATCATCTTGCGCGCGCGAGGACCCCGCCAATACCAGCGCGCAGACCACCGGAAGGAGCCAAGTCAGCGTTGACAATTTCATCAGTATTTCCAGCAAATTCTGCCCTGCATTACCCTATCTACCTGTTTGGACGTAACTCATACGAAAATCCTTCAGATGGAAGCCCTTCACATGGAAGACTCTTGTATTCAGCCATCTTCCTGGAATTACCGAAGCGAATATGCCGTGGGCAATCTCATCCATCACCTGAACTCCCAAGCGTGCCCGCTCATCATGTCGCCGTCAAACTCCAACAGCATTACATTGCATACATTGCACCGTTTCCGCGTTTTTTGATACCTGCCCGGGTACGTCCCTTATGGCGCAGTCCAGGCCTACTTCTCGGACAACCTCGAGTTCTGAATAGACCACGCTTAAATGATGGGGCTGGCCAAATAACGGATGAGGTCCCAGACCATATGACCGGCGACGAGATAATGGGAACCGAGAATGAACATGCTGAGCAAAACCACGCCGAGAACGAGAGAAAGAATCGTCCAGGCGGTAATATAGGTTTGGCTATAAGGAGGGTCTTGGTTGCTCATCTTGCAGAGGAATTAGCATAGACCGAATCAAGACGCAACCAGGTCTTTTAGACCTTTCCAACCTTCGGAATCTTATCGCGCCACGGACGAAGTCTCAGTGCGAATCGGAAACGATGTGATTGACCAGGATCGGTTCCGCGTCTCCGGGCGAATCCGGATCCATGGGAGCGCTCGTTAGCGGCGCTGAAGAAGAGGCAGGCGCCCCCGGAACGGATGGGGCCGGTGTGGAAGGGCGCTCGATGACGGGAAAGTTGTAGCTGAAAAGGTCCTGATCGCGGCGAACCACGACAGTCATGCTTCCGCCAACGTGGCTAAAAAAGGAGGCGTCGAGAACGTCGGCCGGACGGTAAATTTCCCGCTCGTCAATCCGCATGACCGTATCGCCGGGCCGGATTCCGCTTTTGCTGGCCGGCGTTCCGGGCACCGCCTGGACGACCCGGACGGTGCGGCCATCGTGGTTTGAGTCAGGTCCTTGAACGACATTGACGCCAACCCATCCGTGGCGCGCCCGGCCATACTGATTGAAATCGGCGATGATTTTTTGCATGGCTTCGACCGGCAGCGCGTAGATGGTCTGGCCGCTGTCCGGACTGGTCGCAACAATACCGATCACTTCACCCTGCTCGTTGAGCAACGGACTGCCGACCTGCCCAGGACTAATCGAGGCGTTGGCATGGATGTGAGTCGTGGCGAAGCGTTCCACCGTGGCAACAGAGCCTTTTCCAGTTCCATCGTTTTTCGGAGGGACGATAAAGCTGATATCAAAGCCGCAAATTTGACCCTCGGAAAAGGCGACGGGAAAGCTCATGGGATAACCGACAACGACCACATTGTTGCCAGTCCTCAAGTCACCAGAGTGACCGAGGGGAAGAGAGGGGCTTTCATCATAAGAGACGCGAAGCATGGCGAGGCCGCTGCGCGGATCATTACCGAGGATTTTGGCGTCGAGTTCGACTCCGTTGACCACGACCCGGGCATTGGTGTTGTCGCCAATCACGTTCGAGGAGGTAAGCACCGTGCCGCGGTCGTCGATAAAAAAACCGGTGCCGGCCGAAATGAATTTGTCGCCGGAGTGGACTTTTACAACCGAAGGTTTGGCCCTTTCGAAAAGGGCGTTGATCTCGTCATTGGCCGGTTGAAACTCATCGGTCGCACGGGCAGGCGTGAATTCATCCAACAAAAAAAACGCCGGGACCGCTGCGAACAGAAAGAGAAAGGGCCAGACGATACCGCTGGTCCTAAAACGCCACGCTTGCGTCATAGGCCGAAGGAGAATTATTCGCCAATACAAAACGGGTCGCGGCCGGTACAGTGGAGCGGCTCGGCGTAAAAATCAAATGGTCCATCTTGGAAGCCGCCGTTGTCACCATGCCAAATGACGCCGGGATCATAGCGAAAGAAGATTGGTGCGACGGCAAATCGAGGGAAAGCTGATACTGGCCTGCGTCGTCCGAGGTTACTTGCACCCGCTGGGAAACTCCAATGACGGCAATGACGGCAATCACAGCGAAGGCTGTCGCATAGGGAATCGCGGGCACCAATTCAAAGCTCGAAATCCATTCTCTAAGCCAACCCACGGCGCGAGACCAACGAGAGACCGGAACCAGCAATTGCGCGCGCTGACGTCGATGAAATTCGATAAGGAATTGATCTATTCTGGCATCTAACGGAGCATCTAACTTTTTGAGAGCTAATAAATTACGCAAAGCTGAAAAGTCTTGATTCTCGTCCATAGCTTTTTACAAATAATTCTTTAAATATTTCTGTAACTGCTTGTGTGCGTAGAACAATCTAGATCGAACGGTCTCTTCCTTGCAGCCCAGGATCTTGCTGATTTCCGCATGGCTTAAACCTTGGATATCAAACAAAGTCACGACTGCCCTGTGTTGGTCAGACAGTTTCATCATCGATTCGTTCAATTTATTTTTAAGCTCGCTGAGTCGCGCCTGCCTTTCGGCGTCCCCGGAGACACTGGCATCGATAAATTCGTTGCGATTTTGCAAATCCAAGTCCTCGTCGTCCATGCTTAAATTATGACGGTGCTTGTTACGTTTAAGAAAATTGACGGTGAGGTTGAACCCGATCCGGTAAAGCCAGGTAAAAAATTCTGAGTCGAGCCGGAAAGTATGAATGCTTTTGTAGGCCTTTTCGAACGTCTCCATGGCCAAGTCCCAGGCATCCGTCTGGTTATTGGTCATGTTGTAAAGCATGCCGAGAAGCCGGGGCTGGTAACGGCGCACGAGCTCATCAAACGCGGTCGGATCACCGCCCTGCGTGCGTTCCACCAGCACGCGGTCGGTGATGACTCCACTCTCTTTCGGTGTGGATTCGCGCGGTTCCATGCCCCCCCCCTTCACTACTTTATCGGATAGCGCGGTAGCGGCAAGGGTGGTTGTCATGGTTTATCCCCGCTTATATGTACCATAATTTACAGCCTCTCCGCGTTAAATCCATGAAAGGAAAAAACGGCGAACGCGATTACCATTGGATGTAGGTGAGATCGTTGGTGGAGATGGTTTGGGCCTCTTTTACCGTGATCCAACGTTCGGTGTAGCGCAACCCCCATGAATCAGAAATGGCAAGTTCATTGGTCCCGGCATTGTAGCCGATGATCATGCGCATATGGCGCGAGAGATTGGGGTCGGCGAAATTGACTGGAGTAAGAGACTGATCGTCAGCTTCGATTCTGGTTTTGTAGACATTCCAGTCCGTAACTGTTTTGCGCTCCAAAAAAGTATGTTCGTTGATCTCCTTTTCCACGCTTTTGACGTAAAAACAAGACCACATGAGCGGCAAACCCTGGTCGATAAACTTGGTGAGATGATCCACATCGAGCGGCACATTCGCCATTTCAACCCGGCGGTGATAGGATTCGACGTAGGAGTTAACCGCCTCGCGCATAATGTCGAAATTGGTTCCACCCCAAAAATTGGTATCGCCAATCAAAGCAAGCACGTACATGTCGGCAGGCACATCGACGTAGCGCAAGTATCTCTCCCACGTGGCTGGAACGCAGTATCCTTTCGGCCCCTGGTCGACCATTGGGATATCCTGCAACACCACATCACCGTTGTCGCGCCTGAGAACTCGCTTGGCCAAGGCTTCCTTGATCGCATCGCGATCCAGGTTAGCGACGTCGCCAAAATGGTCGGCCACCTCCGAAGGCACCATCTTGATCGCGGCATATTCATCGCGGGGAGAGGTAAAAAGAATCGCGTGGCCATTCCAATCCCAACGGTGAACAAATTCGCGGCTGTCGGCCGTGGGGCCGAAGACATGGCTTTCCGGATCGCCCAGAACGGAAGTTAACTGCGCGTTGATTGTGCCGGCATCCGTTTTCACCGCCGCGTTGAGATCTTGTACCGCCTTTTCCATTTCGCCGGGAGCGACGTCAAGGTGAAGAAGTTTTTTGCGTGTAACATCGCCGATTTCTCCGAAATCACCCTTGTTGGCGAAAACGATCGAAAGGTAAGTGGGATGTCCGTTACGCGCGTAAAGCGCCAGGGAATAGGCCCGCGCGCCCAGAACCGTAACGGTCTCATCGCCAAGGGCGTAGCGCCGGTAGCTGGCGTCGAAGGAAGTATTCGATTCTTGCGGCCACTGCAAACGTTGGGCCACGGTATCCGCATCTTCGTCCCAGAGATTAGTGGTGGTGAAAAGAGGCATCTGGAATGCCTTGTTGAGCTGTTTGATCTTGTCAGCGTCTTCGGGATTAAGCGCTGGAACGGCCGGCGCCTGATCGGAAGTCCCGCCCGGATTATTTGTTACTGGAGAAGAAAGCGTGGCCGTTGGAGCGGCCTTGGTTATCATCCCCCTGGTCTGATCGGCAGGAACCGCATTCGTGGCGGGAACAGATGGTGGGGAAGGAGTGGAATCGGTGATTCTGAGCATACCGCGATTCAGGGTGGCCTCGTAGCCGTCTTCATCGGCGATGGTGACTTGATCACTGGCGACGGTAACGACGCTGAAAACCTCATCAGGCCGCACTGGCCGCGTAATGCAGGAATCTCCTTTGATAAAGGTAACCGGATCGCGAGCCGTGATGGTGGCGGTTCGCGCCGCAAGAAGGGTTCCCTGGCCGGCAGCCCCAAAAAACAGAATTAGGCCGATGCAACCGGCCAAAAATTTCATGCAAAATTTTATCTGAAAAATGAATAGCAGCACGCGAAAAACGCGTTTCCATCTAGAATCTATTTCAAAATTAACCAGAGTTGCGCGAAATGGATTTTTCTCTTTTAACGAGGAGCCGAGCGAGGAGATGCTGCGCACGGCAGATTTTCTTTAGGGCGAAGCTTTTCTGCCGTCCGCAGGACCGAGCGACAAAGTTAAAGGGCAAAAAGACTTTCGCCCGAAAGGGTTGCGGCAAATTTGGCCTCATTCTTCGTTGCTCCTTCAGTCGAGATGCGCTACGTCATCACTCCTTTCGTCGCGCCTCGATTGGAGCCAAATTCGGCTCGCAACGCGCCCCTGGTTAATTTTGCGATAGGTTCTGTGAAAAATCGGCAAGTATCACCCTTAACATGCCCCTTGGCTAATGCGAAGATGGCCTCTATCCTCCATCCATGGATGACAACAAATCCAGGAAACAGCCCGGGTTGGGCTTTCTAGGTTACATCATCATTGTGGTGGCAGCGGTTGTGGTGGCGTGGTTCGTCGTGAGGCCGCTGGGACAACAAGTACACGATGTCTTCCAGACCCTGGTCGATTCCTTCAACCATCATTAGAGGCTGCAACTCGATTGTGGCACCTATCAACTCACCTTGGACATGCTGACACGGGCCTCATGCTTTATTATTCTTTTTTGCAGTTTGTCTTACAGTGAATTTCTCCATCCGGCTCCGTCTCTGATTTTTGAAAAGACCAGCGGACCGGTTACTCCGCATGAGGTCCAGGCGTTCAAGGATTTCATGGCCGGGGTGACATTTCCCAGCGACAACAATCACAACGCCATGGTCTATGGTTCCGGTGGCGCTTACGTGGAGGCACTCGGACTCATGTACGAAATCACCGGCGACCCGGAGATTCTCAACCGGATGATCACGTTTACCAACCAGATGCTCGCCGCCCGGAACAATCCAAAAACCGGGCGGGTAATGTGGACCGGCGAACGCGACCTGGTCTGGCCCAATAAAGCGGCCGATAGCCCCGATGCTCTCTATTCAAGCACAGAAAATGGGGATGTCGTTGGGCACATCGCTTACGCGGCAAAACTTATTTTGAAAAACAAGAATTTGTGGACGAAGAAAATAGGGAAAGACCCCTACGGTTACGGCACAACCTACCTGGACCGTGCGCAAACCTATGTTCGCGAATTGGACAAGACAATGGACACCTACATCGTCAAATGGCTCGTCGATCCTCAAACCCACCTCTACCATTTTCCAACATCCAGGCTTTATGAAAAGGAGAGCACGAAAAGTCCGTGGGGGAAGCCGGTTCCCTGGAACCAGCAGGCCATGCTCAACAACGGCTTTCAACGTTTGGCCGAATGCCACGAATTGCTGGGCGACTCACCCCAGCGAGTCAAGGCATACGATACCATCGTAAAGGCATCGGTCGATTCGTTCTTGAGTCGGGTCAAGAAGGTCACAATAGCGGGACATACTTGCTATCAATGGAGTTACTCCGCCGATGACCCGACCCTTCATTATCCCGAGGACGCCGCTCATGGCGGATACGATGTGATCGGCATATACCGGGCCTATCTGAGCGACAGGTATGGCGTGACCGCCGATCAACTGATGCCCCTTGCCAATACCCTAGACTACGTTATGGCCCAACCCGATAACAAATTCGCCGCACGCGTGACAGGTGACCTGGGGCAAACACCCTGCCGAAAACCTCGGCGGATATTGGATATGCCTCTCCGAGTTTAAGCCCGACTTGTTCCCCAAGTTTATCGCTTCCAATCGAGAACACGCCAAGACTACCCCCTTATTGACAGCCCTCCTGCTTTGGACAAGAAACAGGCTGATCCAATCCCACTAGAGGCTGCTATCCGCGCTTCAATACGACTTGGCGAAAATCACCCGCTGCTCGCTCTTCTCTCCGGTAAAGATGCACTTGCCCGGTTGCGGCATCTCCTCGAAGGGAAGACAGCGAATGGTCACTTTGAGGTCTTCCTTGATTTGCGCCTCGAGTTCAGCCGAGCCGTTCCAGTGCGCCAGCGCGAAACCGCCGTGGATCTCGGGCTTCTCTTCGTCTTTTGGAGTGAAGAACGCGTAAAATTCCTCCTTCGATTCGATCATCCTCGTGTGCGTGTGCCGGAAGGCTTGGGCGCGCCCGTAAATGGATTCTTGGATCGACTGCAAAAGCGCCGGGGTCTGCGCGGCGAACCCGTCCTTGGGATAAGACTGCTTTTCCTTTGGACCCCGGTCGCGACGGCCCACAAAAACGGTGCCGGCTTCAAGATCGCGCGGTCCGATTTCGACGCGGACCGGCACGCCTTTCTTGATCCACTCCCACGTCTTATGACCGCCGGTCGTATCGCGCTGGTCTACCTCGACCCGGATGTGCTCCTGATGGAATTGTTCCGCTTCGATCTGCTGCGCCAGCGCGCCGCAGGCTTTGAGTATCTCCTTGCGTTGCTCGTCGCGCGGAATGATCGGGATAATCACCACCTGGACCGGGGCCACGCGCGGCGGCAACACCAATCCGTCATCATCCGCGTGCGCCATAACCAGGGCGCCGATCAACCGGGTGCTGACGCCCCAGCTCGTCGTCCAGGCGCATTCCTGCTTGCCCGCCCGCGAGAGATATTTGATGCCGGAAGCTTTGGCGAAATTTTGCCCGAGGAAATGGGATGTCCCGGCCTGCACGGCCTTGCGATCCTGCACCATCGCCTCAATACAAAGGGTATCGACCGCGCCGGGGAAACGCTCGCTCGCGCTCTTGCGTCCGGTCACCACTGGAATGGCGAGGTGATCGCGCGCGAAGGTCTCGTAGACATCAAGCATCCGGCGCGTCTCGTGCAGAGCCTCCTGTTCCGTTTCGTGGGCGGTGTGGCCCTCCTGCCAAAGAAATTCGGTCGTGCGCAGAAAAACGCGCGGACGCATCTCCCAACGCACCACGTTGGCCCATTGGTTGAGCAGCACCGGCAAGTCGCGGTACGATTGCACCCAGCGCGCATAGGCCGCGCCGATGATTGTCTCCGAAGTCGGGCGCACCACCAGCGGCTCGGTCAGCGGGCCGGTTGGAACGAGTTTCCCCTCGGCGTTAACTTCGAGCCGGTGGTGCGTCACCACCGCGCATTCCTTCGCGAAGCCGGCCACATGCTCCGCTTCTTTTTCGAGATAACTGAGCGGAATGAAGAGTGGAAAATAGGCGTTTTTGTGCCCGGTCGCCTTGAACATCCGATCAAGCTGGCTCTGCATCAACTCCCAAATGCCATACCCCCACGGCTTGATGACCATGCAACCGCGCACCTCCGAATTCTCCGCCATGTCGGCGGCGGTAATGACGGCCTGATACCACTCCGGAAAATCTTCCTCCCGACGAGGAGTAATGGCGTTGGCGGAAGCTTTGGACTTGGACATATCGGCCATAAAATCAAGATGAGGAAGATTCGCGGCTGGAGAGGAATTCCTTCGTCAGCCCAATAATGACGGGAAGCATGGAGACCAGAGCAATACCGAGGACAATATAGTGCAAGTCTTTTTGGAAACGAATGCCGAGCAAATATCCAGCCCAAACCGCGAGGGTGATCCAGCATGTGGCGCTCAGACAGTCAACCAACAGATACTTTGGATATTTCATTTCGCCCACTCCGGCCATAAATGGCACGAATGTCCGCAACACGGGCGCGAACTTCGCCAACACCACCGCCCAGATGCCATATTTCACGTAAAAGGCATGAGCCCGCTCCGCATGTTTGCGTCTGAAAAAAAAGCCTTCCTCCCGGACAAAGATGGCATGACCCGTTTTATATCCCAAAAAGTAGCCAAGTTGATCGCCACAGATCGCCGCAGCGATCAGCGACACCGTCAGCACCCAGATGTTGAGATAGGTTTCACCATCGGCTCCCTTCATGGCCGCGGCTACTCCGGCCACAAAAAGCATCGTGTCTCCCGGCAAAAAAAAGCCCACCAGGAGTCCGGTTTCGGCAAAGACGATTAAAGCAATCAGAGGAACGCCATACGTTTGCGCCATTTGCTGCAACCAGTCGACATTGTAGAGATCCTTCAGAAATTCCAAAACCGTGTGCATGATAGAGTGCCGATAATTGCGAATGAGTCTGCCCGGAGGAAAAGTAAAAGTCGCAAAAAGGACTCCCTGCCGCAAGGCGCAAATGGCATGACTCCGGCGCTTATACACTATGAATGGGCAGTGCGCCCGAAGCAGTTAAAAAATTCCGCATTTGGCGTGAGAAGCCGTTGCCTTCCGGCTTTGACGCGTTACCTTTTCAGCCCGCCTATGAGTCCCAGCCATATCCGCGTGCACGGCGCCCGGCAGCACAATCTCAAAAATATCGACGTCACTATCCCTCACCACCGGCTCACCGTCATCACCGGCCTGAGTGGCTCCGGCAAATCGTCGCTCGCCTTCGACACCCTCTACGCGGAAGGCCAGCGGCGCTATGTCGAAACTTTCTCCCCCTACACGCGCCAGTTTCTCGAGCGGATGGACAAACCCAACGTGGAACGGATCGACGGGCTGCCTCCCGCCATCGCGATTGAACAAAGCAACTCGGTGAAGACCTCGCGCAGCACTGTCGGCACGATGACGGAGATTGCCGACTACCTCAAATTACTTTTCGCGCGCCTGGCCTCGCTCACCTGTCCCCATTGCGGACGGGCCGTCCGGCCTCTCGGCGCGACGCAAATCGCTTCCGGGATTCTGGCTGCCCGCGCCGGGCGGGACGTTCTCGTCGGCTTTTCCGTCCCCATGCCTCATCAACCTTCCCTTGGCGCGGCGCTGGCGGCGCTCCGGCAGCAAGGCTTTCTGCGCGTCTGGCTCGGCGGGGAATTGCGTCGCACCGACGATCCGGTTCCCGAAAAAGAGACTGCGCCGCCTTTGCTCCGGGTCGTGCAGGATCGCGTCACGGTCAGCACAGCCAACCGCGCCCGTCTCGCCGAGGCCGTCGAATCGGCTCTGCGTCACGGCGAGGGCGAGGTTCAAGTCTTCGATCCCGTTTCCGGCCCTGAACCCAAGAACGAACTCCGCTTCTCCAATGCCTGGATTTGTCCTTACGATGGCACCCGCTTTCGCGAACCAACGCCCGCGCTCTTCTCGTTCAACAATCCCATGGGCGCGTGCTCGTCTTGCCGTGGATTTGGCCGCACCATCGAAATCGATTACGAGCGCGCGCTGCCCGACCGCCGTCTCAGTATCCGCGGCGGGGTGGTCAAGCCGTGGCAAAATGGCGTTTCACTCGAATGCCAGAAAGATTTGCTCAAGCATTGCGCGAAAGAGGGCATTCCGGTTGACCAGCCGTTTTGCGAACTCGATCCCTGGATGCAGAAATTCGTCATTGAGGGAGAACCGCGCAAAAATTCCACTCTCAATGAACTCTGGGAGGCCGGCGGCTGGTACGGCGTAAAAGGTTATTTTCAGTGGCTCGAAACCAAAACCTACAAGATGCATGTCCGAGTCTTTCTTTCCCGCTATCGCGCCTACAAGACATGCCCAATTTGCCGTGGCGCCCGTTTTCAGCCCGAAGCGCTCCATTTCCGGCTCGGCCCGGCCGTTCATGGCCCGGCGGATGGCAAAGGATCAACCCAACCCGAACAGGAATGGTCCCGCGGTCTCACTCTCCCGGAAATCAACCGGCTCCCGCTCAGCCAGGCACGTGATTTTTTCCACTCGCTTCCTCTGCCTGAAGACGACAGCGCGGCGGAACAGTTGCGCGACGGCATTCTCGCGCGGCTCACCTATCTCCTTGAAGCCGGCCTCGGCTATCTGACACTCGACCGGGCTACTCGCACGCTTAGCGGCGGCGAAATTCAGCGCGTCAATCTCACCTCCTGCCTCGGCAATTCGCTCGTCAACACTCTTTTCGTTCTCGACGAGCCGAGCATCGGACTCCATCCGCGCGATATGGGCCAGCTCGCCGGCGTAATGAAGCGGCTGCGCGATCGCGGCAACACCGTCCTCGTCGTCGAACACGAGGAAGCGGTCATGCGCGAGGCCGATCACCTGCTCGAGCTTGGTCCCGGACGCGGCGCGGCGGGAGGCGATCTCGTCTTTGCCGGCGATTTTTCCACTCTCCTCCGGCAAAAAAATTCTCCCACCGGCGCTTATCTCAACGGAACGAAAACAATTCCGCTGCCGGAAAAACGCCGCGCCCCTGAGCCAGGCTACGAACTCCGCCTCTTCGGCGCCACGGCCAACAATCTGCGCGGCATCGACGTCACGTTTCCGCTCGGCAGATTCGTCGCCATCAGCGGCGTGAGCGGTTCGGGCAAAAGCACTCTGGTTCACCAGGTGCTTCATCCCGCCCTTCTGGCCGCGCGCCATCAGCAATCGGACACCGGAGAAACGAGGGTGGTGCGGGAATTGCGCGGCGACGGTTTCATTTCGGAAATCGTCCGGGTCGATCAGGCGCCTTTGTCGCGCACACCCCGGTCCAATGCCGCGCTCTACCTAGGCGCGTACGATTTTATCCGCGATCTTTTCGCCAGCACCGATGGCGCCCGCTCCCAGGGATTTACCGCCGGCGATTTTTCGTTCAATGGCGGCTCGGGTCGCTGCCCCCGGTGCAACGGATCCGGCGCGGAAAAGATCGAAATGCAATTTCTCGCCGATGTCTTCGTCACCTGCCCTCTTTGCGAGGGCCGCCGGTTCCAGCCGCAGCTTCTGCAAATCCGGTACCGGAACCGTAATATTCACGAAGTTCTGGAAATGACGGTGGACGAAGCCCGCCTCTACTTCGATCCCGCCGCGCCCGGCCTGGACAAGGCCAAACGCGCGCTTCATGAAAAGATCGGCGCGCGGTTTGGGCTTCTCAACGAAGTCGGCCTCGGTTACCTCCGGCTCGGCCAGCCGCTCAATCAACTCTCGGGCGGGGAAGCTCAGCGCATCAAGCTTCTTCGCTATCTCAGCGGCGAGCCTGTCATCCCCGTTGACGGCGATTCGGATGACGAACCCGGTGAGCGCCGCCAGGCAAATGGACATCCGCCGGGTCCAACGATGCCATCCACCCAAGGCCGGCACCAAACCCGTCTCTTCATCCTCGATGAACCAACGACCGGCCTCCACTTCGAAGACATCCGCCTTCTGCTGACCGTTCTCCGGCGCCTCGTTGACCAGGGCGATTCGCTCGTGGTCATCGAACACAATCTCGAAGTCCTCAAATGCGCCGATTGGATCATCGATCTCGGCCCCGAAGCCGAGCACGAAGGCGGGCGCGTCGTCGCCGCGGGCCCACCCGAATTGATCGCAGTGACGCCGGGCAGCCATACCGGCAAATTTCTCCAACCGAAGCTCGGCCGAAACAAGATCGCCCGGAATGTCCGCGAAACGGCCAACGATTACGGCAAAGCCGCTCCGCGCGCGCGCCGTCACGCTGGCGCCGTGCCGGATGCCATCCAGATTCGCGGCGCGCGCCACCACAATCTGAAAAACCTTTCCGTTGATATCCGGCTGAACGAAATGACCGTCATCACCGGCCTGAGCGGCTCCGGCAAATCGACGCTGGCCTTTGACCTCCTCTTCGCCGAGGGCCAGCGCCGTTATCTCGACAGCCTGAACGCCTACGCACGCCAGTTTGTCGAGCAGCTCGAACGCCCCGACGTCGATTCCATCACCGGCATCCCCCCCTCCGTCGCCATCGAGCAGCGCGTCACACGCGGCGGACGCAAAAGTACGGTGGCCACCGTAACCGAAATTTTCCAATTCGTGCGCCTGCTCTATGCCAAGCTCGGCCAGGTCCACGATCCCGTCACCGGCGAGCGCGCGGAGCGGCAGACTCCCTCTGAAATTTTGGCGCGTCTGGACCGTGCCACCCGGACGGACCAATTCCGCATCCTCGCGCCTCTCATCAAGGGCCGCAAAGGCTTCCATACCGAAGTGGCGAAATGGGCCGTGAAAAAAGGCTATCCGCGCCTGCGGGTCGACGGAAAATGGATCGATCCAGCCAAATTCAAGCCATTGGACCGCTACGTCGAACATACCATCAGCGCCGAACTGGGCCGCTTTTCGCATGAAATTTCCCTCCCGGACCGCCGCCGCCTGATCGATTCTGCCCTCGCCGTGGGACGCGGCACGCTCTACGCGCTCGATACGCGTGGCCGGGAGACCGTCTACAGCACGCAGCTTTTCTGCCCCGACGCCGGACGTTCCTTCGACGAACCCGAACCGCGCCTCTTTTCTTTCAACTCGCCCCACGGCTGGTGCCCGGCGTGCCAGGGCTTCGGCACGCTTCTCGAAAACAGCGCCGAAGGCGACACCGAAGCGCAACGGGAAGCCGAAGCCGAGCTGGCGCGGGAACTGGCCGGAGATGACGATTCCCTCCCGGTTTGTCCCGAGTGTCTCGGCCAGCGGCTTAACCCGCTGGCTCGCGCCGTGCGCCTGCCGCTGGGCCGGGGTGCGCGAAAGAATGGCGGGCTCACCATTGGCGAAATCGGCGCGTTCTCCATCGTGGAAACGTTGGCGTTTTTCCGCACCGTCAGGCCGCGCGGACGCGAGGCTCGCATCGCGCGCGATATTTTACCCGAGATTATCCAACGCCTCGAATTTCTGGTCAAAGTCGGCCTCGGTTACCTTTCGCTCGACCGCTCGGCGACCACCCTTTCCGGCGGCGAAGCGCAGCGCATTCGTCTCGCCGCGCAATTCGGTTCCGAACTCCAGGGCGTCCTCTACGTCCTGGACGAGCCGACCATCGGTCTCCATCCACGCGACAACGAGCGTCTTCTCGCCTCGCTGGGCGCGCTGCGCGGCAAGGGCAATACCCTCGTTGTGGTCGAGCACGACGAGGATACGATGCGATTTGCCGACCGGATCATCGATCTCGGCCCGGGAGCGGGCGCGCAGGGAGGACAGATTGTTGCCGAAGGCCCCTGGCGCTCGCTGGCCAAACGGGGCGATTCACCCACGGGAAAAATTCTCGGCGCGCCGCTGGCTCATCCCTCTCGCGGCCAACGGAGGTCCGTCAAAGACGTGCCGGCCTGGTGCCGGATTTACGGCGCGGAGGCCAACAATCTCCGGCAACTCGATGTCGCGTTTCCCGCCGGACGCTTGATCGCGCTTTGCGGTGTTAGCGGCGCGGGCAAAAGCACCCTGTTGCACGACGTCATCAAACCAGCCGCGCAGGCTTCTGCCGGACGCAAGGGACGGCGGAGCAAACTTCCAGCCGGGCCTTGGAAAAAAGTGGAAGGCTTCGATGTTTTCACCTCGGTCTACGAAGTCGACCAGGCGCCGATCGGCAAGACCTCGCGCTCCACGCCCGCGACCTACATCGGCCTCATGGATGATATCCGCGATCTCTTCGCCCATCTCCCTCTGGCCCGCCAGCGGGGCTACGCTAACTCGCGTTTTTCTTTCAACAGCGGTTCGGGCCGTTGTCCCGCCTGTCTCGGCCAGGGCGCGGTGAAAGTGGAAATGAATTTTCTTCCCCCGGCATATGTCCTCTGTGAAACATGCCGCGGACGCCGTTATAATCCCGAAACGCTCGAGGTCCTTTATCGCGGCCTATCGATTGCCGGCGTGCTCGATCTCACCATCGATCAGGCGGCCGGTTTCTTTGCCGAAGTTCCGCGCCTGCAAGGCCCTCTCGCTTTGTTGCGCGATACCGGCCTCGGCTATCTTACACTCGGCCAGCGCAGCCCCACCCTCTCGGGCGGCGAAGCGCAACGGATCAAGCTGGTCGCCGAACTTGCCCGCTCGCTCGGCATGAACACGCAGAAGCGGCTCAAGACCCCCGGATTCGCCCAACTGCAACACCTCTACCTTCTCGAAGAACCGACCATCGGGCTTCATCTCGCCGACGTGGAACGCCTGCTTCAGGTCCTGCATCAACTCGCCGATGCCGGTCATACTGTGATTGTCATCGAACATCATCTCGATGTCCTGGCCGATGCCGATTATCTTATCGAACTCGGCCCCGAAGGCGGCAAAGCGGGCGGCCGGCTCATCGCCCAAGGCACGCCGGAGGAAGTCGCCCGGACGAAGCGATCTGTGACCGCGCCGTTTCTGGCGAGAATTCTCAAGAAACGATAGCGGCTGTCCAAAAAAATCTCCTCTCACTCGGCGGATGTGCGCACTTCGATTTCATCGTACTTCTTGATTCGGTAAATAATGATCGAGACGATCCAACTGACGGCGAAAATTCCGATAATGATGAATCCGATGTTGGTAAAGACGACATCGCCGTTCAGAAAATCCATCATGCTCCAGAACGGGCCCTTCCATTGAAACTGATCGCCGATTAATCCCAGGACCTCAATGCTGCCGATAAAGAACGCCACCACCACCGACACAAACGTGATCGTCATGTTGTAATAGAGTTTCCGGACCGGCTTGAAGAAGGCCCAGCCATAGGCGCCGAGCATCAGCAAACTGTCGAGACTGTCGATCAATGCCATCCCGGAGGCAAAGAGTACCGGAAAAACCAGGATCGACCAAATCGGTAATCCCTTGGAAGCCTCGGTGGCCGAGATGCCCAGCACGCCCACTTCTGTGGCGGTATCGAAGCCGAGACCGAAGAGGAATCCGACAAAGTACATTTGCCAGCTGTGGCTTACCAAGCGAAAGAGCGAGCGGAAAATTCGCGCGAAAAAGCCGCGCCGGGCCAAAATCAAATTAAGGTCTTCATCCAAATAGGGCTCGCCTCGCCGGACGGCTTGGAAAGTGCGCCAAATTCCAACCAGGATAACGATGTTGATGAAGGCGATGGCAAAAAGGAAAAAAGCCGAAATGGTGGTGCCGATAATTCCGCCGATATTTTTCATCGAATCGAAGCGGTCCTTTAGTGCGATGGAAGTAAGCGCGATGGCGACGGAGAGGCCAAACACAATCGTGGAATGGCCGAGCGAGAAAAAGAAACCAACTCCGACTGGCCGCTGCCCCTGCTGCATCAATTTGCGCGTAACGTTATCGATGGCCGCGATGTGATCGGCGTCGACCGCATGGCGAAGTCCGAAGCTGTACGCCAGCACCGCGGTCCCAAGCAAAAGCGGAAAAGCATGAAAAGAAGCCAGCGCCCATATCCAGGCGGCCACATTGATCCCGATAAGCAGGGTGATGAGGGCGGTGATTCTGCCACGCAGGTTGGTGACTGCAAAGGTGGACGAATCGAAACCGTTAACGGCTGAATCTGCCATTTACTGGAAAATGACGCCTGGAAATGGAGGCGACAAACCAAATAAAGAGGGGTATACCCCCTGCTCCCATGGAGGCTATCTCTGAAGTCGTGCTATTTCCCGGCAACAGGTTATAAAATCTGCCAATGTCTCACGGTCATCCCCGCTCGCATTCTCAGCACCATCATCACCATGATCCCCAAGAGAAAAGGGCTTTGCAGATTCGCCTGAGCAAAGTTGCCGGTCAAATCCGGGCCATCGACAAAATGGTCGATGCTGATATCGATTGCGCGGAAATTCTCACGCAGATAGTGTCGGTTCGGAAAGCGCTCAAGTCCTTCGCTGAAGTGATCATCCAGCAACACACCGAGAGCTGCATTGCCGGAACGTCGGACCCTCTGGAGGGTCAGCGCCGCCTCAAGGAATTACTCACCGTGTTAAGACGCTATGTCGAATGAAATGGATGGTTTTGGAATCTTTTCCTATAGAGCAAGGCAGGTTCTAAACCTGAACGAATAGAGATTCGTTTTTTATGCGCTCGCGTGGCCCAATCCCTCGCAAATCTTGCGCGCGATGAGAGGCCCCTCGTAAACGAGACCGGTGTAAAGTTGAAGCAGGCTGGCGCCGGCGGCCAATTTCTCCCGCGCATCGGCGGCGTTAAAGATTCCACCCACGCCGATAACCGGCACGCTTCCGCCGGTCAAGCGGTGCAACGACCGGACGATTTCGGTGCTGCGCTTCGTGAGAGGCCGTCCGCTTACACCGCCCTCCTCCTGCACGGGCAAGCCCTGTTTATCGATGGTCGTGTTCGTCGCGACAATGCCCGCCAGCCGGTATTTGCCGGCGGCCTTCACGATTTCCTCCAATTGCCCCTCGGAGAGATCGGGCGCGACTTTGATCAAGAGCGGCTTCCGCAAACCGGGATCCTCGTCCCGCAGTGGGCCGAGAATCGAATCGAGAAATTGCCCCTGTTGCAGCTCGCGCAACCCCGGCGTATTCGGCGAGCTGACATTGACGACAAAATAATCGGCGAGATCGCGCGTGGCACGAAAACAGAGAAGATAATCGCGCCCCGCTTCCGCCAGCGGAGTCTCCTTGTTTTTGCCGATGTTCATCCCCACCGGAATGCGCGGCCAGCGGCCGGCGGCCTTGATTTTTTCCAGGCGCCGCGCCACCTCCTCCACCCCGGCATTGGGAAAACCAAGACGGTTGATCAACCCCTGCTGCTCCGGAAGCCGAAAGATACGCGGGCGCGGATTGCCCGGCTGGGGGCGGGGCGTAATCGTGCCCAACTCCATGAAGCCAAATCCGAGATTCTCCCATGCGGCCAGGCCCTCGGCGTTTTTGTCAAAACCGGCCGCCAACCCGATGGGATTGGGAAAGGTGAGACCGAAAAGTTTTTTCTCCAAGCCGGAAAATTCCCGGCGCGCCACCGGCGCCATGACGGATGCCAACGGCGTGCGTGCCAGCGCGAACATCGCCAGGCGATGAACCGACTCGGGCGGCAGCAAAAAGAGAAGCGGACGGGCAATGCGGCGATAAAGCACAGGATCGATTTACCGCATCACGCACGGCTTGGCTCGCCGATTTTTGGCCGAAACGGCAATCCTTGCGCATGGAAAGATTCCCGCCATGTTGAATATCCCATGCCTGAACTCGCCGAAGTCGAATATTTTCGCAAGCAATGGAATCCCGGCCTCGGCGAGTGCATCGGGAAAGTGCTCATCCATCCCAAGGCCCGGATCTTTCGTGGAATCGCCCCCCAACGGTTCGTGCGCGCGTTCACCGGCGCCACCCTTGAGCGGTCAGAAGCGCGGGGCAAGCAGATGCTCTTCGTCGCCCGGCAGCGCGCTGAGAAAAAGGAAGCATGGCTCGGACTGCATCTCGGCATGACCGGCGAATTGCGCGTTGAACCGCCGGGATTCGAACCGGCCCGGCATGATCATCTCGTCCTGGTTCAAGCCGGGAAAACGTTGGTTTTCACCGATCCGCGGCAATTCGGGCGCGTCCTTTTCGCCGAAGGCGCCACCGTGCCGGCCTGGTGGTCAAAACTTCCGCCCGATCTTCTTTCGTCCGCGTTCACCGTCCAAGCATTGGCCGATTTTCTGCGCCGCCGCGGACGCGCGCCGGTCAAGGCCGTCCTGCTCATGCAGGAACGATTTCCCGGCATCGGCAACTGGATGGCCGATGAAATTCTCTGGCGTGCCGCGATTCATCCCAAACAATCCGCCGGTTCGCTCGATGCGGCGCGCATCCGTGTTTTGTACCGCGAAATTCGCGCGGTCTGCCGCAACTCGCTTCACGTCATCGGCAAAGATTGGTCCGATCTGCCCGACTCCTGGCTTTTCAATCACCGATGGGAAAAGGGGGGCGTCTGCCCGCGTACCGGCGCGAAGCTCCAGCATGCGACCATCGGCGGACGCACGACATGCTGGTCCCCGGTCCGGCAAAAGCTCCGGACCTGATTAAAAAAGTTTCTCTCCACTCCGCCGTTTTTTCGGATAGTGTGAGAGCATGACTCTCCAGGAAATCGGTAAGGCCATAGCGGTGGATGGCGGCGCCGTGAAAGCCGAGATGCCGTGCCAGGTTGTCAAAGTGCGCGAGAACCTGACCAAGACGGGCAAGCCCTACCTCGAACTCGAAATCTCCGACGGCACGGCCATCGAAAAATTCAAGATTTGGGAAGACAGCGACGCCTACGATTCCTGCCACGATCTGCAAGACGGCGATTGCGTGAAGATCGAGGGATCCTTCTGGAAAAACCAATATGGCCTTAACGTCGATCATCTCCATTTGCGCCGGCTCGAAAAACAGGAAATCGCCGACCTCTTCGCCGGCACGCCGGAGCGCCGGGCCGCGCTCGAACGCGATTGGGCCGGCATCGCCGGCATGGTCGAGATCATCCACGATCCGCGCCTGCGTCTTCTTTGCCAGGCTTATCTCCGTGAATATGGCGAAAAATTCCGCCGGGCGGCGGCGGCCCGCGATTACCACCATGCGCGGCGGGGCGGCCTGCTCGAACATACCGCGCAGATGATGCGCGCGGGCGCCGCGCTCGCCCCGGTTTATCCCGGCCTCAACTGGGACCTCATTCGCGCCGGCATTCTCTTCCATGATTGCGGCAAACTCTGGGAGCTCGATTACCAGTCGCAGGGGTTTGTCAGCCCCATGACCACCGTGGGTGAACTGCTTGGCCATATCACCATCGGCATTGAACTCGTCAACAAACTTTGGCGCGGACTCGACGCCCATGCCGAATTTACCGCGCCCACTCTGCCGCCGCGTGAAACGGTGCGCGAACACCTTCTCCATCTCATCGCCTCTCATCATGGGCAAAAGGAATACGGCGCGCCGGTCACGCCCCGCACGCCCGAAGCCTGGATGCTGCACCACATCGACAATATCGACGCTCACCTCGAGATGCTGGCGCAGACTTACGCAGAAAAGGCGCAGATTCACCCGGGTATTTACGATTACCGCCGTCCCCTCGAGGGCCGGGCCGTCGCGCCATTGCCTAAGTGGAGTGAGAAAAACGACGTGTCCGCCTAGGTGCTTTAGTTTGACCACCTTCCCCGATCCGCCTAGCCTATGAAGATGAGCAAATCGGGGGCTTCTTTCAATCCGGGAGATCTTTCTTTTGAATCGCTGCGCCGTTCCTTTCCCACCCTGACGCAAAAGCTCGACCTTCGCCGCCAGCTCAACACCATTAAACCCGATCTCGACATGATCGAGGAGCGTCTCAAATTTCAGGTGCAGGAATTTGATCCCGGCATCTCCGGCTACATCAGTTATGCGCTCGACGGCAACGGCAAACGCATCCGTCCCGCCCTCGTGGTGCTGGCCGCGCGCGCCTGCGGCCAATCGACGCCGGGCCACCTCGATCTCGCGGTAATCGTCGAGTTGATTCACATCGCCACGTTGATTCACGACGACATCATGGATGGCGCGGGCAAGCGCCGCGGCAAAACCACCGCCTTCGCCAAATGGGGCGCGGAACTGGCCGTATTGCTGGGCGATTGCCTCTTCTGCCATGCCCTCAAGCTAAGCTTGAACTTTCCCGATCCCATCGTCGGACGCAAGATCGCCGACGCCTCCAATGAGGTCTGCAGCGGTGAAATTCTCCAGACCCAGCGCCGGTTCGATCTCAAACTCAGCATCGCCGAATACATCAAAATCATTTCCATGAAAACGGGCGCTCTTTTCCGCGTCAGCACGGAATTGGCCGCCCTCCTCAACGGATGCCGTCCCGACGAAGTGCTGGCCCTGCGCAACTATGGTGATTATCTCGGCATCGCCTATCAGATTTACGACGATTGCCTCGATCTGGTCGGCACCGAAGGCGCCACCGGCAAAACCATCGGCACCGATCTCGCCAAGGGCAAGCTCACGTTGCCGCTGCTCCACGTTCTTGCTCAGGCCTCTCCGGCGGAGCAGGAACGGCTCCATTCCATCATCCTTCATGGCACTCCGGACAACCAGGCGGAACTGCTCGCGCAGATTGTGGAGCGGGGGGGACTGAAAAACGCGGTGCGGCGGGTGCAACATTACCTCGACCAGGCCGTCGCCTCGCTCCAGGTTCTGCCCAAAACACCCTATCGCGACACGCTGGAGGGGATTCCCCTCGCCGTCGCCGAGCATGTCGGTACGTTGGCTTAGCCTTTAGCCACCTATTTGTGCAATCTCTCCGTTGGCCCATTCTCTTTGGCGCCGTTTTGGGCGTGCTAATTTTCACGCTCTGCGCCTCGTTCGTGTTCCACGGCGCCGCCGCCTGGATGATCGGTCTGGTTTACATCGCCTACGACTCGCTTTTGCTCGGTTTCATGGTGATATCGAGCCAAATCGCCGTCATCCGGCAGGAACGTAAAAGTCGCGCCGCGCCCGTGCCAGCGCCGGGGCCGCGCCCAAGCGTGACTGTTCTTATCTGCGCGCGCAACGAGCGGATTGTTTTACCCGAATGCCTGCATGCGCTGGAGGTTCAAACCGAACCGGCCGACGAAATTCTCGTTATCGATGACGGCTCAACCGATGGGATGGTTGATTGGCTGGCCGCCGAATACGGACTCACTTTCGAAGCGGTCGGCACGCGGTCATTGGGAATTTCGCGACGCCAGCCCAGCCTGCAGGTGCTGCGCAAACCGAATTCGGGCAAGGCTGATTCCCTTAACGCCGGTTGGAAAATGGCGACGAGCGAAATCATCGTCACTCTCGATGCCGACACCTATATCGAACCTGGGGCGCTGGCCGCCCTTCGGGATGGCTTTATCGAAGATCCTGATCTCGGCATCGCCGGCGGCGTCCTCATCCCGGTTTGCCAGCGGACCTCATGGGCCGGGTTCTTCCAATTCTTTCAAACCTTTGAGTATGCGCGCGGTTTTCTCTGGCGTTTGACCTGGATGCAGTATGGCATGCTCTTGCTCATCTCAGGAGCATTCGCCGCTTACCGCCGCGGCGTTCTCGAAACCGCCGGAGGATTCGATACCTCAAGCTGGGTCGAAGACTATGAACTAACCCACCGCGCCTACCGTGACGCCTTTGATCACGGACGGCGCGTCACGGTGAAAACTCTTTCCGGCGCGCGCGGCACCACCGATGCGCCCGCGGCCATATGCACGTTTCTTAATCAGCGTCGGCGCTGGTTCGCGGGGTTTATCGCCACCCATTTCAAATATCACACCATGGTAGCCAATAACCGGTACGGGGCGGTGGGACGGTACATGTTATGCCTCAAAACGCTCGATTTACTCTTGCCGATTTATGCTTTGGCTGCAGCGGTTGTTTTAGTCGAAATCCTCTTCGTTCGGCATTTTTTGGATGTCTTTATCGTTAAACTCATCATTTTTAAGCTGATTGTCGATCTCACTCTTCATGCTTACTCTATTGTCTTATACCAGCGCTGGCTCGGCATCCCTCTCTCCCGTAAACTATGGCTCCAATCGCTTGGCGCCACTTTAACCGAGCCGTTTGTTTTCCAAATCATACGCCAACTCGGCGCCGTTTTGGGATGGCTCGCCTTTCTTCGAGGCAAAATAAACTGGATGCCACAACGGCCCGCAACGCCCGAACCAGCCATCATCTGATCTGCCATGAGGATAGTTAAAAGAAGCATTTACACTTTCCGCGTGACATTGGCCTTCCATAGCCTGAAATAAGCAGTGTGAACCGACCTATCCTCTACTCCACCGTCGTTTTTTCCGTTTTCGTATTATCCCTGGCTTGGGCGCAACCCGCCAAAGCCGCCGATCCTGTTGTGGTCCTCAAGACCAGCATGGGCGAGATCGATATTCAGCTCGATCCAACGCATGCACCCATCACCACGGCCAACTTTCTCGCCTATGTCAACAAGAAGTTCTATGACGGCACGATTTTCCACCGGGTTATACCCGGTTTCGTCATCCAGGGAGGTGGTTTTACCGCCGATATGAACCAAAAGAGCGTGTCGGCGCCGATCAAAAACGAGGCCAGCAACGGACTCCATAATCTACTCGGCACCATTTCCATGGCACGCACTTCGGATCCCGATAGCGCCACCTCGCAATTCTTTCTTAACCTTGTCGATAACAGCAGCAAGCTCGATCCGGGGGGTGTTTCACCCGACGGCTATGCGGTGTTCGGCAAGATCATCAAGGGCCTCGACGTCATGAATAAAATCGCCCAAGTTCCAACCACCACCGTCGGCCCCTACGGAGACGTCCCGGTTCAGGCGGTCACCATCATCAGCGCCCGGCAAAAATAGCCGGTGCGGCGCACGGCAGTATCCCACACGGCAGTCCTGCAGACAGCAGGTGCTGCGCGCGGCAGCTTCTCTTTGGAACGAAGCTTTTCCGCCATCCGCAGGACTCCTTTCGCTGTGACCCTTGCCTACTTTTCGGATAGCCTCTAGGAGTTCCAGCATGAAGCCCGCCACCGCCACCTTTTTCGGTATCTTGGCGGGAAAAAATTTTGCCCGGCTCTGGTGCGGCCAAATCATCAGCAGCCTGGGAGATCGCTTCTATCAGTTCGCCATCCTCTATGTCATTCTCGGCATCAAACAAGGCATCGACGCGGGAAGGGACAGCGCGCAAGTCACCTTCTGCGCCATGCTGCCCGGCTTGGTGCTGGCACCCCTTTACGGCTGGATCGTTGACCGTTTTTCCCGGCGATGGGTCATGTTCTGGTCCGATATCGCGCGCGCGATTTTGACTCTATCTCTCCTCTATTGGTGGTTTGTCGCTCAAAATGTCTTCGCCGTCTTCACCGTTATTTTTTTCATGGGCGCCTTCAACGGACTTTTTATTCCCGCCCGGCAAGCCGCCTTGCCTCAGATTGTCACCGGACGGCAACTCGTCACCGCCAACGCGCTCATTTCTCTCATCGGCGTCATCGCCAATTTTATCGGTATTCCCGTGGCCAGCCTCATCGTTTCGATTTTCGGGGCGCACAGCAGCTTTTATTTTAACGCGCTTGGCTTTCTCACCTCAGCCTGGTGCGTCTACCGCATCGACGCCGATCTTTATCCCGTTCGCGCCGGTTCCGTCGCCACCGGCGAAATCACGACCTGGCGCGGCCTGTTCGGCGGCTGGAATGTGCTGCGCGAGCAGCGAGAACTGGGCGCGTTGGTCCTGGTCAACTCCGCCTTCTCTTTCATTAGCGCGATGGTTCTTATCACCATCCTGCAGCAGATTGTTGTTACGGTCGATCTCTCCTCCGTCCGCGCCTTGGCCAATGTTCTCACCCGCTTTTTCAGCATGGTTGCTCCAAAACCTCCCATCTTTGAAATCAAGACACTGGCCTTTGGCCTGCTTATGGCTGGGATCGGGCTGGGTCTCGGCCTTGGTGTGGGCCTCTGCGGCACATCAAAGCGCTTAAGTCGAAGCAGGGCTCTCCCCTATATCGGGCTGGCCCTGCTTGGCCTGGCGCTTATCAGTTTTTCCAGACTGACCGACTATCTGCCCGCGGTGGCTGGCGCCGCTTTCCTGGGCCTGCTCTCGGCCTTCATTCTCATCCCCATCGAAGCACGGCTGCAAAATGATGTCGATGACTCCCGCCGCGGACGTCTTTTTGCCTTGAGAAATCTCTGCACCACCGCGAGTTTTCTCATCGGCCTTGCCGTTAATCTAAACGGACATCTCCTGGAAAAAATTGGCCCCGCGGCTCTGATTCAAGCCATCGGTATAACCGCCATCGCGCTGGCTGCCGGACTGGCGCTACTGAATGCCTCGACTCTCAAATCTTTTTGGTCGTCTCGGCGGACACCGAATTCACCGACGTAGCGGGTTTGTCTTCGATCTTTTTTACCTCGGACTCGGTGGCGGCGGCGCTCACTTCCTTGTCGAATTCCTCTTTTGCCTTTTTAAATTCACTGACGCTCTTGCCCAAACCGCGCGCCAGCTTCGGAATTTTGTCCGCGCCAA
>Ga0335072_10003184_pt1 | contig 24841 bp, 34 predicted proteins | sample Lox_Sample_21_FD_206725 | JGI IMG/M metagenome (GOLD analysis project Ga0335072, IMG submission 206725) | Soil microbial communities from Loxahatchee National Wildlife Refuge, Florida, United States - Lox_Sample_2.1 | ecosystem: Environmental > Terrestrial > Soil > Wetlands | place: USA... | reverse complement strand
CTTGAAGTCGGGCATGGGCTATTGCGGTTGCGCCACCATTCCCGAACTTCTGCAGAAGACGCGCTTTGTGCGTATCAGTGGCGCGGGTTTGCGCGAAAGCCACGTGCACGACGTCATGATCACCCGCGAGGCACCGAATTATGCGATCGAGTAGCACATCTGGCTGGGCATCGAGGTTCGCCGACGCGGGCGGCCGGCCGGCTTGAACTCGCGCCGCAAGGAATTCTGGAAAGCATGGATCGCCGCGATCCTGTGGCTGATCGTCATTGCCGTCGAATCAACCTCTCTGCTTTCGTCCAATAACACCAGCCGCATCCTCTATCCTCTGCTGCACTTTCTGTTCGGGATCGACTGGACGCGCTTCGAGTTCTGGCACTTTTACATCCGCAAGACCGGGCACGTCTTCGGCTATGGCATGTTGAGTTTTCTGGCGTTTCGCGCCTGGCGCGAGACTTTACCGGCGCCGGGAAATCCTCGCTGGACCTTGCGTTGGTCCGGCATCGCCGTTCTCATGACCGCACTCGTTGCCAGCCTCGATGAATGGCATCAGACGTTCATCCCCACGCGCACCGGCCGTAGGCAGGACGTGGTGCTGGATACATGCGCGGGAATCGCCGTGCAGGCAATTCTTTATGCATGGCTGAAGGGAAGCAAGTCAGGATCGGCTGGGAAACTGACAACTGACAGCTGAGAACTGCCGTTCAGTACATGGCGTCGTACTTGGTCACGACCCACTGCCCGTCTTTGTCTTCGGTAGTCACGGTTAACAACCCTTTGTAGGTTCCGGTCTGGCCGTCGCCGTTGCGGCGCTTGCCGCGGTAGTGCAGGATGGTCAGGGGCGGGGCGCTTTCGTAATCCACCAGTTGCCAGGAGAGCAGCGGGTGCTGCGCCTCGGAGTCACAGATGTAGTGGGCGTATTTCTTGCGGTAATCGTGCTCCCACTCATAAAGCAGGTCATCGCAATGGCCGTCGCGCATTTCGTAGAGGAATTTGTTGGCGACGTGTTCGATGGTCCGGTCGCGCAGCGGATTCATACTGATGCTGACGGGAAGGCCGGTGAGCGGATCGCGTTCGGCCGACTTGGCCAGCACCGGTCCCTGGTCACTCAGCCACCAGATGTAGCCGAGGAACACGAAGAGCAGCAGCGCCCCGGCGCCGACCGCGATGCCAATCTGGATTTTGGTGAAAGACATTTTCTGAGCTATTTCCTCAGGGTAAGTGTAGCGGGATGGTGCGAAGGGGCAAGATTACCGGCGGGAGATGCTGGAAGGACATGTACGGCTGTGGTGATTGAGCGTGCTTGCTAGGAAGAGTGCGGCGCACATCCGGTCGGTGCAGGGAACTATGCCGGGCAACCAGCAAGCTAACAATCGACCGCCCTTGCAAAAACCGTGAACCGCGAACATTTTTCCGACAATACCTGAAGGTCGACGTGTTGGGCTATTTCGGTTGCAACCGCCGAGGTATAGTCGATGCCGTGGTCTATCAACAGTTTTCTGAAGAAGGGTTTGGGATGAAGGAGAAGCTGCGGGCTGCCATGAGTACTTGTGACTACCCTACCCGTTCGAGACTGAACGACCCTGGCGATAGCCTCAACCCCGGAGAGAAGCCAAGCTTCCATTGCATTTTGAACGGCGTGGAATTGAACCCCGAGCCTGAAGGGGTATTTTCTATTTGCAATCCTCGACCGCATGCTCCTTTCAAGTTCGTCGGGGTCTTTGCCGTCCGCATCCACGATAACGACGGCCATATCCACAGGTCGGCCAGCCTCCACAAACTTAAAGCCCTCCAAGTGGGACGGGAATTTTCGCAGCAGGTTGGGCCTGCCTCCGCACGATCTGGGATGAATTCTAGCGTCCGGACGGGCCAACCTCCGAATCATCGTGGAATATACGTCTGAGTCGAATCCGCCCTCCACCACGATGCCGTAGCTATTCGCCGACATCGCTTAGAGCACCCGAGTAGACAAGGTCCCCCAGTCCGACCTCGCCGTCCTCAAGAAGTTTGCGGAGATTTGCTCGGTCAGCAGGACGGCTGCAAACGGTCGCGCCCTGTCTCCTTTCGACGAATATGATTTCCTCCAGCTTTGTCTTGTCAACGACTAAGGGGGAATGTGTTGTCATGATTATCTGGGAGGCCTGGCGCTTGCGTTCCCATTCCTCTTGCGATTGTCGCAACACTTCCAGCAGAGCCTCAATGAGCCTGGGATGTAGGTAGTTCTCAAGGTCTTCAATGCAGTAAAGACTGCCTGTGAGTTCAGGGGGGCCGAATATGAGCGAGAGGAATGCAACGAAGGCTAATTCGCCCGCGGACATCTGAAAAAGCATCACGGGGCGTGCGAGATGCTGCTCGTAGCTTCCCAGTAGCACTGTAGACTGCTGGGTCGGTGAGGTGAAGAGCCGCGTCACTTGCGGCAGGCAGTCCTTAACTACAGATTGAATCCTTGTAAATGAATCTCCGTACCGCGATTGGAAATTGAGCAGCCATTGGGAAAGATTTTCACCATGCTCTGTCAGGAAAAGGGCTGCCGACATGGGATTCGGATTGCGCATCATTGACGGAACAAGCTCGTAAAAACGCCAAGAGGCAATCGTTGTACGAAGCAAATTACCGAGCCAACCGGGAATTTCGAACTCTAACATCGATCTCGAAGGGTCGCTCGTGGGACCGAGATCACGGCCACTCACGTCCAGGAAATAACGGCTCGCACCATCAATTCGGCTCAGAGGAACTCGGGGGCTGGTAGGCTCTCCTTTGCGAACATGTAGTTGTTCACTGCTGACGCGGAAGAATCCACCAGCTGTTACCCCTTGGATCGCAACCTCGTAATCCCAGAGCCATTGGGTGCCATCAACGCCATCCTTGCCCGACAGTGCGATAAGAATGGTCCGTTCCTGGCTGCCCATAAGAATGGCCCGATCCTCGCCGCCTTTCCAATACAATTCGTCAAAGCCACCGCGCAGGAAGATCGCCGTTGGTAGGGCGGAGCTCCCCGGCTGCCGCGCGAATGTCATGTCGTACACAAACCTGAAGATGTCAAGAATGTTGCTTTTGCCTGACATATTCGCGCCAACAAGAACATTGCGCTGACCGAGATCAAGCGTCACGCTCCGCAGCGATTTGAAGTTCTTTACTGTGACCTTGGTTAGCACAGGAGACCCCTGATCCAGCGTCGACCCAAGTTCTCGAAGGCCCGTTTCATTCTACAGCCTGAGCTTAGAAATCAAACGGGCACGGAGTCAACCGTGCCCTATCACAAACTAACGAGCTCTATGGGGGTAAATGATCTGCTATTCCTTCTTTTCCCCGCCCTCTTCTTTCACCGGCTCCACGCCACCGTCGTGAGCCGCCTGGGCTTCGGCCTCTTCCATTGCCTTCTTGGCTTCCGCGACTTTCTTGGCGCGGGCTTCGGCGCGCTTCTCTTTCTTTTCGTCGAGAATTTTCTCGCTGCCGAGCAGCTCGAGATAGGCGCGATCGGCGCCGTCGCCCTTGTTCCATCCGGTGCGGATGATGCGCGTGTATCCGCCTTCGCGGTCGCCGAAGCGCGGGCCGATGGTATCGAACAGCTTGACTAAAGCTTCGTCGGTCATCAGATAAGACGCTGCCAGGCGGCGGGCAGCGAGATCGCCGCGCTTGCCCAGCGTGATCATCTTTTCCACGATCGGGCGCGCGGCCTTGGCTTTGGGCACGGTGGTTTCGATTCGTTCTTCAACGATGACGGACGTCACCAGATTGCGAAGCAGCGAGCGCCGGTGCGCGGTGTTGCGTCCGAGTTTGTAACCTGCGACTTTGTGACGCATGAAAACCTCAGTTCTCAACGAATTCGGAAGCGTCGCTTTGGCGCTTTATTGCTCGCGTTCCCTCGCGCGCCAATCGGGACGCCCAGATCCTTCGGCGGGCCAAGAACGCCCGCCTGAGGAAGACAATGCCTATAACTGGTCGTCCGGGCCGTAGGCCGATGCCGGCAGCGGCACGTTCGACGTGGGTCCGGGCACCGCGTTGCCGTGCTCATCAATCTTCATCCCCAGGCTCAGGCCCATGGACGAGAGAATTTCTTTGATCTCATTCAGCGACTTGCGGCCAAAGTTCTTGGTTTTCAGCATCTCGGCTTCGGTCTTCTGCACCAGCTCGCCGATGGTCTGAATATTGGCGTTCTTCAGGCAGTTGTAGCTGCGCACCGAAAGCTCGAGCTCCTCCACGGAACGATTCAGGTTCTCGTTGTGGATTTCAGGCTTGCGGTCGTCGGAAGAAGAAACGCCGGTTTCGATCTCTTCCTCGAAGTTGATGAAGATGTTCATGTGGTCCTTCAGCAGCTTCGCTGCCAGACCGATCGAATCGGCCGGCGTGATGGAGCCGTTGGTCCAGACTTCGAGAGTGAGCTTGTCGTAATCGGTGATCTGGCCGAGACGCGCGGCTTCCACGGTGTAGTTGCACTTGCGCACGGGCGAATGCACGGAATCGATGGGGATGAAACCGATGCCGAGGTCCTCATCGAAATTCTTGTCCGCGGAAACATAGCCGCGGCCGCGCTTGAGGCGCATTTCCATGTCGAGCTTCCCGCCTTCGCTGACAGTGGCGACATAGACGTCCTTGTCGAGAACCTCGACGTCGCCATCGGCTTCGATCATGCCGCTGGTGACGATTCCGGGTTGATCGGCGCGCAGGTAAATCGCTTTTGGCGCATCGCCGGCGAGCTTGAAGGGAATCTGCTTGAGGTTCAGGATGATATCGGTCGCGTCCTCCACGACTCCGGGGATCGACTGGAACTCGTGCAGCACGCCTTCGATTTTTACGGCGGTGACGGCCGCACCTTCGATGGAGCTGAGCAGCACGCGGCGAAGCGCGTTGCCCACGGTGGTGCCGAAGCCGCGTTCAAAGGGCTGCGCCCAGAAGATGCCGTACTTGTCGGTGAGGGTGGAAGTATCGACTGCGAGACGTTTCGGTTTTTGAAAACCTTTCCAAAGCATTTGCTATTCTCCTTCGACCATATGGCTCAACCGTGGCATCCCGGAAAAGCCCGTTCCGGTCAAGCACCGCAGAAGGCTGATCTGGTGCGAATGGGCTTGGTACAAAACTCAATTGTAGATGCTCGCGAGATCCCTCGCCTCGCTGGTAAAAGTGCGAGGCCCCGGGATGATGCACTGCTATTTGCTATATAACTCCACAATCAACTGCTCGTTCACCGGCAGCTGGATGTCTTCACGTTTGGGTAATCCCAAAACCCGCGCCTTGTAATTGTCGCGATCGACTTCCAGCCAGTTGGGCATGGTGCCATGGCTGGCGTATTCTTTCGCTAGCTCGAGCACCGTGAGCTTCTTGCTGCCCTCACGAATCGAAATTTCCTGGCCAGGGCTGACCTGGTAAGAAGGAATGTTGACCTTCTTCCCGTTCACCGCCACGTGGCCGTGGCGCACCAACTGCCGCGCCTGACGGCGTGATTGCGCGAATCCCAGGCGATACACGACGTTGTCAAGACGCCGCTCCAGTTGCTGCAGCAGCCTCTCGCCGGTCACACCCTTGGCGCGCGCGGCCTTCTCAAAATAGTTGCGGAACTGGCCTTCCTGTGTGAAGTAAATGCGTTTGGTCTTTTGCTTTTCCCGCAGTTGCAGGCCATAACCGACCACTTTGGCTTTGCGGTCCTTCCCGTGTTGTCCGGGAGCAAAGTTCCGTTTTTCGATCGGGCACTTGTCGCTGAAACACTTCGCGCCTTTGAGGAACAGCTTCATGCCCTCGCGGCGACATAGACGGCATACTGCATCGGTATAACGCGCCATGTTTCTCCTTGTAAAACCGGTTTACGGGACTGGCTTCCCTTCTTCCCGGTCATTCTCACTCATGTCCTAAATATTTCGAGGTTTCGAAGGTTTCGAGATTCTTGCAACCTTGAAACGCTGCCACCCTGAAACCTCAGACCCTACGTCTCTTCGGCGGCCGGCAGCCGTTGTGCGGAATCGGCGTGGTGTCGCGAATGGAGCGCACTTCGATGCCTGCACTCGCCAGCGCGCGCACCGCCGACTCACGTCCCGAGCCCGGCCCGCTCACACGCACATCCACACTGCGCACGCCGTGATCGCGCGCCATATTGGCGGCGTTGGAAGCCGCCTGCTGCGCGGCAAACGGAGTGCCTTTACGCGATCCCCGGAAACCAAGCGACCCTGAACTCTTCCACGACAGAACGTTGCCGTTCATGTCGGTGATGGTCACGATCGTGTTGTTGAAAGAGGCCTGCACGTAGGCCAATCCATGCGGCACATGCTTGCGCTCCTTCTTCTTGAACGTCTTCTTCTTGCCTTTTTTCTCCGGTGCGGCGGCGCCGCCCGTAGCTGTTGTTGGTTTTGCCATAGTAGCTGCTAGCTCCTGGCCGCTAGCTCCTAGCCCGAAGCTAGAAGCTAGAAGCTGCTTTTATGTCTTTGCCGTCGACTTCTTCTTGATCGCGACCGTGCCTTTGCGCGGACCCTTGCGAGTGCGTGCGTTGGTGTGCGTGCGTTGCCCCCGGACCGGCAGGTTCCGGCGGTGACGGAATCCGCGATAGGAACCGATTTCGATGAGCCGCTTGATGTTCATCGAAACTTCCTTGCGCAGATCGCCTTCGACCAGTCCCTCCGCCTCAATTACGGTGCGGATGCGGTTGACCTCTTCTTCGCTGAGGTCCTGGACCTTCTTCATCGGTTCTACCTTGGCCTCATCGAGAATGCGGCTGGCGCGAGGCCGCCCGATGCCGTAGATGTACGTCAGCGCAATAAAAATATGTTTCTGGCGCGGTAAATCGACGCCTGCAATACGTGCCATAGTTTCCTTAAACCTCCAACTGCGGTGGCAGCCTACAGTTCCCAGCTTCTGCCTGACCCATTCGCCATTGGCCAGCCGCTAGCAACTATCAGCTAGCCTTGGCGCTGCTTATGTTTTGTGTTGACGCAGATCACCCGCACCACTCCCTTGCGGTGGATGATCTTGCACTTGTCGCAAATTTTCTTAACCGACGCTCGTACCTTCATAACTTCTCCAAATTCGTTGCGCCACGCGCGAGATCCTTCGCTCCGCTCAGGATGACGTCACGCGGCTCGGACGCCGAGCAAACGGCGTCATTTATATCGATAGACGATTCGTCCGCGGTTCAGGTCGTAAGGTGAAAGTTCCACCGCGACTTTGTCGCCCGGCAGGATGCGAATGAAGTTCTTGCGCATCTTGCCGGAAACGTGCGCCAGAACCTGGTGCTTGTTTTCCAGTTCAACCTTGAACATGGCATTGGGCAATGGTTCCAGGACCACGGCCATGACCTCAATCGCGTCTTCTTTGCTCATTCGCTCCTTGGAACTGTTTGTTGCGAGATCCCCCGCACACAACGCTCGGGATTTCGGCTGCGGGCTCACGCCCGCAAGATGCCTCAAAAGCCTACTGCGTCAAAATCACTGGCCCATCTTTGGTCACGGCCACACAGTGCTCGAAATGGGCGCTGAAGCTGCCGTCGGCCGTAACCGCGGTCCATTTGTCGCCGAGCACACGGGTTTCCGGCTTACCGTAATTCACCATGGGCTCAATGGCAATCACCATGCCTTCGCGCAGCCTGGCTCCATGGCCGCGGGCGCCGAAGTTCGGTACTTGCGGCTCTTCATGGAGCCGGGTTCCGATGCCGTGCCCCACAAACTCTCGCACCACGCTAAAGCCGGCCGCCTCCACGTGCTCCTGCACAGCTGCACCGACATCGCCTACGGAGTTGCCGATTCGCGCCTGCTCAATCCCGCGATACAGCGACTCCTCGGTCACCTCCAGCAGCTTGCGAAATTCGGGTTTGACCGCATCGCCGACCGGAACCGTAATCGCTGCATCGCCGTAGTAACCATCCCGCACCACACCACAATCGATTGAAACGATGTCGCCTTCTTTCAGCGCCCGCTTCTCCGACGGGATGCCGTGCACGATCTCTTCATTCACCGAGGTGCACAGCACGCAGGGATAATCGTAATATCCCTTGAACGCGGGCTTGGCGCCGAGTTCCTTGATCTTCTTCTCGGCGGCCCGCTCCAGATCCATGGTAGTGACGCCCGGAGCAACCAGGCTGCGCACGTGGTCAAGAACGTGGCGCACGATGCGTCCGCTCTGCCGCATCTTTTCAATCTCGGCCGTCGACTTGCACACAATCGCCATCGCTATGCGTGATGATCCTCGATGATCCGGAAAATCTGGCCCGTGACTTCGTCTACTGTCAGCTCGCCATTGACCGAGACCAACCGTCCCGTGCGTTGGTAATAATCCGCTACCGGACGCGTTTGCTCGTTGTAAGCCGCCAAACGCGGCTGAATGACTTCCAACCGGTCGTCATTGCGGGTCACCAGCTTGGTCCCGTCACAATCGCAGAGTTCATCGACGCGGGGCGGCTGGAAGTGGACGTTATAGATCAGTCCACAGGAGGGACAAGAGCGGCGTCCAGTGATCCGGAGCAAGAGTTGATTATAGTCGACATCGATGCGGATCACAATCGGCCAGGCCCGCGTGGGCCGCGAGTTGTCAAAGAGCTTGTCGTCCAGCAGCGCATCCAGCCAGCCGGCCTGCGCTGCCGTTCGGGGAAAACCGTCCAGCACGTATCCCCGTTTGCAGTCAGGCTGACTCAGCCGCCGCCGAACCATCCCACAAACCAAATCGTCTGAAACCAGAAGACCCTGGGCCATGGCGGTTTTCGCCAGCCGCCCGAGTTCTGTCCCCTGATCTACGTTTTCCCGCAGCAGGTCTCCGGTGGAGATCTGCGGAATCAAGTAACGCTCCATGATCCGTTTGGCTTGCGTGCCCTTCCCGGCACCGGGCGGACCAAGCAGCACAACAGGACCTACATCCCGTGAGGTTTCCTGCGCCATCGAGTTGGCCAAAGCCTCCCGATCTCAGTGTCCCGGGCAGCCTCCCACCGGCGGTCCGAGTGCAGCAACCCCAGTCTTCTCCAGCCCTTCGGCTGGATACACTTCTCCCTGCAGGCGCCTTAAGACCAGTTGCGGCGCCCGCGAATTCTTCCGCTGCGCGGCGTGAAACCGTCGTAGTGGCGCATAATCAATTGCGCCTCGATTTGCGTCACCGTATCCATGGCCACGCCAACGACGATCAGCAGCGAAGTTCCCCCGAAATAAAAATTCACTCCCAGACCGTTCGTTACCCAGGTCGGAAGGTTCTCAAAAAACCTTCCAATCGGACCATACAGATGGTTCAGGTGAATTCCGGCGATCATCCATTCAGGGATGAACGAGATGATGATCAGGTACAGCGCCCCGACCAGCGTGATACGGGTCAAGACTTCGTTGATGAAATCTGCAGTGCGCTTGCCAGGTCGAATCCCCGGAATGAACCCGCCATACTTTCGCATGTTGTCGGCGACTTCGCTGGGATTGAAGACGATCGATACATAGAAATAAGCGAAGAAAATAATGCCGATGGCGTAGAGCAGCGTATAAAGTGGTTCGCCCCAGCCCAGCCAACGAATCAGATCGCCAAAATAGCGGTTGTTGCGCAGTCCATAGCCGAGAGTCTGCGGCAACGTCAAAATTGATGAGGCAAAGATCACCGGCATGACGCCGCCGGCGTTCACCCGCAGCGGCAGGTGCGTGGACTGGCCGCCCATGACTTTGCGTCCGACGACACGCTTGGCATACTGCACCGGGATACGGCGTTCGCTGCGTTCGACATAAACGATGAACGCTACCACCGCAAGCATAAAGATGATCAGACCGACCATGAGGGCGGGGGTAATCGCTCCCCAGGTGCCGCTGCGCGCCTTCTCCCAAAGATCCTGCACGCCGCGCGGCAACCCCACAACAATCCCGGCAAAGATCAGCAACGACATTCCATTGCCGATGCCCCGGTCGGTAATCTGCTCGCCCAGCCACATGATGAAGGCGCTGCCGGTGGTGAGCGTGAGCATGGTCATCAGCACGAAGCTGATTCCGGGACGGAGAACAAAATCGCCCGCCTTCTGCAGACCGATGGCAATGCCAAACGACTGCACGGCGCTGAGGATCACCGTGATGTAGCGCGTCCACTGGGTGATTTTCTTTCGCCCCAGCTCGCCTTCTTTCTGCAATTTGGCCAGCGGCTCATAGACCACGGTAAGCAGCTGCAGAATAATCGAGGCCGTGATGTAGGGCATGATGCCCAAAGCAAAGATCGTGAGGCGGCGTAAGTTGCCGCCGGAGAACAGGTCGACGAAGCCGAGCAGCGATCCGGCGTTCTGATTGAAGTATTGTTCCAGCTTGACGTAATTCACGCCGGGCGTGGGAAGGTGGCCGCCCAGGCGGTAGATCGCCAGCATGGCCAGGGTGAACAGGACCCGCTTGCGCAGGTCGGGAATGCGGAAGATGTTCGCCAGTTTCTCAAACATTACTGCAAGACCTCGACCTTGCCCCCTGCCTTGGTGATCTTCTCCTGCGCCGACTTGGAAAACTTGTGCGCGCTGACCGTGAGCGCAGTGTTCAATTCGCCGTCACCCAGAATCTTGACCGGCAGCTTGGTCTTGATGACTCCGGCTTTGCGCAGCACGTCCGGGGTCACCGTGCTTTCCCCGAGAGCCGCCAGGCGCTCCAGGCTCACAATGTTGTATTCCTTGCGAAAGATGTTGGTGAAGCCCCGCTTGGGCATGCGGCGGTGCAGCGGCATCTGGCCGCCTTCAAACCCGCGGATCATGCGCGAACCGCTGCGCGAACGCTGGCCCTTGTGCCCGCGGGTCGACGTCTTGCCCATCCCCGAGCCCATACCGCGGCCCACACGCTTACGCTTCTCGGATGCCTTCTTGGGTGCGTGAATGTTGGATAAGTTCATGTGCAAACCTGCTTCAAAGTTTCAGTGGTTTCGGAGCTTCCAAAGTTTCGGGTTGCATGTTCGTTGAAGCATTGAAACTCAAAAACCTGAATCCTTACTTCACGATTTCCACCAGATGCGGGATCTTGGCCACCATGCCGCGGATCGCCTGCGTATCCGGGCGCTCGATGACCTGGTTCAGCCGGGTAAAGCCCAGCCCCTTCACCACAAGTTTCTGTTTCACGGGCGCGCAAATGGCCGAGCGCACCCACTTCAACTGGATCCTGCCGCCACTCGCCGCTGTTTTCTTTGCCGTCATTCCTGCCTCAAGGCCCTCTAAAGCGAAAAATATCTTCTGACTACATCTCCTCGGAAACTTTACCGCGCAACGTGGCCACGCTCTCCCGGCTCTTGAGATTCCGGAGGGCATCAAAGGTCGCTTTGATCACATTATGGGGATTGGTCGTACCGATCGACTTGGTCAGAACGTTCTGCACCCCTGCCGACGTCATCACCGCGCGCACCGCGCCGCCGGCGATCACGCCGGTGCCTTCGGGCGCAGGTTTGAGCAGCACCCTTCCCGAACCATAACGTCCCAGAACAAGGTGGGGAATGGTGGTCTGCGTCAGGTTGACTTTGATCAGGTTCTTTTTAGCCGACTCAATTCCTTTGCGAATGGCTTGCGGCACTTCCTTGGCTTTGCCGGAGCCATAGCCCACCACCGCCGCCGAGGGATCGCCCACCACCACCAGCGCGGCAAAAGAAAGATTCTTGCCGCCCTTGACCACTTTGGTCACGCGGTTGATTGCGACCACCTGGTCCTTCAACTGGAACGCTCCTGCATCGAGTTTCTTGATCACTGTTGGCATTCGTTAGACCCAGCTTTCAGCTATTAGCTTTCAGCCATCAGCGCTGTTGCTCTCACCGATCGCTGACAGCTGAGAGCTGTCTCAAAATTGCAATCCTGCTTCGCGGGCGGCGTCGGCCAGAGCCTTCACCCGCCCATGATAAATGTACCCGCCGCGGTCAAACACGACCTTGGTCACGCCTTTGGCTTTGGCTCGCTCGGCGATGGCCTTGCCCACGGCCTTAGCCGCGGCTACGTTACCGCCCGTCCGCCGCCCTTCTTTCGCGCCTTCGGCCGTGCTGGCCGAGACCAGCGTCTTGCCCTCCAGGTCGTCGACGACCTGGACATAAATGTGATTCAGCGACCGATAGATGTTCAGCCGCGGCCGCTCCGGCGTGCCCTGCATCTTCTTGCGAATGCGGTCATGGATGTGGCCGCGCCTGGCGTTTTTGGAAATCCTGGTCAGCATACACGCCCTCAGCTTTCAACCGTCAGCTATCAGCAAAACCCTCAAGTCGAACAACATCCAAGCTGAGAGCCGAAAGCTGATAGCTGAAAGCTATTTAGCTCCTGTCTTTCCTACCTTCTTCTTCAGGCGTTCGCCGGCGTAGCGCACGCCCTTGTTCTTGTAGGGATCAGGTGCACGCAGGGAACGCATTTCCGCTGCGACCTGCCCCACCTTCTGGCGATCGATCCCGCTCAGAGAAATCTTGGTCTGTTTCGGATCGACAGCTGCCTCGACCCCGCTCGGCAAAGGGTACTCGATGGGATGCGAATATCCCAGGTTGAAAACCACGGTCCCTTTCCCCTTCATCTCCGCGCGATAGCCGATGCCGACGATTTCCAGTTCGCGCGTCCAGCCCTTGGTCACGCCCTCCATGGCGTTGTTCACCAGCGCGCGGGCCAGGCCGTGCAGCGCCGCCTGCGAATCATCCTGGCGAATCGCAACCAGGGTTCCGTCCCGCTGCTCGAGCTTGATACCGGGCGGGAGCGGCGTGTCCAGCTTGCCCTTAGGACCTTGCAGGGCCACGGTGTTGCCTTCGATTTTGACCGTTACCCCCTTGGGGATCGCGATCGGCTTTTTCCCAATTCGTGACATAGCGATCAGCTTTCAGCCATCAGCTCTCAGCTTGCTAACCGTCGTTATTGCTGACGGCGTACAGTTGAAAGCTGCTCCTCTACCAAATCTGACACAAAAGTTCTCCGCCCACGCCTTCCCTGCGCGCCTGGCGCCCGGTCATCACCCCGCGCGGAGTGGTCAGGATGTTGATTCCCATTCCGCCCAGCACCCGGGGAATCTCACTGCGGCGCACATACACCCGGCAACCCGGACGGGACACGCGTTCCGCCTTCGAGATGGCCGCCTCGTTGTTGGCGCCATATTTGAGGTAAATCCGAATGACCTTATGACCTTCCTCTTCCGTGGCCTTGTAGTTGGAGATGTAGCCTTCCTCCTTGAGGATGCGGGCGATCTCCGTCTTCAGCTTGGAAGCCGGGATATCCACTTTCTGGTGCCGCGAGCAGAGCGCGTTGCGCACCCTCGTCAGCATATCTGCCACCGGATCGGTTAACCTCATCGTTTGCTTCTCCTCCAGTTACCCGTTCGCTCCGCTTCCGGCGGAGAACCTGCGGCAACTTCACCTGCTTCTGCTATCATCCCCAGCGAGACGCTCCTTTGTCTCGCGAAGGACCTGGACCCGCGCCGTTGGCGGGTGCATGAATCGCGCGTCTGGAACGCTTCCTTACCAGGACGACTTCGCGACTCCGGGAATCTCTCCGCGCAGCGCCAGCTGGCGAAAACACAAGCGACAGATGCCGAACTTGCGCAAATAAGCGCGCGGCCGTCCACAGAGCTTGCAGCGGTTATGCTTGCGCGTGGAAAACTTGGGCTTTCTCGCGTCCTTCACTCGTTTTGCTGTCGTTGACAAACTTCGCTCCTCAATTCATCGCTTGAGTATTTGGGGCATTTGAAAAATGAGTAACTGAAACCACAGCAGCTGCAGCCTCGATTTTCCAAATTTCACAATTACTCAATTCCACAATTACTCAATTCCAACGCTCTAAACCTCAACCCAATCTCCGGCCTCACGCCCGGAACGGCATGCCCAGATGCTTCAGCAGCGTGCGCGCCTGGTTATCGTTGGCAGCCGTGGTCACAATGGTGACGTTCATACCCTTCAGCTTGTCCACTTTCGCGTAATCGATCTCCGGAAAAATCAGTTGATCGTGCAGGCCAAGCGTATAGTTGCCGCGGCCATCGAACGATTTGGTGGAAACTCCCCGGAAATCGCGCACCCGCGGCAGGACAATGTTGACCAGTCGGTCGAAAAATTCGTACATGCGGTCGCCGCGCAGCGTAACCATGGCGCCGATTGACTGCCCGGCGCGCACCTTGAAAGCCGCAATCGATTTCTTGGCCTTGGTCACGACCGGCTTTTGCCCGGTAATCTGGCCCAGTTCGTTCACCGCCGGGTCGAGCACCTTGGCGTTCTGGGTGGCCTCGCCCATACCCATATTGACCACGATTTTGTGCAGCCGCGGTACCGCCATCGGATTCGGCAGCTCCAGTTCCTTGAGCAACGCAGGCGCGACTTCCTTCTCAAAGCGCGCGCGCAACCGTGGCCGCTCTTTCGCGCTGTGCCGGGCCTGTTCAGGCGCCTTGGCTTCCTGCTGCGCCGATTCCTTCGATGCTTTTTTGTCTTTTGCCATGATTCAGCTCTTGCTTCGCTATCCGCGAACCCCTTCGCTTCGCTTACGCCCGCTAAACGCCGTCACTTGTCCAATGTCGTTCCGCACTTCTTGCAGACGCGGACCTTTCGGTCCCCGCGCACTTCGTGTCCGATCCGCACCGGCCCGCACGAAGCGCACACCAGTTGCACATTCGAAAGAGCAATGCGCGCTTCCTGTTCGGCGATGCCCCCCTGGATGTTGCGCTGCGGGTTCGGGCGGACGTGCTTTTTCACCATCATCACGTGCTCGACAAGAATCTTGTTGTCGTTGGGAAACACGCGCAGTACGCGCCCTTCCTTGCCCTTGTCGCGCCCGGTAATCACCTTCACCGTGTCGTTGCGGCGGATATCGACTCGTTTGTGTGCCGTTGCCATCGTTCCTCAATCCCGATTAAATCATTGAGAAATTTGGTGATTAGGAAATTGAAAGCCCCAGTTCCATGCCTTCAACCACTCAATCACCGAACTGCTCGATTACCAATCGATCTCCTTAGATCACCTCAGGGGCCAGGCTTACGATCTTCAGAAACCGCTTCTCCCGCAGCTCCCGGGCCACCGGCCCGAAGACGCGCGTCCCCACCGGCTCGCCCACTTCATTGATCAGCACAGCCGCATTCTGATCGAACCGGATGTAGGTGCCGTCGCGGCGCCGATGCTCCTTGCGGGTGCGCACGATGACCGCCTTCACCACTTTGCCCTTCTGCACCTGGCCATCCGGGGAAGCTTCCTTCACGCTGGCGGTGACGATATCTCCCAAACCGGCGTTCAACCCCGTGGAGCCGCCCAGCGGCAGAATCATCTGCAGCTTGCGGGCGCCGGAGTTGTCGGCCACCTCGAGCATCGACCTCATCATCACAGCCATGGCTTCCTCTCCCTTTGTCCCGCGAGACTAGCTGGCGGCGTCTGCCGCAGCCTCGGGCACCAGCGCCGCCTTGCGTACGATCTCCTTCAGCTTCCAGCGTTTCAGTTTGGAAAGCGGCCGTGTCTCTTCGATAAGTACCTGGTCGCCGACGTGCGCTTCATTCTTCTCGTCGTGCGCGTAAAACTTCTTATGACGCGCCACCACGCGGCCGTAAAACGGATGCGACTTCTTGCGCGTCACCCGTACCACGATAGTCTTGTGCATACGGCTGGAGACGACTTCGCCCACCACTTCCTTGCGCCGGCCCGGCACATGTTCCGATTTCGCCGTGGTTTCTGCCATCAGTGTTTCTCCGCTGCGGCGGCGCGTGTGCGCTCAGCCAGAATGGTCTTGACCCGGGCAATATCCTTGCGCAGCCCGCGAATCTTCTTCAAGCTCTCGGTTTGCCCCATGTTCAGCTGGAATTTCAGCTTGAAGAGCTGGTCGGCCAGGTCACGCTCCTGGTGATGAAGCTCTTCTTCGGTTAAGTTCCTGATTTTTTCCGTTTTCATAATCCAGTTTTCCGATCTCTCGCCGCGCCCTCTCAATGCCCTTCGCGTTTTACCAAGGTTGTGCGCAAGGGCAGCTTGTGAGAAGCCAGCCGCATGGCTTCCGCAGCATCAGTCGGCGTCACACCTTCCATCTCGAACAGAATCTTACCCGGCCGCACCACCGCAACCCAGTGATCGGGCGCTCCTTTACCCTTGCCCATACGGGTTTCGGCCGGTTTCTTGGTCACCGGCTTGTCAGGAAACAGCCGGATCCAGATCTTGCCTCCACGCTTGATGAAGCGGGTCATAGCAACCCGGCTGGCCTCGATCTGGCGGTCGGTGATCCATCCCGGTTCAAGCACCTTCAGCCCATAGTCTCCGAAAGCCAGCTCGGAGCCGCGCCAGGCCTTGCCCGTCATGCGGCCGCGCTGCTGCTTGCGGTACTTCACTTTCTTTGGCATCAACATAAGTCAGTTCCCGTTTGCGGCGACGGAATCGCGCGTCCGGCGCATTTCCCTAAAACGCGTTGGCTGCCTGCGGCTCGCGCTTCTTCTGCGGCAGAATCTCGCCTTTGTAAATCCAGCACTTCACCCCGATCACACCATAGGTCGTGCGCGCCTCGCTGAAGCCGTATTCGATGTCGGCGCGCAGTGTATGCAGCGGCAGCCGTCCCTGCAGATACCATTCCGAGCGCGCGATTTCGTTGCCGTTCAGGCGGCCGCTCACGCGAACCTTGATTCCCTTACAACCGAAGCGCAGGGCCGAATCCACCGCCTTGCGCATGGCGCGGCGAAAGCCCACCCGTTTTTCAAGCTGCAGGGCAATCGACTCGGAAACCAGCTGCGCGTCCAGTTCCGGCTTGTGCACTTCCTGGATGTCGACAAACACGTCGCGCGAGGTGCGCTTCTGCAGTTCGGCTTTGAGCTTGTCGATCTCCGCACCCTTGCGCCCGATGATAATTCCCGGGCGCGCCGTCTTGATGATGATGCGCAGCTTGTTGCCCGGCCGCTCGATCTCGATGGCGCTCACGCCCGCCGACTTGAGCTTGTCTTTCAGCTCGTTCTTCAGCTTGACGTCTTCATACAGCAGCTTGTCGTAGTCGCGCTCCACAAACCAGCGCGACTTCCAGGGCTTGGTGTAGCCGAGCCTGAATCCATAAGGATGAACCTTCTGTCCCATCCGCGTCTCCTGAGCTGTCAGCTCTCAACTGTCAGCTTTCAGCCAATGTTCCACGAATTCAGTCATTCCGAACCCACGCGAAGCGCGGGTGAGGAAACCTGCTTTACCTTGCCGCAGCTTTCTTCTTCTTTCCCGCCGCGTTCTTCGCCAGCGGCATGCGCCGCTTGGCTTTGGCCGGAGCCGGCGCAGCTTCCGCTCCAGCCACCACGGTCGTCGCCCCATCCGTGCCGCGCTCAGCCAGCACCAATTCGATATGCGAGATGCGCCTCTGGTAGCGGTACGCCCGTCCCTGGGGCGCCGGACGGATGCGCTTCATGCGCGGCCCGTCGTTGGCAATCGCCCGCTTCACATACAGGTTGTCCAGCTCGACATCGAGGCCTTTCTCCGTGCTCAGGAAGTTCGCGTTGTCGAGCGCCGACTGCAGCAGCTTGCCCACTTGCGCCGCCACCCGCTTCTTGGTGAAGGCCAGAGTGTTGCGCGCCGCTTCCACACGCTGGCCCTTGATCAGGTCCAGCACCAGCCGCGCCTTTTGCGGCGAGACGCGCAGGTAACGCATTTCGGCTCGAAATTCCATAGTCGCTGCTAGCTCCTAGCTTCCAGCTCCCAGCCAAACCAGGAGCCAAAGCCACCAATTTCCTTCCCACTACCACTCACCGCAGCCTCTTCTTAGCCAGTAGCTGGAAGCTAGTAGCCAGAAGCTGACCCCCTACGCCTTCGGCGCCGCCGGTGTTGCCGGCGCTGCGGGCGCAATCGCTCCCGGACCTCCCGGAATACCAGCCGGCTTGGCCGCCACTTCCGTCGCCGCTTTCATGGAGTGCCCCTTAAAACTGCGCGTGAAGCTGAACTCGCCCAGCTTGTGCCCGACCATGTTCTCGGTGATGTATACCGGAATGAACTTCTTGCCGTTGTGCACCGCGATGGTGTGTCCCACCATCTCCGGAACCACCGTCGAGCGCCGCGACCAGGTGCGCAAAACTTTTTTCTCGTTGCGCGAATTCATAGCCTCGACTCGCGCCATGAGGAAGCCATCAACGAATGCGCCTTTTTTGGTTGAACGTGCCATAAATCAGCTCTCAGCTTTCAGCCGTCCGCTAACCCGGCCTCTTCGAATTGGTCATTCCGAACCGGACGGAACCTCCGGTGAGCAACCTGCTTCTCGCCCGCGTTACTTTGTTTTCCGGCTCACGATGAACTTATCCGTGCGCTTATTGTTGCGCGTTTTGTATCCGCGCGTGGGCTGGCCCCACGGCGTCACCGGATGGCGTCCGCCGGAGGTCTTGCCTTCCCCTCCACCGTGCGGATGATCCACCGGATTCATCGACACGCCGCGATTCACCGGACGCCGTCCCAGCCAGCGCGTGCGTCCCGCCTTGCCGATCGTAATGTTCTCGTGGTCAAGGTTGCCGACCTGGCCGATCGTCGCCATGCAATCCTGGGAAATCTTTCGCGTCTCGCCCGAGGGCAGCTTCACCAGCGCGTAGTCGGATTCCTTCGCTACCAGCTGCGCCGATCCGCCCGCCGACCGCACCATCTGCGCGCCCTTCCCCGGCCGCAGTTCCAGATTGTGGATCGCGGTGCCGGGAGGAATATTGCGCAGCGGGAGCGCGTTTCCTACCAGAATGTCGGCATCGGGGCCGCTCACCACCTTTTGCCCGACCTTAAGCCCTTCCGGTTGCAGGATGTAACGCTTCTCGCCATCGGCGTAGGCCAGGAGCGCAATGCGGGCCGAGCGGTTGGGATCATATTCGATGGTCGCCACCGTGGCCGGAATCCCGGTCTTGTCCCGCTTGAAATCGATGACGCGCAATTTGCGCTTGTGTCCCCCGCCCCGGTGCCAGATGGTGATATCGCCCGAATTGCGCCGGCCCCCGGTGCGCTGCTTGGGCTCGAGCAGCGGCTTGTAGGGCCGGGTGCTGGAGATGTCGTCGTTGACCAGCGTGGTGCGGTAGCGCAACGTCTGCGTAGTCGGTCGATATGTCTTGATCGGCATAAATCAACTCTCAGCTGCTAGCTTCCAGCTCAAATCCCTGTCATTCCGAACCCGCGCCCAGCGCGGTGAGCAACCTGCTTCTTCCGGAAGCCGAAAGTTCCGACACCGGAAGCCGGCATTACAAATTCTGCGCGTACTCGGGCATCTTCTCGCCCGAGCGCAAACGCACATAGGCTTTCTTCCAGTCGGCGCGGTAGCCGGCAAAGCGTCCCCGGCGCCGTTCTTTTCCCGGATAGGTCGCCGTACGCACCGAGTGCACCTTCACTTTGAAAATGGTCTGCACCGCTTCCTTGATTTCCGTCTTAGTCGCCTTGGGAGCTACCTGGAAGACCAGCGTGTTCTGGTTTTCCTTGATCGCCAAACCTTTCTCGGTGATCACCGGACGGCGAATAATCTGATAGGCCGATTTCATAATCGATTAAGCCCTAGGCCACCTCCGCCGCTTTATCGTGCCGCACCCGCCGCCGCGGAGCCGCGGCCGCCTTCTTGGATTCCTTCTCCGGCGCGTTCTTGCGCTGGCTTTTCGGAATCGACTTGCCCAGCGAAAGCTGCAGCTTTTCCATCGCCGGCTGCGCAAAGATCACCCGGTCGTAACGCAGCAGGTGATACGGATGAACCTCATTGCCCCTCAGCAACTCCAGCCCTTCGATATTGCGCGAGCTCAACTCTAGGTTGCGGTTCTCGTGCTTGGGCGCTTCCACCAGCAGCACCGTCGAGTTGACTTTCAGAGCCTCGAGCGCCTTGCGAAATTCCTTGGTCTTCGGTTCTTTCATGTCAAATGCATTGACCACAATCAGTTTGCCGTCGGCAAATTTTGCCGCCAGCGCCGAACGCAGCGCCCCCAGCAATTTCTTGCGCGGGAAAGCGTAGTCGTAGCTGCGCGGAACCGGCCCGTGCACGGTGCCGCCATGCCGCCATAACGGCGAGCGAATCGACCCGATGCGGGCCCGGCCGGTTCCTTTTTGCTTCCACAGCTTCTTACCCGACCCGGATACCTGCCAGCGTGCTTTGGTGGCGTGGGTGCCGCGATGCTGGCTGGCGCGGTAGTGCTTCACCGCCTCCCACAGCAGGTCTTCGTTGACCGCGCCGAAGATCTCATCGGCGAGGTCGAGCGTACCCACCTTTTTGCCGCTCAAATCGTGAATATCAATCGTTGCCATTGTGTTCTCTATGTTTCGGCGGCGACCGACGACCAACCACCGGTCCTACGCTTTCTTCGCTGCCCTCTTGGCCGCCTTCAGCGGATCGACCGTAGCCGCACCGGCGAATCCGCGGCGCTCGCGTGGCGGCTTCTTCGCCTTGGTGATGACAATGTACCCACCCTGTGGACCGGGCACGCTGCCTTCCACCACCAGAAGATTTTCGTCCTTATCCACACCCAGCACGCGCAGGTTGCGCACAGTCACGCGCTCGTGGCCCATATGTCCGGACATGCGCATGCCCTTAAAAACCCGCGAGGGAAACGCCGAAGAGCCGATCGAACCGGTGATCTGGAACATCGACCCGTGCGATTTCGGTCCGCCGCCGAAGTGGTGCCGCTTGACCACGCCCTGGAAGCCGCGTCCTTTGCTGACGCCAACGATGTCGACGAACTTTTCACCATCGAAAATTTCCACCAGCACCCGGTCGCCAACTTTGACGGCTCCCTCGCCATCACCGTCCGATTCGAGCGGCACTTCGCGCATGAATTTCACAGGCGGCAGATTGTTCCTTTTCAAATGTCCGAGCGCAGGCTTGGTCAGCCGCGACTCTTTCACAAACTCCACCAGACCGATCTGGGCCGCTTCGTATCCGTCTTTCGTCGCCGACTTGTGCTGCGTGATCACGCACGGCCCGGCCTGCAGCACCGTAACCGGCCGCACGTCGCCCTTGGAGTCGAACAATTGCGTCATGCCGACCTTTTTGCCCAGGATGCCTGTAATCTTGGTTGCCATATCTTTGCGGCCCCTCATAGGCGCCAGATCCTTCGCTTCGCTCAGGATGACCGCTGCGGGCTCCCGCTACGTTCACGCCCGCAAAGCACGATCATTTATGCTCTTTTCCGAACGCCTTGATCTCCACGTCCACGCCCGCCGGCAGATCGAGCTTCATCAGCGCATCCACCGTTTGCTGCGTCGGCTCAAGGATGTCGAGCAGACGTTTGTGCGTGCGGATCTCGAACTGCTCCCGCGATTTCTTGTCCACGTGCGGAGAACGCAGCACCGTGTACTTGTTTTTCATAGTGGGCAACGGTATGGGCCCGGCAATGTCCGCACCCGTGCGCCGCGCGGTCTCGACGATCTCGCCCGTCGACTGATCCAGAATGCGGTAGTCGTAAGCCTTCAACCGTATGCGAATTCTTTCTTTTCCAATCACGTTTTCTCTCTCTAACCCCTCCCGGCCTCTCCGGGAGGAAAGATCATGCGGAATCATGCAATCCGCTTCTGACCCGGGGCTCCCGCCCCGGGCTATTTCACTTTGCCCCTTCGGGGCTGCGCAGCTTCTGACGCCAGCCACGGTTTACTGATAGCTGGTGGCTGACAGCTGTTTTACTGAATAATCTCCGCGATGGTTCCGGCGCCCACCGTGTGCCCGCCTTCGCGAATGGCAAACCGCAACCCTTTCTCCATCGCCACCGGCGTGATCAGCTCGATCACCAGGCTCACGTTGTCCCCCGGCATCACCATCTCCGTGCCGCTGGGTAATTCCGCCACGCCCGTCACGTCCGTCGTTCGCAAGTAAAACTGCGGACGATAGCCCTTGAAGAACGGCGTGTGTCTTCCACCCTCTTCCTTGGTCAGAATGTACACTTCCGCCTTGAACTTGGTGTGCGGCGTGATCGATCCCGGCTTGGCCAGCACCATGCCCCGCTCCACATCTTCTTTCCCGATACCGCGCAGCAGCAACCCGGCATTGTCCCCCGCCAGGCCTTCATCCAGCTGCTTCTTGAACATCTCCACGCCGGTCACCACCGTCTTTCTGGTCTCGCGGAAGCCCACAATTTCCACTTCCTCGCCCACCTTCACTTTCCCGCGCTCGATGCGTCCCGTCACCACCGTGCCGCGGCCCGAAATCGAAAAAATATCCTCGATCGGCATCAGGAACGGCTTGTCCAGCTCGCGCTGCGGTTGCGGCACGCTCTTGTCCACCGCTTCCATCAGCGCATCGATCTGCTTCTCCCACTTCTCTTCTCCGTTCAAAGCCCCTAACGCAGAGAGCCGGATCACCGGCACATCGTCGCCCGGAAACTGATACGACTTCAGCAGCTCGCGCACTTCCAGTTCCACCAGATCCAGCAACTCGGGATCGTCCACCGCATCGCACTTGTTCAGCGCTACTACGATGTAAGGCACACCCACCTGCCGCGCCAAAAGCACGTGCTCCCGCGTCTGCGGCATCGGCCCGTCGGTCGCCGCCACCACTAAGATCGCGCCATCCATCTGCGCCGCGCCCGTGATCATGTTCTTGATGTAGTCGGCGTGCCCCGGGCAATCCACGTGCGCGTAGTGCCGGTTCGCCGTCTCATACTCCACGTGCGCCGTGGCGATGGTGATGCCGCGCGCTTTCTCTTCCGGCGCGTTGTCGATCGAGTCAAACGAGCGGAACACGATCTTGGGATTGTGCTTCTGCAACACCTTGGTGATGGCCGCGGTCAGCGTGGTCTTGCCATGATCGATGTGCCCGATCGTGCCCACGTTGCAGTGCGGCTTGGTCCGTTCAAATTTTTCTTTCGCCATTTCGCTTCCTCAGCTTTTAGCTCTTACCTCAAAACCAAATCTTCTCCGGCTCCGTCCTCACGCTCCTCGTAGTACGCACCGAGAAACTGTTCTTTCTCAACTAATCCCTCGGACCGAAGCCGCTCTTCAAGGTGCTCGAAGTCTTCCTGATGCCGCGCGCGAAAAATCTCGAAATTGCGATGCCAGCTCCAAAAATCTTTCACCCGATACTGCCGGGCCTGTGGCGACTCGCACCACACTTCCGTTACAAGATAGCCGTCGGCTCTGCACAACAACCTTGTCCACGCGCCGCCGATTCCAAATACCGCTTCAAACTCTGCCCGCCCGCCGTCCGCCACCCAAAATCTGCGATCCACGACGAACCGCTGGGCGAGAAGTCATTTCGCCGTGCCTTGCACCTTGGCGATGATTTCCTCCGCGACCGAGCGCGGAGCCTCCTCATAACGGCCAAAGTGCATTGAGTATTCCGCGCGTCCCTGCGTCTGCGAACGCATGTGCGTCGCATAGCCGAACATCTCCGCCAGAGGCACGATCGCCTTGATGACCTGCGATCCGGCGCGATGCTCCATGCCTTCAATGCGTCCGCGCCGCGAGCTCAGATCGCCCATGATCGCCCCGGCGTAGTCCTCCGGCGTGACCACTTCCACCGACATCACCGGCTCCAGCAAAACCGGCGAAGCCCTGCGCGCCGCCTCTTTGAAGGCCATCGAGCCGGCAATCTTGAATGCCATTTCGTTCGAGTCCACTTCGTGATAGCTGCCATCGTAGAGCGTCGCTTTGACGTCGACCATCTCATAGCCGGCGAGAACCCCGCCTTCCATCGCTTCCTTAATTCCCTGGTCGACCGGCTTGATGTATTCCCTTGGCACCACGCCGCCGACGATTTCATTCACAAACTCATAGCCCTTGCCCGGCTCCTGCGGCTCGAGGCGAACCTTCACGTGCCCATATTGGCCGCGGCCGCCGGTCTGGCGAATGTATTTGCCTTCCGCTTCAGCGGGTTTGCGGATGGTCTCGCGATACGCCACCTGCGGCTTGCCCACATTGGCTTCAACCTTGTATTCCCGCATCATACGGTCGACGATGATTTCCAGGTGCAATTCGCCCATGCCGCTGATGATGGTTTGTCCGCTGTCGGGGTCGGTGTGAACCTTGAAGGTGGGGTCTTCCTGCGCCAGCTTGCCTAGCGCCATGCCCATTTTTTCCTGATCGGCCTTCGTCTTGGGCTCGACCGCCACTGAAATTACCGGCACGGCAAACTCGATCGACTCGAGTGCGATGGGATGATTGTCGTCGCAAATGGTATCGCCGGTGCCGACATTCTTCAGCCCGACGACGGCGCAGATATCCCCCGCGAGAATTTCGCTGATCTCTTCGCGTTTGTTGGCGTGCATCTTGAGCAGGCGCCCGATGCGCTCGGTTTTCGTGGTGCGCACATTCAGCACGGAATCGCCGGTCTTGAGCTGCCCCGAGTACACGCGAATAAACGTCAGCTGGCCCACGAACGGATCGGCCATGATTTTGAAAGCCAGAGCCGAAAAAGGCTCGGCGTCGGAAGGCTGGCGCGTAATGGACTGCCCGTTGTCGGGATTCTTGCCGTGGGTTTCACCCACGTCAAGCGGCGAAGGCAGATAATCCACCACCGCGTCGAGCAGAGGCTGCACCCCTTTGTTCTTGAACGCTGTACCGACAACCACCGGAAATACTTTCAACGCAATCGTGGATTTGCGCAGCGAAGCCCGCAGCTCATCTGCGGTGATCTCCTCGCCTTCCAGAAATTTGTGCAGGATTTCGTCGTCGTTTTCGGCGATGGTTTCCACCAGCTGGGTGTGAAACGCTTCCGCTTTCTTCTTCAGTTCCGCGGGAACCTCTTCGGTGACGTATTCGGCGCCCAAGGTCTCGTCCCGCCAAACGATCGCTTTCATGCTGAGCAGATCGACGATGCCCTTAAATTTATCTTCTTGTCCAATAGGAATTTGAATCGCGACGGGCTTGGCACTGAGGCGCTTGCGGATGGTATCGATGGCATGCTCGAAGTCGGCGCCCATCTTGTCGATCTTGTTAATGAAACAGATTCGCGGGACGCCGTACTTGTCGGCCTGGCGCCAGACTTTTTCCGATTGCGGCTGCACGCCGTGAACCGCGTCAAACACGGCGACGGCGCCGTCGAGCACACGCAGCGAGCGCTCGACTTCGGCCGTAAAATCCACGTGAC
>Ga0335072_10003183_pt1 | contig 24842 bp, 15 predicted proteins | sample Lox_Sample_21_FD_206725 | JGI IMG/M metagenome (GOLD analysis project Ga0335072, IMG submission 206725) | Soil microbial communities from Loxahatchee National Wildlife Refuge, Florida, United States - Lox_Sample_2.1 | ecosystem: Environmental > Terrestrial > Soil > Wetlands | place: USA... | reverse complement strand
GCAGTTTGGAGCCGGGCATCGTGCGGGCTTGGAATGCGGATGACATCGGCGGCACGGAACTGTGGGACAGCAACCAAAATTCGAGCCGGGACAGCATGGGAACCTTCGTCAAGGATGCCAATCCCACGGTGGTCAATGGCTTGGTTTATGTCGGCTCGTATTCGAACCGGGTCAATGTTTATGGCTTACTGCATTGATCATTCAATGCCCGTCGTTTGGCACGCCGGAGGATGACCAATAGACAATTGAGACAACGCGCGATGGTTAACCATCGCGCGTTGTTTTGTCTAGGGGTCGGCAGGCAGGATAAGATCAATGCATTTTCGGGCCAGGTCCGGCGCGTAGTCGTATTGAAATTTGGAAATTTTCCTGCGCAGCACTTTTCTCAGCCAGAAGGCGGAAATTTTATATAGCAAAGTCGCCAGGATGAATCGCGCGCGGCTAAATGGCCGGCGCAAAGGAGAATCGTCCGCCGACTTGAAAAGGATGGTTCTTTTCCCATAGAGGAGAGCTTTGCGGATGATTCGTTTTTTATCGAGGAAATCATGTTCTTTGCGGCGCCATTCGCCGCTGCTGAGCTCTGCGATGATCCGCGAAGTATTATGCGAGGATGTCTCGAGAACGTCTTCGGCGAAAACGTGCGAGAGGTAGCCTTCCTCGAAAAAATTGATCCACAACTGCAAGAAGATGTCGCTGTCGGCACGTTTCTCTTTGTAGGGAGGAAAACATTTTTGCAATACGGAGCGCCGGCAGATGAAAGCGGTTTCGTTGAGAGGCGTCCAAGGCGCGATAAAAAAGTAGTAAGTCGACTTTTCGCCCGAAGGGTAAAGGTGATAGTTGTAGGCCTTGCCCCCAGAGCGGCAGAGTGTGGCGCTCACCATCGAATATTCCGGGTTTTCCTCGAGGAACCGGACCCCTTTTTCCAGCCAGCTCGCGGGCACGATCCGGTCCCAGCACAGGAGAAACGTCACATATTTGCCGGCCGTCAGGGCCAAGCCCTTGTGCAAAGCCTCTTCGATGCTGTCGTCTTTTTCTGAAAGCACCCGTGTTTTGTCACGGGCCAGGGCGAATTCGGCCGATCCGTCGGTGGACGCGGAATCGATTACGAGATGCTCCCAGTCCTGAAGGGTTTGCCGGGGCAGACACTCACAGGCGAAACGGAGTCCTTCCAGGTGATTCCGGTTGGGAGTAATGATGCTGAGGAGAGGCATGATGATTCACTTCACTCCAAAATATTTGAGGACACCACGCTCGACCGAGGCGGCATAGTCGCGATAAATGCTGGCGTAACTCCGGCCCTGGATGACGCGCTGACCGAGGTAATCGCCGGCGATGATCCGGTAATAGGCATCGCGGGCGTTCATATAGGGACCTTCGCAGTAGATAACCGGGCCATGGTAGATACGGTTGGCCAGCAAATCGCGGGCGTAGACGCTGGGAACGCTGGTGACGTGGTGGGCGAAATAGCCGACGTATTGTTCCGGGGGATATTGGAACGTGTCGAGCATTTCTTGGCCAACGAGAGCGCAGCCGCGCTCTTCCTGCACCGCGGTGCGGTCGAGCAGCTTACGGAGCAGATCATATTTGTAATCGTCATAGGAAAGTTCCGATTTCCGCTCGTAGGCTCCGTTGACAAAGATGACGAGGCGGCTTTGCTCCACGAGCGTTGGGTGATCGGGATTGCCCCAATCATCGGCATTATAGTGAACGCAAATGGTGAGATCGGGGTGTTGTTCATTGACGATGTTGCCCCGGGCGCGAATCTCGGCCACGCGATAAAAAAGGAGGGCCGCTTCATAGTCGATGCGGGCCGTGGTGACGTCCTGGTCGTTGCGATGCCCTGAAATGCGGGGCATTTCAATGCCAAAAAGATAAGAGGGCGTGTAGGAGGCGGCTCTCGGCCCGGAGAGGGCGAGCGCGGCAATGGCCTCGCGATGGAGCGATTCAGGCCGCAGGCTGGTGGTCGGTTCATAACCTCGCTTGGCCCAGACGATGTCGGCGCCGTCTGCTTCGAGCCGCTCGGCCAGCCGCTGGCAAGTGATCATGTTAAGCTTGGCTTCCTCGACAGGTGGATCGTCGCCAAGTTTAAAATAGCGCGCCTCGAGTTTGGCCCAATCGCCGCCGATATGCCCCGGATCGAGGGCGATTTTTATACCCTTGAGCGGACGGGCCGGATCGTTGGAGCTGGTTTTCGTTTGATAGAGGTAGGGGAGCGCAGCGCAGGCCTTCTCGTTCGGGGCAAAGTGGAGGGTGAAGAGGGGTTCGGTTTTGGCCGGGTCGGAATAAAGGATCATTTTGTCATCGTCGATTTTGACAAAATCCCAGAAGCCGCCATCGGGGGTGTAGACTTGGTTGATCAGGCGGGCAAACTCGGCCCGCGTGATGGTTTTCTGGTAGGCTTCGAGCGAAGCCCAATCGGGTTTGGGAGCCAAAGGGGAAAGGTGTTCGGCCATGGCGCGGCTATCCGGCAGTACTATTCCGAGAATGATCGGAAGACAAAAAAGGCACAAAGCGCGGCTCACGGTGACGGGACGAATTGCGGCATGATGCGTAAAAATGGAAAAGGGCACGAAAAGGCCCCGCTAAAATTCACGATAAAAACGGAGAGGGCGGCGCCGGGCAGCCCATCTTTCAAGTTCATCCCCGAGTTTAAAGCTTGTCGGCAAATTGGGCAAGGTTACGCCGTTTTTAAGGCGGAAGTGGGCGGGTGGTAGAGGCTATCGGCTATCCGAAAAGTAAGCAATGGTCGCGCCGAAAGGATTTTTGCCTTGAGGCAAGAAGCCGAACGAGGAGGTGCTGCACACGGCAGATTCTCTTTGAAGGCGAAGCTTTTCTGCCGTCCGCAGGACCGAGCGAGCGACACCGCCCCAAGGCAAAAAGACTTCGGACCGAGAGGGTGACGGCGAATTTGGGCCGAACTTTTCATTGCTCGCTCCTGACAGACCATTGACAGATAGGCTCGTCGCTTGCGCCTCAATTCGGCCCAAATTCGACTCGTCACGCCACCCTTGTTTACTTTTCGGATAGCCTCTATGGCCCTGATTTCCTAAAAGTAACCTGGAGTGGAGAAAGGAGTGCTTGCGGGCGGAGCTTGGACTTCGCATGATGGCACGATGATGTTTTTCCTTTTTGTCCCGCCTTTGAGGAGGATGGCTCTTTTATGATGAGGTTTCTCCGCAACCAGTCTCAAACTGTATTAGTCGTGATTCTGGGCGTTCTCGGCCTGTCGTTCCTGTTCTATGGCAACGTGGGCAGTATTTTGACCAGTTCCAGCAGCCGGGGACCGGGCGATTACGGTAGCATCGATGGGAATAATCTCACCAGTTCCGACCTGGTCGACGCGATCCACGATACCCGCTACTCCCTGATCATGCAGGGGCGCAAAGAAATATTAAATCAGCAGGGAATGGATGCTCAGGTTGCCGAAGAATCATGGCGTCAGCTTTTGCTTAAAAATGAGGCCGAAAAGCTTCACATCGATATCTCCGATCAGGAACTCGAGGACTACATTAAACAAAACCCGGTGTTCCAGGATCCTGCAACTAAGGCCTACAGCCCCGATCTTTACAAGGGCTGGCTGGCGCAGTTGCAGGGCGCTTTGCGTATTCCGTCCGATTCCGAGGCCGATCCGCTGGCCACAACGCAGGCGGTAGTTTTGGACGTTTTGCGCCAAATGTTGCGTGCCAAAGCGGTACAAAAGGCGCTTTTTTCGACCATCCGGGCTTCGGCGGGCGACGCTTCGGCGGCTTACGAGAAAATCTATGCGCCCGTGACGGTAAGCACGATCACCTTCGATCCGAAAAATTTTCAGGCGGCGGCGCAGGTGACGCCCGATGAGATCGCCACCGAATACAAAAATAACCCCCAAAATCCGGCTTACCGCACGGAAGAAAAGCGGAAGGTGGATTATGTGCTTTTTCCGCTAACACCCGATCAAATGAAGTTACCGGAGCAGGATAAAGACGCGGCTCTCGATGCCTTGGGGCAGAAAGCGCTCGGTTTCGCCCGGGACGTTCAGCCCGATCCCTCGCTCAGTCCGGCGGACGCCACACCTCCCGATTTCATGGCGGAAGCAAAAAAGCATGGGCTGACAGCGGCCACGACCGATTTCTTCACGGTCGATCAGACGCCGGCTGGTTTGCCTCCCAGCCCGGCTTTTAACAATGCCGCTTTTGGCCTGTCCAAGGACGATTCGGTGAGCAAGGTCATTGCATTGAGCAACGGGGTGGCCGTGCTCCACCTGGCTGAAATTCAACCAAGCGTACTGCGCCCCTTGGACGAAGTGAGAGCGGCTATCCAAGAGCAACTCCAGCGCACCAAAGAAATCAACGCGGCCAACACCGCCGCGAAAAACGCCGGGTTGGCGTTGCAAACGGCCCTGACCAAGGGGACTCAGCCCAAAGTCAACACCGTCGGCCCAAACGCAACCGCGGCTGAAAAAAGCTTCGTACAGGCATTGCAGGCCAACTTAAATCAGACCACCTCCAATGTGCCGCTGGATTTCCAGGCCGCCGCCGCCACGCTCAATCTCAAGACCGAGACGCTGCCTCTATTTGTTCCGGGCAAGGTGGGCAACAATGATCCGAAGCTCGGGAGAATCGCCGATGTTGTCGCCGGTCTCCAAATCGGCCAGATTTCCGGGCCGACTTCCATGGAAACCGATGATACCATTCTTCTTATCCATCTGGACAGCCGGGGCAAAGCTGATCCTGCGGGCTTGGCCGATTTTGAGACGAGGTATCACCAGGAGCGGGATGATGAGCTGCGGAATCAGGTCTACGATGATTGGGCCGAGTGGATGAGCAAAAAGCCCGGAACACACAAGCCGCCGAACCTAGATCTGTACGGATCGTTTGAATAACATGCCGCTATGGAATATAGAACGGGAATGACGGGAGTCTAAAAGAGCAAGTCGCGCAGGACCTGGCCGGCGACGTAAAGGGTGCCGCGCCACGAATAGCAAAAATTCTCCTGGTCCGCGCCCGAAGCCGGGGCGAGATAGCCTTGGGAAATGTTATACTCAACCTGCTGGTTGAGAGCCTGTTCAAGCCGCGCGCGCGCGGTTTCAGGCGTCTGCTCGCCCGAGATAAGGTCTTCGGGCTTGATTTCATTGATTTCCAGGAAATCTTGATGCGCCTGGCATAATTCGGCGACATCCTGGCAATGGAGGGCGCGATAGACGGCGGAGTTCGGCGGCATGACCAAGCCGTAGGTGAGGGGATAATCCCAAGTCATCCAGCGTCGGCCATCCTTTCCATACGAAGTAAAGGCAATGAAGTGGAAGCCGATGGGGCCTTGCGCAATGTAGCCGACGGTGGCCTGGCAGAGGCCGTCATGGCGGAGGAAAATCCGGTAATACTGTTCATGTTGGGCGGGATGGAGGCAGCATTCATCAAGCTGGCGGAAACCGAGGTCACCGAGAGCCTGGCTAATATCGGTGAGCTCATCAAATTCGCCCCGCGGCGCGCGCGCGTCGGCCAGTTCGCGGTGGCGGGGTACCCTCAACTGGCGCAGAATGAAGACCATTTCCCAAAGCGGGAAAAATATCCACATCAGAAGCACGGCGACGGCTAGAACCACCGATCCGGTGAAAAAATAGGAGCCCAAGCCGCTGGCCAGCCAGATCAAGGCCATGCCGATCTTGCGGTACATGGCAAAATTTAAATGGAGCAAGTAAATCCCCATCATGACGAGAGCCATGCAGCCGATTAATTGTTGCAAATTCATGGATGAACCCGTTCAGGCCAACAAGCGGAAGAGAGACGGCCTTCAAGCCCCGGTCTCTATTCCACGGTGTAAAATACAGGACGTTTGACGAGCCGGTTCTCTGTCCGCATACTCACCTCAATCTATGCTGCTGCCGGGCACGGTCAACTTTTTTGCCGATATCGGGATTGTCTACGCCTTTTGGCATTCGAATGACGCCGGCAAGTTTGTTATCGGCTTGCTGATGCTCGGGTCAATCTTTAGCTGGTCGGTCATGGTGATGAAATTCATGATGGTACGCCGGGCGCGGCGCGAATCGGCCCGCTTTCTGCGCCGGTTCCGTGCCGCGCGCAAGCCGCTGGCGATTTATCAAAACCGTGAGGCTTATCCCGGATCGCCGGCCTACGCGGTCTATTTGGCCGGATGCCGGGAGCTGACCTTCCATCTGCTCGGGACGACCGAAATCGACGAGACCTTCGGCTCGAGGCTGTCGGAAGCGGACCGCATTTCGGTGGTGGCGATGAATTCGGTCCGTTCGAGCCTCGAGCGCGAGGTCGGCGAGCAGGCCCTGAGAATGGAAGACCGGATGACGGTTCTGGCGACGGCGGTCAGCGGCGCGCCTTTTCTCGGCTTGCTCGGCACGGTTTGGGGCGTCATGGACACTTTCAGCGCGATTGCGGAGCAAGGCTCGGCCAGCCTGACGACCATGGCGCCGGGCGTGTCGGGCGCGTTGATCACAACGGTGACGGGGCTTTGCGTCGCGATTCCGGCGATGTTCGGCTATAACTATCTGGTGGTGACGCTGCGCGGCATGACGGTGGAACTCGATAATTTCGCCGCGGAACTCGCTTCGGCATTTGAACACCGTTACCTCGACATGGGCAGTCCCGCGCCCCGCTGAACCGGTCATGAAACGTTATTCCCAGCGTTCCGGACACACCGCGATGGCGGAGCTTAACGTCACACCGCTGCTCGATCTTGCTTTCGTGCTGCTGATTATATTCATCATCACGACGCCCCTGCTGGAGAGCAACATCCCGATGCAGCTTCCGACCGGTTCTTCCCGCAATTCGCCGCCCCCCGATCCCAAATCGCTTCGGACCGTGAGCATCGACGCGCGCGGGCAGGTTTATCTCGGCGATCAGCCCATCGGTTTACCGGAGCTTGAGCGGGAGTTAAGCGCGTTCAGCCGCGCGACGCCCGACGCGGCGGTGATCGTGCGCGCCGACAAATCGCTCCGGTACCAGCAGGTGGTTGATGTGGTCGACACGCTGCAACGGGCGCAGATCAGCCGGATGCGCCTGGAAAATGTCACGCCGTAGGCATAGCAAAAAGGTCGTCATTTCAGACTATCGAGCGCGGCTTGTACTTCCTGAGCGCTCTCCTTGGTCTTCGCATGGAGCGATGTCCAGGCAATCTTGCCGTCCTTCACGATGAAAGATTGGCGCGAGGCGAGGGGAAGAATGCCCATCATCATCGGCACGCCGAAAGCCGCGGCGACCTTGCCGTCGGTGTCGGCTACGAGCGTGAAAGGAAGTTTGTATTGGTCCTGAAAATTCTTTTGTGCGGCGGTGGTGTCGCGGCTGACGCCGATGATCTGCAGGCCCTGGGCCTGAAGCTTGCTATAATCGTCGCGCAGGGAGCAGGCTTCCGCCGTGCAGCCGGACGTGCCGGCTTTCGGATAGAAGTAAACCAGAGTGATTCCCTTGGCGTAGATGTCGGCGAAATGAACCGGCGCCCCGTTCTGGTCAACGGCGGTGAGATTGGGCGCGGGCGCGCCGGCGGCGAGTGGATCGGCCCGCAAAGTGGCGGCAGTGAAGAAGGAAAGACCAAGGAGGGAGAGAAGCGGGCGCATAACGAGGAAGTTACCGGTGCGATGGTTGACTAGCGAGTTCATTTAAATAAGGAACAACAAAACCACCAAATACAAGAAATAGCAATTATATGAACTAGCCCTATGGCAAAGCCCTTCAGCCAGCATTTTCGCCATGGTTGATCAATTTCTCGCTCTTCTGAGTATGCCCACATAAACACTATTCCCAAAACTGGCCCCTCAAATAATGTACACAACCCAGTTCCGCAACATTGGGAACAGACATAGAGCGATCCCTCCCGGTATTGCGAAGACTACATGGTATAGCGTGCGCAAGACTAAAACGTATAGAGTTACTCTCATTAAGGGCTACTGTATGCTTGTGAGAAATGGAGATAGGTACCGTTTCAGATCCCGTGAAAGAGCTCCCGCCGATGATTGCCGCGATTGAACACGTGAAAGGTAACCCCGTGCAAGTGCCTTCGGGCGTTTCGCGGCATGACTTCTTTGAGTCGCTCCCATTCCTTTTGCCAAGATTACGCAAATGGTGCCTGGCCCACGTTTTTCCGAGAATGCTTTTAATCGCGGTGTGCTCTTGGGTTTGCTATGGTTGGTATGTAGAGTTCATTTAGGTGCCATGGCGCTGGCCTCGTTGCAGTTAAATTCGCGCCTCATGGGGCGCCACCATTTCTTCGTGCTCTTCCGCATCGGCGGAGTCAAGTTCCTCGCGGACGGGGCGCGACTTGTCCTCCTCGGGGGCCATGATGTCATAGAGGCATGGCACGACGAGGAGGGAAAAGAGAGTCGAGACCAGCACTCCCCCGATAATCACCACGGCCATGGCGACGCGCACCTCCGCGCCCGGGCCGATGCCAAGCGCCGGCACCACCGAGGCCGCGATCGTCGCGGTCGAAGTCATGACAATCGGGCGCAGCCGGATCGGTCCGCCTTCCAGCACCGCGTCGCGCAGCGACCGCCCGTGCTCGCGCCGCTGTTTGTTGAAGAATTCGACCAGCAGGATCGAATTTTTCAGCGTGATTCCCATCAGCACAATGATTCCGATCAGGCTGTAGAGATTCAACGTGTTATGCGTCACCAACAACGACAGCAGCGCGCCGGTGAGCGAAAATGGAATCGCGATCATCACCGGGATGGGATGAATAAAGCTGTTAAATTGCGCCGCCAGCACCATGTAGGAAACCACCAGTGCCATTACCAGCAGGAAGATAAAAGTTTTACCCGCATCGATCACATCCTTGGAGGCCCCGACTTCGGTCATCGTATAACCGGGCGGCAGGACATCGTCCGCGGTCTTCCGCGCGAATTCCATCACCTGGTCGAGCGATTTTCCCGTGGCTGTATTGGCGTAGATGTTAATGGCCCGCTGCCGCATTTCGCGCGTGATGGTCAGCAACATTTTCTCTTCCGTAACTTTGGTGACCGACGAGAGCGGGATGAGTTCCCCGTAATCGGTCCAGATGAAAAGCTTGTCGATATCCGCCGCGGTTTGCCACTGTTCCGGCCGGAGCCGCAGCCGGACGTCGTAGCGCCGGATGCCGTTGGTGAATTTCCCCTGCCGCACGCCGCCGATGGCCGTATTGATGGTGTCGGCGATGTCCTGCACGTTCACCCCGCTGGCCGCGGCCTTGGCGCGGTCGGGTTCAACATGCACCTCGGTGACGCCGTCACGGAAATCGGTATCGATGTCCGTCATCAATCCGCTGGCGGCAAAATGTTTCGTCATCTCGGCCACTTTTTCCTTCAGCACGCCGTAATCGCCGCCGCGCACGCTCAATTCGAGATTTGTTCCCCGCTTGGCGCCGCCGAAACTGCCCGATGGATTGATGATGAACGCGGTGAAATCGTGGGGAATTTTCCTGGCGATTTCATCCCGCACGAAATCCATCACCTGCTGTTGGCTCGCCTTGCGCTGGTCACGGTCCTTGAGCGACACGAACGCGATTCCCTTGTTCGTCTCTCCGCCGTTGAAGCCGCCCATGTTCACGAAATAATGCGAGACCGACGGCTCCGCCTTCAGGATGTTTTCCAATTCCGCCGCCTTGGCTCCGGTGAACGCCAGCGATGATCCGACTGGCGTCTGGTACTGGATGATAAAGACGCCGATATCCTGGGTGGGCAAAAATTCCATATTGATCAGTTTGATGGAACCAAGCGATCCCGCGAACAACAGCACGGCCAGAACCACCACTTTCCAGCGGTTCCGGAGCGCCAACTCCAGCAGCCTCCGGTAAGCCCGCGCCACCTGCGCGTAAATCCGGTCGACAAACCTGGCGAAACGCGATTCGTCCTTCCGAGCGGTCATGAATTGCGAGCAACGCATGGGCGTGAGAGTGATCGCCTCAAGCAAGGACAATCCCACCGCCGTCGAAATCGTCATCCCGAATTGAAACAGGAACACGCCCACCATCCCCATCGCCCCTTTCATCAGCAACACCGGCAGGAAAACGGCGATGACCGAGATCGTCGCCGCCGTCGCCGCGAAAGTGATTTCGCGCGCGCCGTCGAGGGCCGCTTGCCGCGCCGTTTTGCCCATGTGAAAGTGGCGCACAATATTTTCCAGCACCATAATCGCGTCGTCCACCACGATGCCGATGGCCAGCGACATCCCCAGCAGGGTGAAAAAGTTGATGGTGAACCCGAACAGATCCATTACGATGAATGTCCCGAGGGCGGAAGTCGGAATTGACAGCAAGACGTTGAAAGTCGAACTCCACGACCCGAGAAACGCCCAGCAAACCAGGCCGGTCACCAGCACCGAAATCAGCACGGTTATCTCCGTCTCGTCGATGGCCTGCGAGGTGAACCGCGTTCCATCGAAATTCACCCACATATGCATATCGGGCGCGGTCACTTTGAGTTCGCGGTTGATCTGATCGACGAAGTTCCGCACGTTTTCGCCGACCGCCACGTCATTTTCGCCGTGCTGTTTCTGGATTCCCACACCCAGGGTCACCATGCCGTCGCTTCGTGCCATGCTCCGCGTATCCGACAGGCCATCCTCCACGGTGGCGACGTCGCGGATATGGATGTCCGAATGATAAATCCGTTGCCCGCCCCGCTGGGTGATGAGGAGATCGCCCAATTGTTGCGGTGAGAGCGCTTCGCCCATCGTCCGGACGTTGATTTGTTCGCGCCCGTTTTCGAGATAGCCGGAGGCGGTTTCGCTGTTTTCCATTTTTAACGTATTGCGCACATCGAGGATCGTCAGTTGCTGCGCGCTCAGTTTATCGTTGTCCGCCCAGATACGGAGATTGCGATCCGACCAGCCGCCGAGCACCAGGTTCCCCACGCCGGGAATCACCCGGAGCCGGTCGCGCAGGTTCAGGTCGACATAGGTCAATACCTCCTTGAACGAACGCTTGGTCGAGGTTACCGCCAGCCACATGATCGGGTTGTCGTCGGTGTTGATCTTCTCGATTGTCGGCGGCTGCACGTCGTCCGGCAGTTTCACCGAACGCAACTTCGAGTTCGTCTCCTGCAGCGCGGCATCGATATCTTTCGTGGTGTAGAAGGAGAGCTTGATCGACGCGTAGCCCTGCCGCATGTTCGCCTCGATATCCTCGAGGCCCTGGACGGAAATCACCGCCTGCTCGATCGGCTCGACCACTTCCGTTTCCATCACCTCGGGCGAGGCGCTGGCCCAGTTCGCTTCAATGGTGAGGACGGGCTGGGTTGCTTCGGGGAGCTGGCTCACACCGAGGCGGGTGAAGCAAATGGCGCCGAAAAACATCAGCGCGCCCATCAACATCCAGGCGAAGACCGGACGCCGGATCGAAAGATCGGAAAGCGTGACCATGCGCTACCTGGGATGAGAGGTTCCGTTTCCCGCCGCGGCCGGTGTCGCCATGCCGTTCGTACCGGATCCCGGACGCATGACAGGCTGGACCGTCTCGCCATACAATTCCTGTTCCGGATGAGACCGGCTTTCGAGCCGCACCAGCAGGCTGTAGGCGCACGGCACGACCAGCAGCGTGAAAAAAGTCGAAACCAAAACGCCGCCAATCACCGTAATGGCCATCGGAATGCGGCTCTCGGCTCCCGGGCCGAGCGCAAGCGCCGGCGGGACCGCCGCGGCCAGCGTGGCCAGCGAAGTCATCAGGATCGGACGCAGCCGCACCGGCCCCGCGGATAAAATTGCTTCCCGGGGCGAGAGGTCCTCCAGGAAACGTTTCTGGTTGGCGAACTCGACGAGCAAAATCGAATTTTTCTTCACGATTCCCATCAGCAGCACCAACCCGATCAGGCTGTAGAGATTCAGCGATTGTCCGGTCAGCCACAGCGCGAAAAAAGCCCCGCTGATGCTGAACGGCAGCGAGAGGAGCACGGCAAAGGGATGAACGAAGCTGTTGAATTGCGAGGCCAGCACCATGTACGAAACGATGATCCCGAGCCAGAGCGCGAAGATGATGCTCGAAAACGTCTCGCGGAACGTTTGCGCGCCGCCGCTAAGGAAAACGCGGTACCCGGCGGGCAGCACCGCCTTCGCAATGGATTCGGCCCGGTCCAGCGCCGCCGACTGCGACACGCCCGGCGCGATGTTCGCGTAAATCGAGATCGACCGCTCGCGCAACGTCCGGGCGATGGTCTGATAGGTGTTCACCGTTTCCGTCCGGATCACGCTGGCAATCGGAATCAGCTCGTTGTAATCGGTGCGCACATCGAGTTTCAAAATGTCGTTCGGGGTTACCCGCTCGCCTCCCTCCAGCCGCAGCCGGACATCATAGCGGCGATCCTTGTTGGTGTATTTGCCCTGCACCGTGCCACCGATGGCCGCTTCCACCGTATTGGCGATGGCGTCGACCGTCACTCCCGACGCGGTGGCCAGATCGCGGTCGGGATAGATGCGCACCTCGGGCATCCCGCTCCGGAAATCGGTATCGATGTCGCGGAACAGTCCTGTCTGATACATGGAGGCGATGATTTTTTGCGATTCTGTTTCGAGCACGGAATAGTCGGGGCCACGCAAGTTGAGTTCCACGGGAAAGCCGCGACCCGCGATGAAATCGTGCGAGGCGAGGTCCTGCGGCACGGCGGTCATGCCGGGGATTTTCCCTAGTTCCGCACGCAGGGTGTCCATCAGCGCGAACTGCCCCATTTTGCGTTCCTGCCTTGGTTTCAACGTCACGTAAATGAGGGCGCTGTTCACCTGTCCATCGGTAACAGCCCCGTCGGCGGCGCCGGTGTCGCTGGTGAAGCCGCCGATGGCCGAGAAGAAGTGGTCGATTTCGGAGTGCGTCCGCAGGATTTTCTCCGCCTCGGCCAATCTTCCCTCCGTGAAGGCCAGCGAGGACTGGACCGGCGTCCGCACCCGAATCAAAAATGCGTTTTGATCCTGCCGCGGCAAAAATTCCTTGGGGAGCAGCCAGGCCAGTCCCAGCGAAAGCAGAAAGATCGCCGTGGCCAGGACGAGCACCAGCCCGCGGTGATCGAGGCAAAACGCCAGCACTTTCCGGTAGCTCCGGCCGATTTGATCGAACTCCGCCGCCGCCCAGCGCGCGTAGCCGCTCCGCATGCCGCCCATCCATTGCGAACAGCGCATGGGCGTGACCGTGATGGCCTCGACCAGCGACAGCAGCACCGCCGCGGAGATCGTGATCCCGAATTGGAAAAAGAATCGCCCGATGACCCCGCTCATGAACGCCACCGGCAGGAAGATAGCCACCACGGCAACCGTCGCCGCCAGCGCGGCGAAGGTGATTTCCCGCGCCCCATCCCGCGCGGCCAGCACGCGGCTTTTTCCCATGCCAACATGGCGCACGATGTTTTCCAGCACCATGATCGCATCGTCCACCACGATGCCGATGGCCAGCGAGAGCCCCAGCAACGTAAAGAAATTGAGGGTGAATCCCATGAAATAGAGCACCGCGAACGTGCCCATGACCGAGGTCGGGATGGAGAGCAGCACGTTGAACGTCGAGATCCACGAGCCGAGAAAGAGAAAGCAAACGAGGCTGGTAATCAGGATCGACAGTCCCAGCGTGAACTCGGTCTCGTGAATCGCGTCGCGGATAAACGCGCTGCTGTCAAAATTGACGTCGATGGAAATATCGGGCGGCAAGGTTTTGCGGAGCTCGGCCAGCCGTTCTTTGACCGCGTCGGCCACCGCCACCGAATTGGTTCCGTGCTGCTTTTTGATGCCGATCCCGATGCCGGGGCGGCCATTGACCAGCGCGAGATGCTGGATGTCATCCAGCCCGTCTTCCACCCGCGCCACGTCGCGAATGTGGATATTGGAATTGTAAATTTCCTCGCCGCCCCGCTTTTTGATCCGGATATCGCCCACTTCTTCAGGCGTCACCCCTTCGCCCATCGTCCGCACATTAAATTCATTGACGGAATTTTCGAGATAACCGGCCGCCTCCTCGACTTGCTCATTCTCCAAGGCCGATTTTACATCCAAGATGGTCAATTGCAGCGGTTTCAGCTTATCGTTATCGGCCCAGATACGCAGGTTGCGCTGTTCGTATCCCGCCAGGGTCACTTCGCCCACGCCGGGTAAAATTTTGAGCTGATCGATCACGTTAAGGTCGAGATATTCCGTCAGCGCGTGAACGTCCCGCGAGGTGGACGAGGCGCTTAAGAGCAGGATGGGCTGATCTTCCGGATTGCTCTTGATAATGGTCGGCTCGTCCGCGCCGAGGGGCAATTCGACCGCGCTGAGTTTGGACTGGACCTCGGTCAGCGCCGCGTCGATGTCGCGCCCAATCTCGAATTCGAGCGTGATGGAGGCCTGCCCCTGCTGGATTTGCGAGGCGACGTTACGGATGCCTTGCGTCGAAATCACCTGTTCTTCGATTTTATCGACGACTTCCGTTTCCATCACCTCGGGCGCGGCTCCGCTCCAGGTGGCGTTAATCGTCAACACCGGGAAATCGACGTCGGGCTGTTCGCTCACACCGAGCCGGGAAAGTCCGATGGCACCGGCGATGATCATGGCGGCCATGAGCATCCACGCGAAGACCGGCCAGCGGATGGAAAAATCGGCCAGCGAGGCGATGGCCGGGCCCCGTCTTTTCCTCGCGGCTGGATTTCCCGCTGATGGCGCTGGGTTCATTTTCAATTCATTTGCTTGGCCGCTCCCGCCGCCAGCGGCAGCGCCTGGTTGTTTGCCCCCGGCCCGGTGGCCGCGATTCCGGCGGCGACGTGCAGATTGATCAGATTCAATTGCGCCTGCATGTTGGCGTTGTGCAATTGCTGCCGCGCCGTTTGGTAATCCTGCAGCGCGGTCAGCACGTCGAGATTGCTCACGACGCCGCGCCGGTAGTCGTCCACCTGCGCTTCGAGATTCTTCGCGGCCAGAATCGCCGCCTCGCGCAGCACCACCACCTGGGCCGCGCTGGCGTTGAAGTTGACATAGGCCGTGCGCGTGTCCTGATCCGCCGTCCGCTTCAGTTGTTCCACATTCAACGCGCTTTGCCGCACCAGTTCCTTGTTTTGGTGAATCTGCCCGAGAATGAGCCCGCCGTCGAAAATCGGCATCGAGATTTCCAGCGTCATGGTGGCGTCGACGTTATTGGAAACCGGATCTTGCGAGGCGAGATAATCGCCGCTGGCCGTAATGGTGGGCCAGAGTTCGCCCTTGGCGGCGGAAAGCGCGCGTTCCGCCTGGCGCAGGCTCTGCACTTGCGAAAGCACATCGGGCCGGGACGCGCTATGCCCGAGATACCATTCCAATTGGCCGGGGCTGGGGAAGGGCTGCGTCTCTTTCAATTCAAACTGGCCGGAGGGAATCCCGATGTAAAACGCCAAGGTTTCCTTGGCCGCGTTGAGCGAGCCTTTTTGCTGCTCGGCGGTCACTTTGGCGTTTGCCAGATCGGTCTCCGCCTGCAGCATCTCCGAGGGACGCGACCGTCCCAGGGCCACCCGGTCTTTCAGGTCATCCACGCGCGCTTGCAGCGCATCGATCAGGTCGTTGACGAGGTCGCCTTCGTATTGCAGAACATCGTAAAACGCCTGCGCCACGTCCTGGTAAATCGTCTGGTAATCCCGCGCCAGGGTCTCTTTCTTGGCCGCCACCGCCGCAGCGCTGGCTCCGACGTTGTTCCAATTCTGGCCGCCGTTGAAAATCGTATAGTTCATCGTCACATTCGATTGCGACGTGTAGTTCCGGTTTCCGGCGATCTCCGAAGTGGCCGGGAAGCCGAAGGAACCAAACGAGCCCAACGAACTGAACCCGCTGTTCGCGGAATTGTTGTAGTGGATAAATTCCTGCTGATTGGTCACATTGAAGGTTGGCCAGAGCGCGGCGATCGTTTGGCTCATCTGCGCCTGAGCCACGTAAATATCCTGCATGCTGATTTTGAGCGAATCGTCCCGGACCGCGGTCAGTTGAAAACAGGTCTGGAGATCAAGCGCGCGGGGATTGCGCGAATTTGCCGCGATGGGCGAGACGGTGGCGAGTTCCGGATGGCTCGCCTTGACCGCTTTGGGCACCGGCCTGGTATCGGCTGGAACCGGGGTTGGCGCGGTCGCGGGGAAAACGGCATTTGTTGCCGTTGCATCGGGCGCCATCGCGTTGGATGTGGCGCCGACGGGCGGCGCGTTGGTGATCGCCGTTTCGGTGGAGATTGGAGCCGGGTTTGTTGTCTGGCTGTTTGCGCTGAGGAGAGCCGAGCCGAGAATAGCCATGATCACGGCGGCAACTTTGGTGAACCGATTGAACCGCGCCGGAGCTTTGCCGTTGGATTTCGGTATCTTTTTTCTCGCCGCTCCGGTCAGGAAAAGTTCCACCATGCGCCGGGGCGCCATGCGCGGAGGCAACGGCAGAGGCGGCTTTTCCCGTTTGATCTTCGATTCGAACACCGTCAGGACGGTTGAATGCTGAATCAGGTGAAAGTAGGCCTGCGTCAGTTCATTCAGGTTGAAGGCGGCATTGAGCGCGCCGCGTTCAAGTCCCGTTTGGATGATTTTCCGCACGAAAAGGAACGATTCCATCATCTTATGCGGCGCCTTCCTGAAGCTCGCCGGAAATTCCTCCGGCGCGGCAAACGCGATGGAAAAGCAGAGCCGAAGCAGGTCGGGTTGCCGCCGCGCAAAGGCGGTCACCGCCACGATGATGTCGGTAAGCTGCTCGACCGTGGCTTTCCCCGGCGGCGCCGCCTCCCGCATCAGGCGCAGGCGTTCGCTCATGGCCTGATCGACCAAGGCCCGGAAGAGTCCCTCCTTGTTGCCGAAATAGTAGTAGAGGGTCGGTTTCGTCACTTTCGCCTCTTCAGCGATTTCCTGGACGGCCGTTCCGGCATAGCCCCGGTTGGCAAAAAGCTTCAAACCGGCTTCGAGCAGCCGCTGGCGCGGATCGGAAGGAGTGCGGCTGCCCATGGGAAACCTATGATGGCAGTGGCGGAAAGTGAGTCAAATTGAAAGTTACCTACCGGTCGGTAGACTCGAATCCATCTCAAAATTGATCATGCGGGCGTTCGCCTGGCTCGGGTCCCGGGCCGGACCGCAAGATTGCGCCCAGCTCCTCAAATTAAATTTCTTTCCCTTGCCACAGACGGCAATTACGTTTAATGCCTTCTTTGAAACATTTGAAGCTTTTTATGAAAAAACTCCTATATCTCGTTTCTGCTGCCTTTGTCGTGTTAGTGAGCGCCTGTCTCTTGCTCCCGTTATTTCGTTCTCCGGTCATGGCCGAACCGGGCACAAACCGGGCCTATTTCAACATCCGCGATTATGGCGCGGTTGGCGATGGGAAGACGTTGGACAGTCCCGCGATTGATAAGGCGATCAACGCGTGTGCCGCCACGGGAGGGGGAACGGTCTTTTTCCCCGCGGGCACTTATCTGAGCGGCAGCATTCATCTTAAAAGCAACATCCATCTTTATCTCGATGCCGGTTGCGTTGTTCTCGGCGCGCCGCAGTCCATGAAGGTCTACGATCCGGCGGAGCCTTTCCAGGGGCCGGCTTACCAGGACGGCGGCCACACCTTCTTTCACAACAGCCTGATTTGGGGCGAGAACCTGGTGAACGTCTCCATTACCGGCCCCGGCATGATTCGGGGTGGAGCTGCAAAGGTTAAGGGCGATGGGCTGGTTTCGGGTGATGGAATGCTGGATCAATGGGATGGTTTTGCCAAGCCCAAGAACGGCTCCTCCCCCGTTGCCTTAAGTGAAGACGACCGCCGGGTGGGCAACAAGGCGATCTGCCTCAAGCTTTGCCGCAATTGCCTAATCCGGGATGTCACCATCTTTCACGGCGGACATTTCGCCATTTTGGTCACCGGCTGCAACGGATTGACCATCGACAATGTGACCATCGACACCAACCGCGATGGCATGGATATCGATTGCTGCCAAAACACGGCGGTTTCCAACTGCCGGATCAATTCTCCCAACGACGATGGCCTTTGCCCGAAAAGCACCTTTGCCCTGGGCCATAATGTGCTCACAGAAAACCTGACCATCAGCAATTGCCAGGTCTCCGGTTTCGCGGAGGGAACCCTGCTTGATGGCACGATGAAGCCGAGCAAGTCCAAAACCGGCCGGATTAAATTCGGCACCGAGGCGACCGGCGGCTTTCGCAATTGCACCATCACCAACTGCACGTTCCGGGATTGTCGCGGCCTGGCGTTGGAGGAAGTCGATGGCGGAATCATGCAAAACATCACGGTTAGCAATCTCAGTATGATGGGGATCGCCAACTGCCCGATTTATATCACCACCGGCAGCCGCAATCGCGGCGCGGCCGGAAATCCCCCCACTCCGAGCATCGCCAAGAATATCTTGATCAGCAATGTGGTCGCGAACGTCGACAGTTCCACCAGTGGCATTCAGATCACGGGCATTCCCGGGCAACCGATTGAAGGCGTGCGGCTCGACAACATCCGGATTACCTTCAAGGGCGGCGGCACCAAGGAAAACGCCGCGCGAGTCCCGAAGGAGCTGGCAACCGGCTATCCAGAGCCGCAGGGTCTCGGCGTGATGCCGGCTTATGGCCTCTTCGCGCGGCATGTGAAGGATCTGGAGCTTGCCAATGTTCACGTTTCGTTCGACACCAACGATATGCGTCCGGCCATGTCGTGCATCGACGTGGACGGCCTGGGGATCGACAATTTCAAAGCCTCGCTTGCTTCCGGGGTGCCGATTGTGAAATTCGATTCGGTGAAAAATCTTGTGGTTTTCAATTCGCCCGAGATTCCGTCGCAGGACGATCCCGCGCAGGCTAAATAGGGATGAGGCGGATGATGACCGTCTTCCATTTTACCAAACAGATGGCCGGGTGGGTTTTCCTGGCGGCGCTGGCTTCCAGCATGGCTTTCGCCGCCGGCACGGACACGAACGCGACCACGGCCAGTCCGCCGGCCACCGCTCCGAAGATCGCGACCAATACCAACGAGGCGCTGGCGGGCACTTACACGTTGCCCGATCCGCTCCTGTTGCGGAACGGCGCGCCCGTCCGTGACGCGAAAACGTGGCTGGAGCAGCGGCGGCCCGAAATTCTGAACCTCTACCGGGAGCAGATCTACGGGAAAAGCCCCGCGCCGCCGAAAATGAGATTTAATGTCTGGGACGTGGACCGGCACGCGCTGGGAGGCGCGGCGATCCGGAAGCAAATCGACATCTCCTTCCCCGGCCACCCTGATGGCCCGGTGTTCCACGTTTTACTCTACACCCCGGCCAAGGCCAAAGCCCCGGCGCCGGTGTTTCTTTGCCTCAGCTTTTCCGGCAATTACAAGACCACCACCGATCCTGACGTGAAAATCTACGAAACGTGGGATCGCAAGAAAGAGACCCGGCAGATGCCCACCGACGCCACGCGCGGCACCTCGCACAGTTGGAAGATTCCGGAAACCATCGCCCGTGGCTATGGCGTGGCCGTGGTCGATTATAACGACATCGAGCCCGATTTCGCCGACGGAACGGGCGGAAAACTCGGCGTGCGCGGGATGTTCCCGGATTCAGTTGGGCCGGACCGCGCGTCCGACGCCTGGGGCGCCATCAGCGCGTGGGCCTGGGGCGCCAGCCGCGTCCTCGATTATCTCGTGACCGATCCGGATGTCGACCGGAAGCGGGTCATCATGCTTGGCCAATCGCGCCTCGGCAAAACCGCGCTTTGGGCCGGAGCGCAGGACACCCGGTTTGCCATGGTGGTGGCGAGTTGTTCCGGCGAAATGGGCGCGTCGTTGGCGCGGCGTAATTTTGGCGAAACGGTCACGACCATGTGCAAAAGCTTCCCTTACCAGTTTTGTCCCAACTTTCTCAACTACGCCAGCCACACCGAGGGAATCCCGGTCGACGCCGGCATGCCGGTCGATTCGCATTTTTTGGTTTCGTTGATCGCGCCCCGTCCGCTTTATCTCAACACCGGAAGCCTCGATCTCTGGTCCGATCCGCACGGCGAGTTCGAGGCGGCCATCGCCGCCGCGCCGGTCTACCGGCTCTTTGGAGAAAAAAGCGTCGTGACGGATCTGCCGCCGCTTCCCGCGTCCGGCGGGAGCGGACCGTTCCTGACTTCTGATTTTCTGAACAAATTTCCGATGCCGCCGCTGGACCAGGCGGTCATGCACGACATCGGTTTCAGTTGCCACACCGGCAAACATGATATTCTCCCGGCGGATTGGGATCGGTTTCTCGATTTTGCGGATGGGCATCTTGGGAAGAAATAGGGGAGGGGAACGCGGCTACCGGTCCAATTCTTCCCCATTGTGAAGCCGGCCAAAGTGGGGTAGTTTGGTTGTTCTATGACTTTGACGGAAAAGCTTCTCGCCCGCGCCAGCGGCAAGGCGGCGGTGTCGCCAGGCGAAAATGTCTGGGTGAACACCGATATCCTCCTAACCCACGATGTGTGCGGGCCGGGCACCATCGGCGTGTTCAAGCGCGAGTTTGGCAAAAAGGCCAAGGTGTGGGACCGCAACAAGATTGTGATCATCCCGGACCACTACATTTTCACCGCCGACTCCCTTTCCAACCGCAATGTCGATATCCTGCGCGCCTTCGTGCAGGAGCAGGGCCTGCCCTACTTTTACGACGTAATCGACGATCCGAACGGGCACTGGATTTTCGACGCCTCGCGCGGCCAGCTCAAGCGCCAGTTCGGCCAGCGGTACGCCGGGGTCTGTCACACCGCGCTGCCGGCCAAGGGCCACACGCGCCCGGGCGAAATCCTCTTCGGCACCGACAGCCACACCTGTATGGCGGGCGCGTTCAATATGTTCGCCACCGGCATCGGCAACACCGACGCGGGTTTCGTCATGGGCACGGGCAAGCTCCTGATCAAGGTGCCGCCAACCATGCGCTTTTATCTCGAAGGCAAACTGCCCAAGGGCGTGATGGCGAAGGACGTGGTGTTGCATGTAATCGGCGAGATCGGCTTCGACGGCGCGACTTACCGGGCGATGCAGTACGAAGGCCCCGGCGCCCACGAATTGAACATGGATGACCGGATGACCATCGCGAACATGGCCATCGAGGCCGGCGGCAAGAACGGCGTTTTCCCGGCGGACGAGAAGACGTTTTCCTATGTGGATGAGCGGATCAAACGCAACGGAACGAAGGCGGACTACACGCCGGTCGAGCTCGATAAGGAACAGATCTTCATTTACGACCAAGTCGTCGATCTTTCCGAATTGGAGCCGACGGTGGCGCAGCATCCCGATCCCGGGCAGCGCGCCCTGGCGAAGGAACTCGGCAAGGTGCAGCTCGACCGCGCCTACATCGGCTCATGCACGGGCGGCAAGACGTCCGATTTCCTCGCCTTCGCCGAGGTGCTGAAAGGCCGCAAGGTGAAAATCGACACGTTCGGCGTCCCGGCGACCCCCGACGTCGTAGCCGACCTCCAGGGCACGAAGTTCGGCGACGAAACGGTGTGGAGTCTTCTCGAATCGGCGGGCGTGCAGATGACCGAAAACGCCTCGTGCGCGGCTTGCCTGGGCGGCCCGGTCGATACGTTTGGCCGGATCAACAAGCCGATGAACTGCATCTCCGCGACCAATCGGAATTTCCCCGGCCGCATGGGCCACAAGGAATCGAAAGTTTACCTGGCTTCGCCTTACACCGTGGCGGCTTCGGCCATCACCGGCCATATCACCGATCCGCGCGAATTTTTGTAGGCCGCCGGAAAATGATTAACACCGCCAAAGAAATCGCAGTCAAAGGCGGCCAAGGGGAAGTCGAAACGAATCAGCTTTTCTAAGGCGATCACTTTGGTGTTCTCCGCACCAACATGAAAATCAGAAAGTTCGGGCTTTTTCTTTCAGTCGTCCTACTTGTGGCGTGTCCCTTTCTTATAGGCCTTTGGGGTTATTACGTTTGTTCCTATTATCCGCCGAAACGTTTTGATGATCCCGATAATGCTTGGGCGGTGTATGTCGTCGAACGCTTTATTCTCTTTGATTTCATCTGCGCCGTCTGTGCCGTTTTGTGCGCGCGTGGATGGGAATGGCGAGTGGCTTTCGTAATTTTAGGGTTGTTGAGCTTGGCCGTATGCCTTTTCACTGGCTTCTGGGCAGCGATGTTCATAGTCAACGCGGGATAACCCCGATGATTAATTTTTCCCCCGCGGTTCCGTCGCCACAATGATGGTGGCGAAAATAATGAGAACGCCGCCGACGAAGAGAGTCCAGGGAAGCGCTTCGTTGGGATAGGGAATGCCGGCGAAGCCCGAAATCCAGCCGGGAAGAAAAGCGCAGAGGACGCTGGCGATGACCGGCTCGAGGCAATAAATCAGCCCGGCTTCGGTGGCGCTGACGCAGCGCTGCCAGGAGTTCATGATGTAAAAATTGAAGACGGTGCAGAAGAAAACCAGTGCCAGCATCAGCCCCCACAGGACGGAAGCGCCGAAAAGCTGATGGGCGCCGTGGATTCCGCTCTCCGTCAGGCCATAGGCAAAAAGAAACTCGAGGGCGAGCAGCCCGAACATGAGAAAAGTGACAAGTCCGGCCCGGTTTTCGGCATAGGCGGGACGTTCCACCCAGACGATTTGACCGGCGAGAAAGAAGGTGCTGACGACAATGACCAATTCGCCCGCGCTGAAGCGCCAATGGGCGAAGAAACCGGGACTTAAAAGAGCGGCGCCCAGCAGAACGAAAAAGCAGGCGAGGATCACGCGCGGCGTGGGAAAACGGCGGTCCCGCACCGCGACGATGAGGGGAACCAGCAAGGTATACATCTGGGTGAGAAAGGCGGAAACGGATGCGTCGGTCCAGGCGAGGCCAAGGGTCTGGAGGTAGAGGCCCATGCCGGCCAGCAGGGCCAGTCCGATGGCCTGGCTCCACTCAAGAAAAGTAATCCGGCCAAGCTGGCGCCAATGGAAAGGCAGAAAACAGAGGGCGGCGAGGCCAAAGCGGACGGCCATGTCGGCGCAAGCCAGCGCGGAATCGGAAACCGTGGGAGCATAAGCGCGCTGGGCCAATTCCAGGCCGCGGGTGAGGGGAAAGCTCAGGCCCCAAAGGATGGTGGCCCCGGCCAGCAGGGCGCGGGCTTGGCGGAGCAGAAGAACGGCGGGAGGCAGGTTGGCGCGGTGCACGGCTTAAAGAAATGAAAGCAGGAAAATCGGAAGAGAAAGGATTTTTGTGTACCATCGCGTGAACAACTCCGACGGCAAAGTTTTAATTGCTTTCGGGAGCGGTGTTTGCGAACCCATGAGGATGAATCGTTCATCTTCCTCGCCATCCAACCTCAAAGCCTACATCGCCCAGGGGAAACGGGTCATCGAACTCGAAGCAAATGCCCTTAAGGCGACGATGCGGCGGCTCGACGGCAATTTCGGCCGCGCTGTCGTGGCGATGCGCGAAACCATCGAGTCGGGGCGTAAAATCATCGTGACCGGCATCGGGAAGTCGGGTCAGATCGGAGCCAAGATCGCCGCGACGCTATCGAGCACCGGCGCGCCCAGCGTGGTGCTCGACGCGGTGAACGCCTCGCACGGAGACCTGGGGATGATCGCGCCGGGTGATCTGGTATTGATTTTGAGTTACAGCGGCGAGACCGAGGAAGTCGTGCGCCTGGTGCCGAGCTTGCGGCGGATCGGGACGCGGATCGTGGTGCTGACGGGCAGGGCGAAGTCGACGCTGGCGCGCGAGGCCGATATTCACATCGGCGTGCAGGTGCCGCGCGAGGCCTGCCCTCTGAATCTTGCTCCGACCTCGAGTTCCACGGTAACCTTGGCGGTGGGCGACGCGCTGGCCATGGTCCTGCTCGAAGCGCGCGGCTTCAAAAAGGACGACTTTGCGACGTTTCATCCGGGAGGCAGTCTGGGCCGCACCTTGCTTCTGAAAGTGCAGGAAGTGATGCGTCCGGTGGAGCAAATGGTGATTTTGCCGGGAACGGCCACCGTGAACGAGGCCCTGGCGCTCTTGGCCAAGAAAAGGGCGGGCGCGGTGACTGTTGTGGATGGGTGGGGGCGGCTGCGAGGGATTTACACCCATGGCGATTTTACCCGCGGTTATCAGGCCGATGCGCATATCGGCCAAGCCAGGCTGGCGGAAGTCATGACGGCGAAGCCGATCACGGTGCGGGTGGATAAACTGGCCGTAGAGGTGCTGAATTTGTTCGCCGCCAACCGGATTGACGACCTGGTTGTGGTGGACCGGCAGCATAAGCCGGTCGGCCTGGTCGATGCGCAAGACCTGGCGCGGTTTAAACTAATTTGAAATATCCTTCGGGTCCGCTTATCAAGACTGCGACCAGCGATACCGGTCCATCATTTGGGCCAGATTGGGGGGGGGATAGGTTCTGAAAAAAAGTCTCAGCTCCGCAACGAAATAGGTGTAACCTTAGGCTGTAGCTTTCGTCTAGGGCTTTATCATGGTTCCGTTTCGTTCAGGTCAAGCCGGTTGGATCGTAGCCGCCGGTGTGGCCATGGTTCTTTCGGCCGGGATGGCGCGGGCGCAGGAAGGGCCGGCGCCGTCCAGCCACGACGAAATTTTGCACGTCCTTAACCGCATCACCTTTGGGCCGCGTCCGGGCGACGTCGAAATGGTGGAGAAAACAGGGCTGCGCAATTATATCGAGCAGCAACTCCATCCCGAATTGATCGACGATTCCGCGGTGGAAAATGAAGTGGCCCAGTTTGAATTGCTCCAGAGGACTCCCCAGGAATTGGCGCAGCTTTTTTACGACGACCAGCAACGGATCAAGGCCAAGCAAAAGCAGGCGGCGGCCAACACCCAGGCCCAGGAGCAGACGCAGTCAGGCTTCGGCCAAGCGCAGGCGCCCACGCCACCCAACCAGGATGTCACGCTGAATCAGGGCAACATCATGAACCTGATCAACCAGGTGGACCAATGGCGTTCGGTGGCGGCGATTGGACAGCTCGAAGAGGCCAAATTGGTGCGGGCGATCGATTCGAACCGGCAGCTCCAGGA
>Ga0335072_10003182_pt1 | contig 24844 bp, 22 predicted proteins | sample Lox_Sample_21_FD_206725 | JGI IMG/M metagenome (GOLD analysis project Ga0335072, IMG submission 206725) | Soil microbial communities from Loxahatchee National Wildlife Refuge, Florida, United States - Lox_Sample_2.1 | ecosystem: Environmental > Terrestrial > Soil > Wetlands | place: USA... | reverse complement strand
CGGGCTGAGCGCGAGCGACGTGATCATGAGCGTCGTTCCGGCACCGTTCGGGTTCGGCCAGTGGACGTCGCACTTCACGCCTACCTACCTCGGCGTGCCGACGGTCGTGACCGAGCATTTCTCGCCAGCGCAGACGCTTGAACTGCTGGAGCGCGAACGGGTCACTGTCTTGTGCGCCGTCTCGACCCAGTTCCGGATGCTGCTCGCCGAGCCTGCGATCGAGCAGCGAGACCTGTCGGCACTGAGAGTGATGTTCACCGGAGGCGAGTCCGTTCCCTACGAGCCAGCCCGGCGCTTTGAACAGGTCACCGGCGCGGTGATCCTGAACTTCTACGGATCGAACGAGAGCGGCTTTGCCACGGCGACGAGCATTCACGATCCGCAGGAAAAGCGACTGCGTACTTCAGGACGGGTCCAGCCGGGCACGGAACTCAGGCTCTACGAGGGCGGCGAGGACGTCACAAGCAGGCGACGGGGGCAGCCCGGTACCCGCGGGCCGGCGGTGTGCCTGGGATACCTGGATGATCCGGCAGCCAACGCTGAGCTGTTCACCGCCGACGGGTTCCTGATGCATGCCGACATCGTCGAAGTCGACGAAGAGGGCTACCTGTCGGTCGTGGGACGCAAGTCGGACCTGATCATCCGTGGCGGCAAGAACATCAGCGCGCGCGAGGTAGAGGACGAGGTCGCTGCTCATCCGCGGGTGGCGCTGGCAGCCGCCGTGCCGCTCCCGGATCCGCTTTTCGGCGAGCGCGTTTGCATCTACGTCGAGTTGCGCGAGCCCGGCCCGTTCACCCTCGAGGAGCTGACCGAGTTCCTGCTTGCCCGCGGCGCGTCTAAGGAGATCCTGCCCGAGCGACTTATCGTGCTAGATGAACTGCCGCGGTCGTCCGGAGACAAGGTCGCGAAGGCGGAACTGCGGCAGGCAGCCGCGAAGCTTGTGCCGGCACTGTCGTGAGCGGATCCGCGGCGGCGGAACCTGGCCTACTGCGCAGGCTCGCACTGAGTGGCCCGCGGCGCCACGTTCCCGTGGCTAGCTCTTATTGACCAAGCAATCGCTTGCTCGGTATCGTACGGGCCGTGACGTTTGAGACGCTCGCCAGCGGCCTTACCTTCCCTGAGGCGCCGCGCTGGCACGACGACGCGCTGTGGTTGTCGGACATGCACGCCTACGCGGTGCTGCGTCTCGATCCGGCCGGGACGCTGACGACGATGGCCAAGGTACCCGGCTGCCCGTCAGGCCTGGGGTTCCTGCCCGACGGGCGCTTGCTCGTCGTGTCCATGCACGATCGTCGCGTGCTGCGGCTCGATCCAGACGGTCTGCGTGAGCACGCGAACCTCAGCGGGCTAGCGCCCTGGCACTGCAACGACATGGTCGTCGACGCGACGGGCCGCGCCTATGTCGGTAACTTCGGCGACGGCTCCGCACCGCCCGAACCGCCGGCGCCTACGGTTCTGATCGCCGTCGAGCCAGACGGACAGGCCCGGGTTGTCGCCGATGAGCTGATGTTCCCGAACGGGATCGCTGTCATCGACGGCGGCCGCACGCTAGTTGTCGCCGAGACCCGCTCGGTGCCGGGTCGCCTGAGCACCTTCCGCATCCTGCCTGACGGCATGCTCGCTGACCGCCGCGTGCTGGCCGAGTTCGGCGCGGGCGAGCTGCCGGACGGCATAGCGATTGACGCGGCGGGCGGGATCTGGGTGGCGATGCCGTTCTCCGGGCAGGTCGTCCGGGTCGGTCCCGACGGAGTTATCGCCGAGCGCGTCAACGTGGACAATGCCTACGCCGTAGCCATCGGCGGACCTGACGGCCGCGACTTGTTCGTCTGCACGGCTCCGAGCTGGGTGCCAGAAGAGGCGGCCAGGTTGCGCGCGGGCGCAGTCCTCCGCATGAAGGTTGAGATACCCGCTGCCGGGGCCGCAGCCGCGGCGGGTTAGGCGCCGGACACTGCCTGAGCTGATCCTGAGATGGCTCGCAGTACTTCGCCTTCTGAGATCGCGCTGCCGTGCAGCTCCTCGACAACCCGCCCGTCAACGAGCGCCAGCACGCGGTCACAGACACTGACCAGGTCCTCGGTGTCGGACGAGCAGATCACGAACCCGGTGCCAGCCTGTGCGTACTTGCGAATCAGGTCGTAGATCGCGTTTCTTGCCCCGATGTCGACGCCGCTTGTCGGGTCTTCCATGAAGACAACTCGCGGATCGAGCCCGAACCACTTCGCCATCAGGACCTTCTGCTGATTGCCGCCGCTGAGGAGGCCGTATAGCCGGTAGGGATCCGGCGGGCGGATGTCCAGCCGCTGGATCCACTCTCGGGCCGCAGCCCGCTCTCGCGACCGGTCGACCCGGCCGGCGCGGGCAAACTCCGACACCCAGCCGAGTGTGATGTTCTCGCTGATCGTGAAGTTCGGGATCGCGGCGCCGGGATGCCGGTTAGGCAGTATCAGCGCGAGCCCGAGCTTGAGCGCCAGCTGAGACGACATTGGGTCGGCGTCCAGTCGCTCGCCGGCGACGTGGAGGCGGACAGCAGCGGGAAATGCGCCGCATACCGCCCCGGCGAGTATCTCGCGGCCCGATCCGGACAGCCCGGCGATGCCAAGCACCTCACCGGCGTGGACGTCGATGTCGATGCCGTTGATGGGGGAGCAGCGCAGCTCGCGGATCTCGAGCACGGGCTGCTCGCGCCTGGTCACCGGCGCGATATGGGCGGCGGCGAGTTCCAGTTCCTCGCCGACGATGAGGCGCGCCAGGCGCCCGCGGTCGACGCTGGCAGCCCCGATCGTGCCCTGGCACCTGCCGTCTCGGAGTACCGTCACCCGGGAGGCCAGGCTGAGCACCTCGTCGAGACGGTGTGAGACGTAGAGAATGCTGACCCCGGCCGCGCGGACCTTGTGCAGAACGCTGAACAGTGCCTCGCATTCGGTCGGCGGCAAAGCACTGGTCGGCTCATCGAGCACCAGCAGCGAGATCTTCCCCGAGCTGTCGTCGAGCGACCGCGCGATCGCCAGGGCGCTGCGTTCAACAGCGCGAAGCTCCCCGACCGGTCGCTCGAGGTCCAATTCGACGCCGATCCGCGCCAGCAGCCGCTCGGTGAGGCGTCGCTGGGCGCTGCGGTCGATCCGGCTCGCGCTTGTGACGAAGCCGGTGACGAGCCCGACGTTCTCGGCTGCGGTTAGCTCGCCAATCAGGCCAAGGTCTTGATGGACGAACCGCAAGCCTCTGCGGCGAGCGTCGGCCGCGGATCCAAAGTGGAGGGGCTGGCCGTCCAGAAGCACCCGCCCGCCCGGATCCGGCAGGTGAAAGCCGGCCAGGATCTTGATCAGTGTCGACTTGCCCGAGCCGTTCTCCCCGACGAGCGCGTGAATCTCGCCGCGGCCGATGTCGAACGAGACGTCAGCGAGCGCCCGCTGGCCGGGGAACGTCTTGGACAGGTGCTCGATCGAGACAAGCGGCGTGGACACCGGCTCGGTCATCGCGGAACGCACCCAGGTGATCCGACCGTTTTCACGGGCACTGCTCCTGTCGCCGATGCCGACGCCGACGTTGCTGCTGATCCGGGTTTACGCAGGACCGACCTAGCGCTTGCTCGGCTGAGCCTATCATCTCTGAAGCTGTCCGCCAGGGCCGGCGAATCGCGCTCGCGGAGCCCCTGGCAAGCAGCGACTATCAGTCATTGCTGCTGCCCGCTCCGCAGGGCCTGCCGCGCCTGCTCGCGCAGGTCTCGCTTCAGCACCTTGCCACCCGCGTTGCGCGGCAGCTTGCTGACGAACACGACCTCACGCGGCACCTTGAAGTTGGCCAGCCGTTCGCGGCAGTGAGTTATCACGTCCTGCCCGGTCAGGCTCTGACCCGGGCCTGCCACAACATAAGCCATGCTGACCTCGCCGAGGCGCTCGTCCGGCCTGCCCACGACGGCGCAGTCGGCCACCGAACTCAGCCGCATGATGACGTTCTCGACCTCGGCCGGATACACATTGAAGCCGCCGACCGTGAACATGTCCTTCAGGCGATCGGTGATCGTCAGGTATCCGCGCTTATCGAGATGGCCTACATCGCCGGTGTGCAGCCAGCCGTCCGGTTCGATCGCGGCGCGCGTCGCCGCCGGGTCATCGAGATAGCCCACCATGACGTTGGGGCCCCGAAGCTGGATCTCGCCATCGTCCCCGGGCTCCAATTCCTTGCTGTCGGCACCGACGATCCGGATCTCGAAATCCGCGGCCGCGCATCCTGACGTGCCGGATATCGTCTCTGCGTCGTCGCCGCGGCGGCACATGGTCACGACTACCGCCTCGGTGAGGCCGTAGGCCGTCAGGATCGTCTCGATAGCGAGCTCTCGCCACATTCGCTCGATCAGCGCGACCGGGACAATCGCAGCGCCGGTCACGACCAGCCGCAGGGAGGAGAGATCGTGCTCGTGGCGCTGGGGATGGGCGAGGAGCTCCTGGAAGATCGTCGGCGGGCCGGGCAGAATGGTGACCCGCTCGCGCTCGATCTGGCCGACCACTCGCTCGATGTCGAACGTCAGCTGCGGCACGATCGCAGCACCCCGCAGCAGCGCTACCACCCAGCCCGCCTTGTAGCCGAAGGTGTGGAAGAACGGCGCGATGATCAGGTACACGTCGCGGTCGGTCACCTCGGCTCGCTCAGCCCAGGCTGCAGCCACGGCGATTGTCTGCCGATGCGTAGACATCGCGCCCTTCGGCACGCCCGTCGTTCCCGACGTGAAGATAATGTCGGCGACGTCGTCGGCACGCACTTGCGCTGCCCGGTCCTGAGCGGACCGCTCGCTGGTTTGACTCGCTGTCGTGAGCAGCTGTCCCCAGCTCACGGCGCCGTGTGCGGTTGGCCGGTGCTCACCGCTCCCAGGCCGTCGGCCCCCGCCATCGACCGGCACCTGGACCATCAGCGTGAGCTGGTCCAATCCCTCGACATGGCCTCCGGCCGACGTACTCGCTAGCGGCTGGCCTCGCTCCGGCCGCGCGGCCGCAGCCTGCCCGAGCGCTGCCAGGTAGTCCACTCCAAGAAACCGGTCCGGCAGGAACAGCACCTTGGCACCCGTGCGCTGCAGCACGTCGAACGCCTCGTAGCCGGTATAGCGGGTGTTCATCGGGACCAGGCTGGCGCCGGCGCTGTGCGCACCCAGGGCTGCGACCAGCCAATGCGCCGTGTTGGGCAGCCAGACAGCTACCCGGTCACCGCGTTCAACCCCGGCCGCCATCAGTGCCCGCGCCATCGTGCGCACCTGTGCGGCAAGCTCCGCGTACGACATCCGCAGGGTTCCGTCGATGACCGCGAGACGGTCGCCGTGCCGCTTTGCGGACTCGTCCAGGAGTGCACACAAAGTCTGCGGAGAGTTGGTCACGGTGCTCGCCTCGATCTCGGGGAATCAAGCAAGTGCTTGGTAGCCTACGCCAGCGGCGCTGCCTGCAACCGCGGATAAGCGGTACCCTGAAATATCTACCAAGCAAGCGCTTGATTATCAACATCCGAGAGCGTGGCGGCGCTCGCCGCCCCAGGTCAGGAGGACGAGGTGCCCAACATCGCCGACCCGCGCGGCCGGGAAAGCCGGAGGGGCTGCGCACCGGAAGTGCGGGCGTTCTCCGGGAGGCGCGCCTCCCGGAATGACAGGAGCGACCCGCCATGGGGCAGCTAACAGGGCAAGTCGCGCTCGTGACAGGCGGGGCACGCGGCCAGGGCCGTGCTCACGCGACTGCCCTGGCTGACGCGGGTGCCACGGTCGTGGTTTGTGACATCGCGGCCCCGCTCGCCACCGTGCCGTACCCCCTGGCCACGCCTGCCGATCTCGACGAAACCGTGGGGATGATCAATAACGCTGGAGGCAGGGCGAGCGCTGCTATCACCGACGTCCGCGACAGCGCGGCAGTCGACGAGCTGACCGACCGGATCATCGCCGAGCACGGGCGGCTTGACATCCTCGTCGCGAATGCGGGCATCTGCGTGCTCGGACCGGTAGCCGACCTGTCGGACGATGTCTGGCGCGACACCATAGAGACCAATCTCAGCGGCGCCTTCTACTGCATCCGGGCTGCATTGCCGCACATGACACGGCAACAGTACGGCCGCATCGTCGCGATCTCCTCGGGCGCGGGTCGCGGTGCCATGCGGAACCTCGGCCACTACGGCGCCTCCAAGTGGGGCGTTATCGGGCTCGTCAAATCCGTGGCCCTGGAGACCGCGACCGACGGGATCACGGCCAACGTCATCTGCCCGGCTACCGTCGGTACCCCGATGGTCCTTAACGACCACTCCTTCAAGGCATTCCGCCCGGACTTGGAACATCCGACAGCTGACGACGCCAGGGAACGGCATCAGCGGCTCAACCCGATGCGGGTGGCGTGGCTCGATCCGGAGGACGTCACCCGCGCGGTCATGTACCTGGTGACCGACCGCGGCAATACCACCGGCACCGTGCTCGAGGTCGACCTAGGTACCTCGGCCAGCCGAATGTAATGACATCGCCGCTGCTGGGTATGAGCCTTCACGTTGCCGAAACGGCTCATGCGCGGCCTCGCAGACTTGGCTGCCACACGCAAGCCGATGAGTCGCGCTTCTGCTGCCCGCGCATGCCGATGATCAACCGGAGCACCGATGGCAGAGCAGAAGATCCGTGACCGCCTGGTAGGTGGCTGGCGGCTGACGGGATATGAGGTGACCAGCGACGGCAGGACCGATCATCCGCTGGGCGACAACCCCCGGGGGGCCATCCTGTACACCCCGGACGGCTATATGTCCGCTCAGCTGGCCGGGCCGGGGCCCTACAAGGATGACGACAGACCGGACGCCTACTACATCGCTTATTCCGGCCCATACGACGTCGACGAGACCAACCAGACAGTGAATCATCATGTGCAGGTGTCGGTAATACCTAGCTGGCTGGACACCACCCAGCACCGGCACGCGCGGTTCGACGGCCCGGACAAGCTCACCTTGTCGGTCTCGGAACCCGGCGCCGGCGGCGTGACGACCACGCAAACGATCAGCTGGGCACGCCAGCCGCCACAGTAAGGAGCGCACCTATGCCGGCCAGCCGATCCGTACTGAACTATGACGTGTTCGTCGCCCCAGAAAAGCCGTTCCTGGCTCCGCAACCCGCCGTCGGAGATTCACCGGCGTGGGATCCCACGACCTCGACGCTGATCTTCGGCGCCCGTGATGCTGTGCTGGTGGATCCGCTGATGACTGTCCCGGAGGCAACCGCGCTGGCGGACTGGGTTGGTTTGCACGACCGCAACCTCACCACGATCTACATCACCCACCCGCACGGTGATCACTATCTCGGGCTGCCGGTGGTGCTCGACCGGTTCCCGCACGCGCGGCCGGTGGCCGCGCCTGCTACCGCGCGGCACATGCAGCAGGAGGACACTCAGCCGCTGGATGACTCGCTCAGGGCGCGGTTCCCCGGTCAGATCGCCGACTCCATTCCGCTGCCCGAGGCGCTCGGATCGCCGGAAATCCAGCTTGAGGGCTCGGCCATCGACGTGATTGAGACCGGGCACACCGACACCCTGGACACGACGTCGCTGCACGTGCCCGACCTGGACCTGATCATCTCCGGCGACGTCGCCTACAACCACTGCCACATGTACGTCGGCGACACCACCGCGGATGGCCGGGCCGAGTGGATCGCCGCGCTCGACCGCCTGGCCGCGCTCAATCCCACCTCCGTCGTCTGCGGGCACAAAGACCCAACCGAAGGCAACCCGGCCACCGTGCTGGCCGAGTCCCGCGACTACCTCGAGTACTACGGGCAGCTACGCGATCAAGGCCTGCCGGACCAGCAAGTGTTCGACGCCATGGTGGACCGCTACCCAGACTGGGTCAGCCGGCAGCAATTCCTGATACTCGGGCTCGGCTGACACAACGCACGCGCGGCGCCGCGCCCCCCTCGCCGTCGGCCACGTGGCTAGGCTGGATCGCGAAGGGGGGCAGAAGTATGACCTTCTTGAAAGTGCCGCAGACATCTATGCCATGTCCGGCATGTCACCAGGGCACCATGCACCCGACTGGATACGCCGACCTCGCGAGTTCGCATCTCACCGGCTGGAAATGCGATTACTGCGAGTACGAGGCGATTACCGGACAGCCGCTTGCCAGCACCGCTAACCAGGCCGGCAAGTAGGCAGCGGCAGCTTAGGCAACTACGCGGTAACAGCCACGGGCCAGCGTCTTTTGACTGCGCCCAACGTCGTCGCACTAAGCCGCACCCCAACGGCACGCTGCCAGCTGGATGTCCGTTGAACAGGCAATAGAATCGGATTTGTCCGAACACCGGTCAGTAAGACTGCGGCCGAGGAGCAAGCAATGGCGCTGCTGCGTAGCTATGTAAGCGGGGACTGGGTTACGCCGGACGACGACGGGCGTCCCGTATTCGACGCGGTCACCGGAGACGAGATTGCGAGGGTCTCCTCGGCCGGCGTGGATATGGCCGCAGCCCTGGCGTACGGACGCGCAACCGCCGGGCCAGCGCTCCGCGAGCTGACCTTCCACCAGCGAGCCAGCTTGCTCAAGGCGCTGGGCTCATATCTTCGCGAGCACCGCGACGAGTTGTACGCGCTGTCCGCCCGGACGGGCGCGACCCTTGGCGACGCCAAGTTCGATGTCGACGGCGGGATCGGCGTGCTGCTCGGCTATGCCAGCAAGGCACGGCGCGAGCTGCCCAACGACACCGTGTCTGCGGACGGCGCGCTCGAGCCCCTCGGCAAGTCCGGGCAGTTCGCCGGACAGCACATCATGACCTCCCGGCGCGGCGTAGCCGTGCAGGTCAACGCCTTCAATTTCCCGGTCTGGGGACCGCTGGAGAAGCTCGCGCCCGCGTTCATCGCGGGCGTGCCGAGCCTGATCAAGCCAGCGAGCCAGACTGCCTACCTGACCGAGCGGCTCGTCGAGCTGATCGTGGACTCGGGTCTGCTTCCGGCCGGATCGGTGCAGCTGATCTGCGGCAGCGTCGGCGACCTGTTCGACCATCTGACCGAGCAGGACCTGGTGTCGTTCACCGGATCCGCTGCCACCGCACGACAGCTGCGGACGCATCCGGCCATCGTCAGCCGTGCTGTCCGGTTCAACGCCGAGGCCGACTCGCTCAACTGCTCGATCCTCGGCCCGGACGCAGGGCCGGGCACCGCAGAGTTCGACCTGTACGTCAAGCAACTCATAACGGAGATGACGGTCAAGGCCGGCCAGAAGTGCACCGCGATCCGGCGCGCGTTCGTGCCTGCTGGCGTGGTCGACGCGGTCATCGAGGCCGCTAGTGAACGACTGGCCAAAGTGATCGTCGGCGATTCGGCCGACGAGACGGTCCGGATGGGCGCGCTGGCTAGCCTCGAACAGCGCGAGGAGGTCCGGCGCAGGGTCAAAGGCCTGCTCGCCGCGAGCCGCCTCGTATTCGGCGATCCCGAGCACGTCAACGTGGTTGGCGCCGATGCCGAGCGCGGTGCTTTCATCTCACCCTTGTTGCTCCGCTGCGATGACGCCGCCCGCGCCGAGCCGCACGAGATCGAGGCCTTCGGTCCTGTCGCAACGATCATGGATTACTCGTCCGCAGATGAGGTCATCGGTCTGGCTGCGCGCGGCCTTGGCAGCCTGGCCGGCTCGGTCGTCACCGCGGATGCCGAGTTCGCCCGCGAGGTCGTGCTCGGCGTCGCGCCCTGGCATGGCCGGCTGCTCGTGCTCGACAGTGACGACGCCGCCGAGTCGACCGGCCACGGCTCACCGCTGCCGCCCCTGGTGCACGGTGGTCCGGGGCGAGCCGGCGGCGGCGAGGAGATGGGCGGCGTCCGCGGCGTCATGCACTACATGCAGCGGACCGCGGTACAGGCCAGTCCGCGAATCCTGTCGGCCGTCACCGGCACCTGGGTGCCCGGTGCGAGGCGCGACACCGAAGGCGGGCATCCGTTCCGCAAGCCGCTGGCCACGCTGCGGCCCGGCGACACCGTCGTGGCCGGGCCGCGCCAGGTGACACTCGAGGACATTGAGCACTTCGCCGAGTTCACCGGCGACACGTTCTACGCGCACATGGACGAAGAGGCGGCACGGGCTAACCCGTTCTTCGACGGCAGGGTCGCGCACGGCTACCTGGTGCTGTCGTTCGCGGCCGGGCTCTTCGTGCAGCCTGACCCAGGACCAGTGCTCGCCAACTACGGTGTCGAGAACCTCAGGTTCCTCACCCCCGTTTACCCAGGGGATGAGCTAACGGTGACGCTGACCTGCAAACAGATCATTCCCCGCGAGGATGCCGGGCACGGTGAAGTGCGCTGGGACGCCGACGTCACCAACCAGAACGGCGCTTCTGTGGCGAAGTACGACGTCCTCACGATGGTCGCCAAGCAGTGGCCGCAGGCCGCCCCGGAGTGATACCCGGGCGCCCGCGGAGCTCAGTTCTTGCGCGTCCGCCCAGAGGCGCGGGCTGAGAGCCGAGCAGGCCTAGTGTGGGCCTTATGACGGCGACGATGGTGTCGGTAGACGGCGGCGAGGTATGGGCGGACGACAGCGGGGGCGACGGGCCGCCGCTCGTGCTGCTGCATCCGGGCGTCGGCGACTCGCGATTCTGGGATCTCATCCGGCCTGCGCTCACCGCGGCGTACCGGGTGATCAGGTACGACGTCCGCGGCTACGGGCAGTCCCCGGCACCGGCAGTCAAGTACCAGCTCTTTGGCGACCTCGTCGCGGTGCTCGACCACTTCGGCCTGGACCGGGTTGCTGTTGTGGGCTGCAGCCAGGGCGGCGGCAGCGCGCTCGCGCTGGCCCTCGAACAACCCGAACGCGTGTCCGCGCTGGTCCTGCTGTGCCCGGGCGTCCCGGGGTTTCCCCGGCCGTACACGCCAACGGATCCGGAACTGGCGGCCGAGTACTGGCGCGCGCGGTCCGCCGGGGACCGACCCGTCGACGCCATGGCTGGCGCCATGCAGCGGGTCTGGGCCTCCGCCGGCCCGACGCCCGAAGTGCTCGAGCAGCTTCGCTCGGCGGCGCGGGCGGGGCTGCGTTCCGGCGACCTGGAACAACCGGATCCGCCGGTCTTCGACCGGCTCGGCTTGATCTCAGTACCGACGTCGCTGGTGGTGGGCACCGCGGACTTCCCGCCGCTGATCGAGGCCGACCTGGAGGCCGCCGCGCGCATCCCGGGCTGCCAGCTGACTGTCGTCCCTGGGATGGACCACCTGCCGGCGCTACGCGAGCCCGGCCTCGTCCTGCGGACGATCATGAGCACGGTAGCGCCTGTAGCGTCAGGGCGTGACCTCGGTTGATGCGCTGTGGTCGGCGCAGCAGACGGCCTTGCGGGACTCGGCGGGCCTTGCGGGAGTGGCCGGGGTCGCCGGTATAATTACTGACCGAATGATCGGTTAATTAAGGAGCGCCGATGACTCGATCTGAGGCGGCTGCTCGACCTGAGGCAGACACCGGCCAGCTGGAGTTGCACTTCGAGGACACGATCGCCCGGGACCGGCGGATTGAGCCGCGTGACTGGATGCCGGATGCGTACCGGAAGACGATGATCAGGCAGATTGCCCAGCATGCGCACTCCGAGATCATCGGCATGCAGCCGGAGGGAAACTGGGTGACCAGGGCACCTTCGCTCCGCCGCAAGGCGATCCTCCTGGCCAAGGTCCAGGACGAAGCGGGTCACGGGCTGTACCTGTACTCGGCTGCCGAGACACTCGGTGCGGACCGGGCCGACCTTACTGACCGGCTGATCACCGGCCGGCAGAAGTACTCCTCGATCTTCAACTACCCGACGCTGACTTTTGCCGACGTCGGCGTGATCGGCTGGCTGGTCGACGGGGCGGCGATCTGCAACCAGGTGCCGCTGTGCCGGTCCTCCTACGGCCCGTACGCGCGGGCGATGATCCGGATCTGCAAGGAAGAGTCCTTCCACCAGCGGCAGGGTTACGAGCTGCTGATGACGATGATGCGGGGCACCGCTGCCCAGCGCGACATGGTGCAGGACGCCACGAACCGCTGGTGGTGGCCGTCGCTGATGATGTTCGGTCCGCCGGATGCGGAGTCACCCAACACCGAGCAGTCGATGCGCTGGCGGGTCAAGCGCCACACGAACGACGAGTTGCGGCAGCGGTTCGTCGACATGACTGTGCCGCAGGCCGAGGCGCTCAGCGTGACGTTGCCGGATCCGGAGCTGCGCTGGAATGCCGAGCGCGAGCATTACGACTTCGGTGCGGTCGACTGGGCCGAATTCAAGCGCGTGATCGCCGGGAACGGGCCGTGCAACGCCGAGCGGATAGCGGCACGCCGCGCCGCGCACGAAGGCGGGGCCTGGGTCCGCGAAGCGGCTGCGGCGCATGCCGCCAAGGTCGCGGCACGGGAGGAGTCTGCGGCATGAGCGAGGAAGCGCGGTCGAACTGGCCACTGTTCGAGGTGTTCCTGCGAAGCAAGCGGGGCCTTAATCACGTGCACGTCGGATCGCTGCACGCAGCCGACGCCGCGATGGCGCTGCATCACGCGCGCGATCTGTACACCAGGCGCAACGAGGGGGTCAGCATCTGGGTCGTCAAGGCGGCCGACATCACCGCGTCCAGCCCGGACGAGAAGGACCCGTTCTTCGCGCCGAGCGGCGACAAGGTGTACCGGCACCCGACGTTCTACGAGATCCCTGACTCCGTTCCGCACATCTGAGAGCTAGCCATGGGCTTTGACACCGCCTACGAATCGATCAGTGAGGAAAGCGACAGCGGCCACCGCTGGGCGTTCGGTACCGGGTTCACCGATCCCCTCGCCGGGGTCGACACCAGCGTTCCGGCGGGCGTGGATGGCGCCGACCTGGCCGCGTACTGCCTGATGCTCGGCGATGACGCGCTGATCATGTCCCATCGGCTGCAGCAGTGGCTGGCCAGGGCGCCGGAGCTGGAGGAAGAGACCGCGTTGGCGAACATCGCGCTCGACCTGCTCGGCCAGGCGCGACTGCTGCTTACCAGGGCGGGAACGGCAGATGGCTCCAGGCGGACCGAGGACGACTACGCCTTTGGCCGGACTGACCGCGAGTTCCGCAATGTCCGGATAGCGGAGGTCGCCGATACCGACTTCGCCGGCCTGGTCGCCCGGCTGCTGGTTTTCAGCACGTGGCGGCTTGCCCTGCTCGTTCGCCTGCGGGGTTCGGCTGATCCGGTCGTCGCGGCCGTCGCGGCGCAGGGCGTTAAGGAGATCACCTACCACCGGGACTACGCGGCGCAATGGGTGATCCGGCTCGGCGACGGCACCGACTACTCCCGGCAGCGGATGGAAGCCGGGCTGGCAGCGGTAGCGCCCTTGGTGGCAGAGCTATTCGCCCCGTCGGCAGTAGAGGAACGTCTCGCCGGAGTTGCGGTCAATCCGGCGGAGCTCAGGGCCGAGTTCGACGCTGTGCTCGCGCAGGTGCTGGCCGAGGCCGGGCTGGACCGGCCGGAAGTCGGCGGGCTGGCCGGGGTCTCCGGTTTGTCCGGCCGAGATGGCGTGCACACCGAGGCCATGGGTTACCTGATCGCCGAGATGCAGAGTGTTGCCCGCGCGACGCCGGGGGCGACGTGGTGAAGACCCTGGACAAGGCGATGCTGGTGCGCGCGCGGCAGGTCGCGCAGTCAGTGCCAGATCCTGAGCTCCCGATGCTGACGCTCGCTGACCTCGGCATCCTTCGCGACGTCGCGGTGACCGGCACGCGCGTCGTGGTTTCGCTGACTCCCACCTACTCGGGCTGTCCCGCGATGGCCGAGATCCGGGCGGAGGTGGCGAGCCGGCTCGGTGCGGCGGGTTTCGCCGAGGTCGAGGTGCGGACCGTCCTGAGTCCGCCCTGGACCAGCGATTTCATCAGCCCAGAAGGCCGTCGCAAGCTGGCTGAGACTGGCATCGCACCTCCCCGTTCCCGCCCCATAACCAATGGTCCGGTACCGCTGACGTTGTTCGCGCGGGGTCCGCGGGTCGACTGCCCGGTCTGCGGATCGGCCGATACCGTGCGAACGGCCGCGTTCAGCGGGACCGCCTGCAAGGACCTGTACCGCTGCCGGGCCTGCGCGGAGCCCTTCGAGCACGTCAAGGAGGTCTGACGTGACCGCGATCGCCCCGGAGGCGAGCCGCGCCGCGCGGCGCCACTTTCACGAGCTGACGGTTGCGCGGGTGGACCGGCTCTGCGACGACGCGGCCGCGGTCACGTTCGACGTGCCTGACGAGCTAGCGGACGACTACGCGTTCCAGCCCGGTCAGTCGCTCACGGTCCGGCGGGTCGTGAACTCCACAGACGAGCGGCGGTCCTATTCGATCTGCGCGCCTGCCGGGCAGCCGCTGCGGATCGGCGTGCGCGAGGTACCGGGCGGCGCGCTGTCTGGCTGGCTGGTTAACGACGTTCGGCCAGGTGACCGGATCGAGGTCCAGCCGCCGTCCGGGTCGTTTACGGCTGACCTCACCAGGCCGGGCCAGCATGTGCTGATTGCGGCTGGTTCGGGGATCACGCCGGTGCTGTCCATTGCCGCGTCGGCGCTAGCTGAACCGGGGTCCGAAGCGACGCTGCTGTACGGGAACCGGCGGGCGGAGTCGGTGATGTTCGCCGACGAGATCGCCGACTTGAAGGACTCCTATCCTGACCGGCTTCAGCTCGTGCACGTATTGTCGCGGGAGCCGCAGGAGGTGGAGCTGTTCAGCGGGAGGCTGGACGCTGACCGGCTGCGGAGTATGCTGCCGGCGCTCTGCGACGTGCCAGGCACCGACCACTGGTGGCTGTGCGGGCCGTACGGCATGGTCGCTGATGCCATGCAGGTGCTGGCGGAGCTGGGAGTGCCGGCAGGCCGGGTGCATCGTGAGCTGTTCTACGTGGAGGACGTGCCGCCCGAGCAAGAGCACCACGAGGAGAAGCCGCTCGCCGGCGGGTGCGAGGTCACCATCGTGCTGGACGGGCGGCGGACTACGGCGACGATCCCGGCTGATGTGCCGGTGCTCGACGGCGCGCAGTTGGCCCGGCCGGATCTGCCATTCGCGTGCAAGGGCGGGGTGTGCGGTACCTGCCGGGCGCGGCTTGTCTCCGGTGAGGTGCGGATGCGGCGCAACTTCGCGCTCGAGCAGGCGGAACTTGACGCCGGCTTCGTACTCACCTGCCAGTCGCTGCCGGTGTCCGAGGAGCTGACGGTCGACTACGACGCTTGATCGCGGTTGTTGCGTGCGCGGGCCGCTGCCGCTGCCTGCTGGCTACCACACTGAGCCGGGCCGCCAGTCGCAGATCAGCTCGCCGGACACGTCGACAGGAATGGACGTCGGCAGTACGTAGAGGGCGCCGTCTATGTCCGGCGTACGGCGGATGCCGTCGGGCGAGAGCACTGATGACGCCCCGCGCCAGAGTTGCCAGCCGCGCGAAGCGTAGAGACGGGCGCCATCCGGGCTGGCGCCGAGCGCACCGAGCTGGTAGCCGGACCTGACGATTCGCTCTAGCACCTCCATCATCGCGTCGCCGTGTCCGAGGCGGCGGCGGTCCGAGCGGACCGCGACACCTTCGATGTACCCGGTCCTTAGTGCCCGGCCGGCATGGAGCAGGCGCCGCTGCACGACGCTCGCGTGCCCGATCAGCTCGTGGCCCTCGAACAGGAGCGTGTGCATGCCGCCGAGCGTGTTCTCGAATGCGTCGTCCGGGAAGTCCTCGAAGGAGGCGTCCATGAGGGCACGCATGGCAGTCTTCGTATCGTCGTCAAGGTCAGCCGTATGGGCAGTAAGTAGCTCTGTCACGGTCGTTCGTCCTCGTTGGCCAGCGCGTCGATGTGCCTGACTTAGGCTGCCCTGACTGGCCCTTGGCCGCCATACATTTCTCTCGCGCGTCGCGCTTAATGAGACCTGCACGAGCCGCAGCACAGCCCGTTGCAATTGCTGCCGCAGCGCAGCCCGTCGCAATTACTGTGCCTCGCGCCCGCGGCGAGCCCTTTGGTCCTGAGCCAGCTAGGCCTGACATGCCGCGCCTGGGATGCGCCAGTGTTCGGTGCGATGCGCCGCGGTTCGGTGCGATGCGCCGCGGTTCGGTGGCTTGTGCGGCAGTTCCCTGGGTACGCGGCGTCGTATCGGGTCGGTGGTTTAGACGGGGTAGGGGTCGGGTCTGACCTGGTAGTCGCGGCCGGCGGGGGTGGTCCAGCGGAAGGTGCCGGGCTGGGGCTGGTCGAGCTGCCAGCCGGGCAGGTGCTTGATCCGATGGTGTGTCCGGCAGCAGCCGCCGAGGTTGCACCGGCAGGTGAGGCCGCCGTTGTGCCAGGGGATGGTGTGGTCGATGTCGGTGCGCCAGGCGGGCTGGCCGCAGGGGCCGAACCGGCAGGTCTTATCCCTGGCGGCGATGTGCTCGCGCAGCCGCCGGGGCGGCCGGTAGGCGGCTGAGGCGGTGGTGTGCGCGCAGCCGCCCGCGGCGGTGTCGCGTTCGGCGTCGCCGGCGGCGCGTGCTGCGGCCCGGCGGGCGGCGGCCAGGACCGCGGCGGCGATGCCGCGCAGCAGCAGCGGGCAGCCGCCGGTTCCGCCGGGTGTGGTGAGGGCGCTGGCGCGGATGGTGATGGTGACCCGGCCGATCATCCCGGTGCTGTCGGGGTCGGCTGGCCGGGCGAGGGGGTGCCGGGGTGGCCGGGCGCGTTCGACGGCGAGGGCGCGGCCGTCGTCGCCGGTGACGATGACCCGCCATTGGGTCTGCGGGCTGAGCGCGGCCAGGTGCAGGAGCTGCTGGGCTTGCAGGCTTGAGATCGGGCCGATGCGGCCGAGGATGCCGGGTTCACTGCTGTGGCCGGCCAGTGATGACCAGGGCAGCAGCACGTCCAGCAGCCCGGCCCGGGCCCGCGCCGCGTCACCGGCCGCCGGGGCCGGGTCGCCGGTTGCGGGCAGGCGGGCGGGCAGGGCCGGCCAGTCCGGGGACGGCAGCAGCGGCCAGTCATCGTCGGCGTCATCCGGCTCGGTGGTGACCGGCGGGCCGGGCGGGTCACCGGTGTCCGGCGGGGCGTCGGCGTCGCCGGGGCACGGGATGCCGGGCCACCAGCCCGGCAAGCCATCGGCATCGAACGGGTCGTCAGTGCCGTCGGCCGCTGCGGCTGGCCCGGCCGGCGGCGTGTCATCCCGCCTTCTGCTGGAGGGGCTCGCCGGACCGGCGGCGGGCGCTCCAGTGCCCGGCCGGCCGCAGCCGCAGGTGCCGTCGCCGGCAGCGCCACAGCTTTCGCCGGGCACGCCACCGCCGGCAGGCGGCGGATCGTCTGAGGGCGGCGGGTCGGCGGGGCCGTTCTCGGCGGGCGGCTGATCGTCCAGCCCCTGATCGTCTGAGGGCGGCGCTGGGTCGAACGGGCCATCTTTCGCGGACGGCTCATCCTCCGGTGGCAGCGGCGGGTCGGCCGGGCCGTCCTCGGCGGGCGGCTGGTCGTCTGGCGGCTGGTCGTCTGGGGGCGGTGGCGGGTCGGGCGGGCCGTGGGCGGGTGGCGGGATCAGCGGCAGGGTGCCCAGCAGCAGGCCGGTGAAGATGTGCGCGCGCAGCAGGTCCAGGCCACCGCCAGCGCCGGAGGCCTTTAGCGCCCGGGCCAGCGCAGTGATCCGGGCCATCGCCGCAGCCGCCTGGATCCCGGGCAGGCACCGGCCCGTCAGCGTGGCGGTGCCGTCCTCGTCGGGGTACAGCGAGACCTTGGCCTGCCGCTCGGCCTGCTTGCGGCGCTGCTCGGCACCCTCGGGGTCAATGGCCAGCACCGCCCGGCGCACCGCGGCGCGCAGCTGCCCGGTGGTCTGCTCACCAGCAGCCGGCACGACCCGCTGCTCCACCGCCGCGGCGTGCTCATCGGACAGCAGCCCGGTGGCCTCGGCGATGATCCGCGCCCGGCCCAGGTCGATGACCCCGGCGGCCAGCGCGGCAAAAGTGGCGGGCAGCCGCCACCGCAGCTGGCAGCCCAGATCGGTCCACGCTGAGGCGCCGTACTGCGACATCCGCAACTCCAGCGCCACCTCAGCGGCGGCCTCGGGCGGCAGCATGCTGGGCTGGCCGTCCTCGCCGGCGCCGATGTCCGGGTTCGCCGCCGCCCGCCGGGCAGCGATCTCAGCGACCGCGGCCAGCTCGCGGGCCTGCGCCCACGCCGCCAGCCGCCGGTAACCGGCAGCCATCCCCGGCAGGTCCCAGTCCGACGCGCCGCCCGGCGTGTCCTGCGCCAGCACAGCAGCTAGCCCCGGCCCGGCCGGCAGATGCTCGGCAACGAACGTCGGGCTAGCCGTGGTAGCCGGGCCGGCCGTGCTGCCCAGGCCGGTGGCCCACTCGCCGGTCGGCGTCGCCTCGCGCCCGCCGCGACGATCACCGCGACCGCCGGGCTGACCGGGCAGGTCGGGCAGGTCGGGCTGACCGGGCAGGTCGGGCAGGTCGGGCTGACCGGGCTGGCCGCCTTGACTGGGCTGACCGGGCGCGGCGCCGAACAGATCGGCGAGCACTGCTTCCTCGTCATCACCAAGATCCGCTGCCGAGTGCGGGACATCCAGGCTGTCCAGCAGCGCCAGCACATCGTCATCCGACAGAGACCCAGAACCTGTGCCCAGCCAGAACGGGCCGGCCGATCCAGGCCGATGGTCCGGGCCGCCCGAGGCGGCCGGTCCCGGACTGCTGACAGTCTCGCTCATCCGGCCACCTCCAAACTGTCTCGCCCCGATGCTCCAGGCTTATATCGAAAATATTAGCGAGAGCATCTGACAAAACGGCGACGCTGAATGGCGGTTCCGCTAACGCAAGTTCCAGATCGGCGCCTACCACCAGCTATGCCAGGAAGAGGAAGAGAAGGCGTCCGCGAACTATCAACGCCGCCGACCCCGTCCCGACGAGCTAGGCGATGCCCTCGACCTCATCCACCGGCACGCAGGTGCGCATCAACTCGGCCAGTTCGGGCAGATGATCAGCCCAGCCGTTCCCGGTCGCAGGCCGGGCAGCCAGCCAGCTTCCGCGACGGCCACTCCTGCGCCAGCACAGCGAAGTCAAGCTCGTCGGTCCACTCGCCCTTGAACCACTCGTTCTCCCGCAGATGCGCCTCCTGGCGCAACCCGAGGCGCGTGACCAGCCGCGCCGAAGCCGCATTCCGGGCGTCCACCCGGGCAATGACGCGGTGCAGCCCGAAATCATCGAAGGCAAGATGCAAGCCGGCATGCGCCGCCTCAGCCGCGTACCCGCGGCCCGAATAGGCGGGGCTAAATACGTAGCCGATCTCGCCGCAGCCGTGCTCGGCGCTGAGCCAGCGCACCATCAGATCGCCGATGAGCTTCCCGGTCTCCGCGAGCTCGGCGCCAAGGGTGATCGAGTCGCCTTCGTTGTCGATTATCTGCCGGCGCCATACGCCGTTTATGCGGGCAATCACGTCCTCGGCGCTCTGCGGCTCGAACGGAACATACCGGCACACCTCAGGGAGCGACCGATACTCAACCAAATCGTCGACGTCAGCCTCCGTGAGCGGCCGGAGCATCAGGCGTGCCGAGCGAATAGGGTAAACCGGGGCAAGTTTCACCCAGCCATTCTTGCATTTCCGGCCCGCTGCCTAGGACCGGAGCCCGGCGCGGGCAGGCCAGGGTCCCCCATGAACGGCCGCCGCCGGCCCCCTCCCGACAACCTGCGCCATGCGCACGAAGCGATTAGCCGCGCAAGCCAGCCGGCGCGCCACGTTGAGCCAGGCCCGAAGGTCTCGGACAAGTCCGCGCTAGCGATTTGCTCGGTGCGACCCGGCTAGCATTGCTGCCATGCCCGCCGACTGGAGCCGGGCCGACTGGAGCCGGGCCGACTGGAGCCGGGCCGACCGTGGCCGAGCCGACCGGAGTCGGCCTGCGGAGTTGGAGATCACCAGCGCGGCGAATCCGCGAGTCAAGCAGCTCGTCGCGCTCCGGCGCAGGCGCAGCCGCGAGCAGTCCGGCGTGACGCTAGTCGAGGGCCTGGCCGAGATCGAACTCGCGCTTGCCGCAGGCGTCAGACCGCGGACGCTGTATTACTGCCGGCAGCTAGCCACCACCGAGTCGTTGCGACTCACCGACCGCGCGGCAGCGCTCGGCACCGAAGTCATCCACCTCAGCCGGCCCGTCTTCGAGAAGGTCTCCTACCGGGAAGGCCCGGACGGCTGGCTTGCGGTCGTGCCAGCCGTCGAGACCGAACTGGCCAGTCTCCAGCTACCATCGCGACCACTCGTACTGATCTGCGCCGGACTGGAGAAACCCGGCAATCTGGGCGCAATCCTGCGCACAGCCGACGCCGCAGGGGTGGCCGCTGTGATCGCGGCCGATCCAGTCACCGACTGGGGCAACCCGAACGTTGTGCGCGCCAGCAAGGGCACTGTGTTCTCGGTACCAGTCGCGTCCGCCACCACCGCCGAGGTCCTGGCCTGGACCGCCAAGCACAGACTGCAGATACTTGCGGCAACGCCCGATGCGACCACGCTGGTAACCGAGACCGACCTGACCGGGCCGACGGCCATCGCTGTCGGCGCTGAACAGGCCGGACTGCCGCCCGAGTGGCTCGACGGCGCGGCAGTCCGGGTGCGGATCCCGATGTTCGGCAAAGCGGACTCGCTGAACGTGTCGACATCAGCGGCGATCATCACCTACGAAGCGGTTCGCCAGCGCCTGCAGGCAGGTGAGCTGCCGAATCGCCCCTCGCTACGATCGGGGTATGCCTGATCTATCCTTGCTGCCGCCGTCCGCCACGATCGACGGTGCCGACCTGCGGGTCGGCGGTTGCTCGCTGACAGAGATCGCCGCTGAGTTCGGGACGCCCGCCTTCGTGTTCGACGAGCAGGCACTTCGCGATCGAGCGCACGCATTCGTGGATGGCCTCGCGAGCCGCTACCCGCGCAGCCGGGTCTGCTTCGCGACGAAGTCCTTCCCCTCCGCATCGATGATCAGCATCCTGGCCGCGGAAGGCCTCGGGTTCGACGTGGTCGGCGAGGGCGAGCTTCGCATCGCGCTCGCGGGCGGAGCCGATCCTGCCTCGATCGTCATGCACGGCAACGCTAAGTCCGACCAGGACATCGCAGCTGCCCTCGACGCCGGGATCGGCTACATCGTCGTGGACGGCTTCGACGACATCGATCGCATCCAGCGGCTGGCAACACGTCCCGCGCCGGTTCTGCTTCGGGTCAGCCCCGGCATCGAGTCCAAGACGCACCTAGCGCTCGCGACCGGCGGTAAGTCGGCGAAATTCGGCGTTCCGGTGGAGCAGGTACCCGAAGCGCTCGCCCGCATGAAAGCAGCGCCGATGATCGAGATGCATGGCCTGCACGCTCACATCGGCTCCCAGATCCTGAACCTGGAGCAGTTCGAAGCAGAAGTCGAGGCGCTGGCGTCGCTCGGCACGTTCGACGTGTACGACCTCGGCGGAGGCCTCGGGGTTCGCTACGAGAGCGATGACGTTGCGCCTGACATTGACACCTACCTGGCGAGACTGACGGCGGCTGCGCGCGAGCATCTCGGCGATGCCGAGGAGATCATCATCGAGCCTGGCCGGTCATTGGTCGCACCCGTCGGCATCACGCTCTACCGCGTCATCACGCTGAAGCAAGCTGGCAAGCTGCACGTCGCGACCGACGGCGGCATGGGTGACAACCTGGAGTACTCGCTCTACGGCCAGCGGTTCGCCCCGATAGTCGTCGGCAGATGGGAGGAGCCCCAAGTGCTCGCCGATCTAGTCGGCAGGCACTGCGAGTCAGGCGACATCGTCACGCCCGACGTCGAGCTCCGGAACCCGCAGATCGGCGACCTGATCGTGGTCCCGGTGACAGGCGCCTACTGCTTCACCATGCTGAACAACTACAACGGCGCCCTCCGGCCGCCGGTGATCTACTGCTCCGGCGGACTGGCCCGGCTCGGGGTCCGTCGCGAGACGCCGGACGAACTGCTTGCCCGCGAGATGGGCCTGGTAGCAGCCACCTAACTGCGCAGCACTAAGTCAGCTGCCACCGACGCCCAGCGCGGTCAGCAGGACCAGCGTGATCGTCGCCGCCGCGAAGGCGCCATGCCCGATGACAACCGGCAGCGGAAAGTTGCGCTCGGGCGGTCCGACGTCGCTGAGCGGCTCGAGCACGGCGACTCCGGACTGCCCGCCCGCGAGCGACAGCTGCATTGCCCGCCTGGCCTGGCGCTCTCTAACCGCGGCCCGGCCCGCCCGGTACACGCCGACCCAGCGGACCGCCATCGTCAGCCCGAGCGTTGCCGCCAGCACCAGCGCGACAAGCGCCGCCCACGCCAGCCGGTCAGAGTCGGAGACGATATAGCCGATCCAGACCGCCAGACCGCCGCCGGCGAATAGCACATGCGCGGCAAGTACGGCCGGCGGCAGCCGCGTCGCCGCCACGGACTGGAATTCCTTGTCGTACTCGATCAGCCAGATGGACATCAAGTAGAGGCCGCCCGCCGCGGCGGTAATCCAGGTTGCGAGCGCGAACAAGCTCATGCGGTCCCCCTCCGGGCACGACAGCGCTGTGCTGCAAACGGCACGGTGCTGCATGGGCAATGCGGTAGGCGGCGTGTTCAGGAAAGGCCGCCGGACCGCATCGACGGGAACCGCCCGGTCGGAGAACGGATCAGCCGGGCGCGTGGTTCAGTGCGCCTGGCGACCGAGCACGAGCACGCCAGAGGTGGCGAACATGCCGCCGTTCCCGACCACGACGCTGATATCGACGTCGGGCACTTGGGCGGCTGCCTCGCCCCGCACCTGCCGCACGCCCTCCTGGATGGCGAACATCCCGTACATGCCGGTGTGCGTGTACGACAAGCCGCCGCCATTGGTGTTCAGGGGCAGCCGGCCGCCCGGCTCCGTGTTGCCGTCCGCGATGAACGCGCCGGCCTCGCCCTTAGCGGTGAACCCCAGCGCTTCCAGCCCGTAGATCGGTACGTGCGCGAACGCGTCGTAGACCATCAGGTGCTTGACGTCCGTCGTGGTGATGCCCGCTTCGGCGAACGCCGCCTGGCCGGCCAGCCGGAAGGCCTTCGACTCGGTGAAGTCCGCCATCTGCGAGATCACCGGCGCGTCCATCGATTCCCCGGTGCCGAGGACGTGCACGGCTGGCTTCCGGAAGTCAGCCGCGCGCTCAGCCGACGTGACAACCAGCGCGCCGCCCCCGTCCGTGACGAGGCAGCACTCCAGCAGGTGGAACGGCCAGGCGACCACCCTGGACGCCAGCACGTCATCGACCGTGATCAGGTCGCGGAACATCGCCCGCGGGTTGCGCGCGGCCCACTTCCGCTGCGCCACCGCGACGTACGCGAGCTGCTCGTGAGTCAGCCCGTACTCCTTCATGTAACGCAGCACCGGAATCGTGAATGCCGAGGTAGGCCCCGCCGTCCCGTAGGGTGCCTCGAACTGACCGGGCATAGACGACGCTCCGCGCGGGAACGGGCTCGCGCCGACTCGGGATCGGCCCGATTCTCCGTGGGTAATGAGAACCGTGCTGGCGTAGCCTGCCCTGATCGCTGCCGCCGCGTGGCGGACATGCAGCAGGAACGAGGTGCCGCCCACCGCAGTGCCGTCCATGTAGGCAGGCGTGATGCCCAGTGCGTGCGCGACCTGGACCGGTCCCGGCGCGTTGACCGTGGCGATGCCATCGATGTCTCGCATCGACAGACCAGCATCGGCGACCGCGTTGACCGCAGCCTCGATGTGCAGCTGCAGGGTCGAGTAGTCCGGCAGCTTGCCGAGCGCATTGGTCTCGGCAGCACCGGCGATGATCACGCCGGGTTCGCGGCTCACTGGCCAGCTCCTGCAGGGGCGAAGACCGGGAGGCTGATCGCACCGCGCCGCTCGAACGTCACCTGCAGCTCCATGTCCAGGATCAGGTCCTCGGGCGTGTTCGGTACGCCGACGAGGTTGGTCATCATCCGCGGTCCCTCGGCTAGCTCCACAACCGCGATCGCGTAAGGCCCGTCGTCCTCGAACCCGCGGGCCGGCCGGTGGTTGATCACGTAGGAGTACAGCGTCGCCCGCCCGCTGGCCGTGAACCACTCAACGTCCGTCGACCCGCACTCCGGACACACCGGCCGCGGGTAGAAGTACGGCTTGCCGCAGGCCCGGCAGCGCTGGATCCGCAGCTCGCCGGCCGCGCACCCGTCCCAGAACGGCTGCGTGTCGGGCGTTGGCTCCGGGACCGGCTTGGCGGGTGTCTGCCTGGCCGGCTGCCCCGGCGTGCTCAAACCGCCCTGCCTGGCGTCGGCCGGAAGGAACGCTCGACCTGGTCGGCCAGGTCGTCAAGCTGCCATGGCTCTTCCGCGATCAGTCGCACGACCGGCGACATGTTGTTGTAGAGCGAGACTTCGAAGCCGGCCGAGTGCACGATCCGGCCGGTCAGCCAGCCGGAGCGCTCGCTGGCCAGGTAGGCGACGACGGTGGCTACGTTGTCGGGGGACCGCCGCAGGTCTTCGTCGGACGGGCGGTCAGTGCGCCTGCGCTCGGTCGGGATGGAGTCGGTCATCCGGGTCGCTGCCGCCGGCGAGACCGCGTTGCAGGTAACGCCGTACTTGCCGAGCGAGTTAGCGCAGGACCAGGTCAGGCCGACGATGCCCATTTTCGCGGCCGCGTAGTTCGGCTGGCCAGGCGCACCGTGCAGGCCGGAGACCGAGGTGAAGTTGATGATCCGGTTCTGCGCGGTCTCCTCGCGGAGCGACCGCCAGTGCGCGGCAGCGAACTTGGAGGTGTTGAATGTGCCCTTCAGGTGCACCCGGATGACATCGTCCCATTCCTGCTCGGACATATTGAAGATCATCCGGTCGCGGAGGATGCCGGCCACGTTCACCAGCACATCTAGCCTGCCGAACTCGGCAATCGCGGTCTTGATCAGGCCCTCGGCGGCACCATGATCGGAGACATCAGCTCCGTTGGCGATCGCCTTCCCGCCGGCGCTGGTGATCTCGCTGA
>Ga0335072_10003181_pt1 | contig 24848 bp, 19 predicted proteins | sample Lox_Sample_21_FD_206725 | JGI IMG/M metagenome (GOLD analysis project Ga0335072, IMG submission 206725) | Soil microbial communities from Loxahatchee National Wildlife Refuge, Florida, United States - Lox_Sample_2.1 | ecosystem: Environmental > Terrestrial > Soil > Wetlands | place: USA... | reverse complement strand
CCAGCAGCAGCCTCACCACCGCCTCGTGCCCGTTCCCTGCAGCATGTAACAGCGGCGTCTGACCATCGTTGTCTTTAGTCTCTAATTTAGTACCCTTTTCAAGCAGTAGCTGGACAACGGCCTCGTGCCCTCTCGCGGCGGCCCACCCTAGCGGCGTTCCGCCCCAATTCTTCGACTCAACGTCGGTTCCCTTCTCGAGCAGCAGCTTGACAACGGCCTCGCGCCCATTCGCGGCGGCCCATGATAGCGATGTCTTATCGTAGATATTATGTCCATTCTCCACCGCCCTCGATAACTGTGTACAGTCAGAGTCACAGTCTCCAATATCCTTCAAACGAAAGTCAACATTGCCTGCATTGAGCAGCATTTCGGCGATCGCCTCAAACCAGTCCTCAGGAGCCCTTTTCATATCGGAATCATTTTTTAGGAGCTCATCCAGACGCCGTTGTATTTCCAATCTCTGTTCCGATAGCTTGTCTTGTCGTTGTCTTATCTCATTGTCTCTAATTGTGAGCTGATGCACTTCTTGAGCCCCTTTCTCTAGTCCGTCAATCAATAATCTTTTCTCCTCATTTAGCTTTCTTAATTGTTCTTCTACCACTGCTAGGTGTCTCTTAATCGGTTTTAAAGTAGCCATCTTCTCTTCCTTCTGTTGGTCCAATTGTTCCGCCTCTAGATATATCTTGTCTTCTTTTTGGAGAATACTCACAAATTCGAGCTTCAAATCTAGCTGTTGTAGCTCCAAGGTCGCGTTGACAGTGACCTCTGGTGATCTAGGCATTGCAGCTAGCCTGACAACAAACATCGGCTGTCCTGCAACTGATTCTTGCCTCACAGTTACGTACACGTTGAGTATGCCATTGGAGGCGCTCTGCTTCCCAAATGCTTCAGGCCTTATGTAAATGAGTTTTTGTGACAAATCCTCTAAAGCAGTGTCTCTGGAGGATATCATGACATGGCATCGAGCTTGCACCTGCAATCTCTGCACTTCGAGCTCGAGTACTACTACGACGTCGCAAGATCCTTCGTCTTTAGTACGAAATCGTGCTAAAGATCGTTGTGTTATATTTCCGTCTAAATCGTTTGCTGTTGCAATCATAGCACGGTCTTTCTGCCAGCGGGCGCGGGGCTGAACGTCAATCATCTCCAAGTTAGTTTCAACAGATTCTTCAATATAGAACCAGTACCGCCGACTTATTGCTACGTGTGTCCTACTTTGGCGCTCCTTCCAGATGTGAATAGGCTTTGTTGAAACACTTGATGTAGTCTTAGGTAGTAAGACTGAATAATGTCCTTGCGATCTGATATACTCGTCGGATGGTCTGCCGGATACGGCATTGTTAAGGGGAATTCCTACAACTTGTTCTGTATTTTGCTCCGGCCCGCAATTAAGCAGGCCGTATATCTCGCCAGCTGAGGTTGTATGTAGAGAGAGGTGCACCCGTAGACGGCCGCCAGAAATATCGATTATATTTACAGGTGTGGTATATTGCTCTCTTAAAACAATGTGTCCGCAGTTCTCGAAATCTGATGGAGCAGTCGCCAAAACCCCCCCGGAGACGACATCCGTTGAGTTGCTTGGTAATAATTCTGCCGGGTTAAGGCCCCATGCTAGGATAGAATCGTCTCTAGTATCCTTCATTATTTCCTGCTGCAGCCGACTAAAGGCTTGGTCCCCCTCGCCGTAGATCATCGGCATCACTATGCCGAAGATTCCTAGGAGGCAGTACGCAATATCTTCTTTTCTTTTGGTGACTCTCTTCGCGGCCCAGGACATGCGTTGCGCAACGCTTGCCTCATGTAACGCCGCCCAGCCTAGTAGGAACGGACGGGGTATACCTGTAATCTTCTGGATCATGACAGACATCTCGATCTTCGTTCCAAGGAAAGTCCACGCTAGGTTGTAGAAGCGTAGCTGCTTAGGGGCCAGAAGCTCCTGTAAAGTCCATCCTCGCTGGAACCAACGACTGGAGAAGAATTTGGAACCCGGATCCCGAGAATTATCCCCGGTAGGAACATCTGAGAGATAGGCGTAGCAAATGGAAGCTTTCCTATACCATTGAAACATAGAGTTGATAGCCTCGCCAAGTTCCACAGAGTTTGTCTTGTCAATGCAACAGGTATCAATCCAAACGTACTTGAGACCATCCTTCTTGGCTTGTTTGCAGCATCCCTCAAACTTGATTGGCCGATTCCCAGCTTTCTCAATACTCCCCCTCTCGATATCGCGGAAAGTTATCTCTTCTTCGTCATCTCCCCAGGTATGCGACAATATTGCGTACGGTGGGACTACCTCGCCGAAGAACTCCTCCAATTTAAATGTCTCTACATTGATGAGACGCATTGCTAAGTCTCGTTGATCTGCCGGAGTGTCAATAGGATCTAGAAGAATGTCGAATTGACGTATGTTTCAACTGCAGGCCGAGCCTTATTGACCATGTAGCGGACAGAATGTGGCCCGAGCATGGCCCAGGTGGTTTCCAAACGTTTACAGAGGGCTTCCTTTTCGGAGACTTAATACGACGTTCGAAATGGACTTCTACGCGTGGCTTTGATATGGTCTTAAGCTAGTAGTAAATTCTAGGCCAATTCTGGATTTTGGAGTAAAGCCGCACGTGATAGCGCAAAGCACGGACCCCACTTAGGTGGCTTTTCGCTAGCGCTTTGTTTTTACCCAGCACAGAATTTTGGCCGTAGTTTGCGTTGTTTGCTTGATAAGAGAAAAGCAATTGCGAATTAGTTCGTCAACTGGTTGCTGGCTTTCTATTGTACATAGATCATTTGGACGTTGAAAGTTGTAGTTAACCTTGTAGAGCGAGAACTTGTGCGCCTGCCACATGCCAATTTCCCATTCAATATCATTATATCACTTCTAATCCCTACAAAGATCTTTGCAAGGTCCTCAGCAGTTTTCTTGTAGATGTACGATCTCCGATTGCAATAGATAGCAGGGTCAATGTCCTCTTCAGCACCATCTAGTAACTCCCTGTACTTGGAGTATTGTTTTGGTCGGCCTGGAGGTTCAGTCCTCTTTCAACTTTTCATGATTTCGTTGAATTCATAGGCTTGAGTTATTCCCATTAGTCAATTGTGTCATCGTACTGCCTAAGAGAGCAATCCGCCCCCCTGTCTCCTTTAACACTGTCTCCCACTCTAGACAGATGCGCAAGCACTTCGAGCCTTAGAGTTTCTAAAATTCACTTTTCGAAAGTATTTGCATAGGCTTCAATCATTTTTACTTCCAGCTTAAAGCGGAATGTGTAATGAGGTCCTTGTCTTTTTTGATTGACATCAATCCGCGGCTGAGCAAGGTTTAGCAATCACATTTTCTTGCGACTCGGAGCCTCTGCGACTGTGCTAGTGATCTCGCTATCTGGCATTTTGTTAAGGAACTTCCGACCAAGCCAATCCTCCAGGTCCATACCAAGTATGATCACATTTACCCCAATGGAGCACAGCAAGATCCCCATTGTGCCATTGTCAAGCGATCTCTCCCTTGCTCTTCCTCCTTTGTTGTCCCGCAAAGACGCAGTTAATCGTCATCGCGGCCATCAAAGGTTCCGTTTCGGCCTCATTTGCTAGCTCGCTGAAACTTCTTCGCCTGTCCTGAGGTACGGGTCGCAGGTAATTAATCATCAGTTAAAGCAGATGTAGAGAAAATAGTAGACTGTTGGATTGCATTAACAAGTCAGCTCTTCTGTGTCATTGCACATTATTGTCGGATTGCTGAGTGGAGAAGGGCCGCGAGTAGTAGCGACTGACCTAGCATCTGCATCCATGCCCCAAAACCATGCGACTCTTCAGAATAACTACGTAACAAGAAGACCATCCATTGTCCGACGATGATAATGGATTTCACAGTTTGGAAAACAATGCTGAGCGGCCTTACTGTTCTTTCTGCCATGATACTGTCTGCGAATTTCCACGCCTCGAGAATTATCGTAGCAAGCTAAAAGCGCAGAGAGCAATAGCTGCATGTTGTATTCTGCGTAACTTTGACTTAGCAGCCACCTCACCAAAAGGCGGTGAAATGACGGGCTCGAAAAGGAGAATATGACCTACGGCGTATCCGTCGCACAGCCCATGACGCAGAAAAAGCTCAGAAACACAATCACAGATGACGTTAAAGCCTGGAGAATCCATACTAGTATCAATATCACGAGATGCTATTCCGGATTGTAATGCTCCGTGTCGTCAGACTAATTGCCAAGTCGCGGCATTTTTAATGAAAGGGAAAGAGATGATGTACGGTAAGAGAGAAGATCGAGGTGAGAGTATTGCGCATGAAGCTCAGCCCTATCCTACGCTAGGTAGGTGCTCGGTAAGCGCCTTTCCCTACTATCAAGGAACAAGACGCAGGGACCCAGGGGACATTTGATGTACAGGGCTTTTCACTTCAAGTAGCAAATCTTATGTGCCTGCATCTTATCCTACAATATCGCCTTGGCAGCTCCCAAGGCTGAGCTCGAATACCGGATATAGAATCAGCGGAGCGGTAAAGCATATTTTCACAATCGCGAACATCTAAAGATTTTTCTAAACTGTAGATGGCTTTATGAAGTTGACGTCATTGAAATTCTTTGGGAGCGCCTCTCACAATTGGTTGTGGGGGGGCCAAGGAAAGTTGTTCCTCCAGACCCGCGTGTCATATGACCGCAGTTCCTGAGAAAAGCCCTTTGGATTTCCTGAATAAAGAGTGTAATTTGCACGTGATTATCGTTGGCAACCAGCCTCTGTTGGACATAACGCTCCCTTTCTCTCATTTGAGTTCTCATATCTTCTCATTGGCGGAGTCCCGATGTGGGGCTGTCCAGGCGAGCAAGTCCAAGCCTGAGGCAAGGCGCTAAGATGCTACATGGTAACCAAACCCCACTTTTGTTCTCGACGCGCTCCTGGCTGCAAAACAACAGTTTCTTCGCAGCGGACAGACAGCATGGCTCCTTTTCTCGCGACCTTGATTTCCCGCGGTTCTAACTTTGACCCGTCTGTGACCTCGGATGAGTTCAATGAGCAGTGGATCCACCCTGGCGATGTCTTTAGTGTCCTGCTCATTCTCGGCGGCGATGTCGTCGCTCGCGCGCTGGCACAACTCGCTGGGTCCGGGCTGACCCCCGTCACATTCTCGTTCGGTATGTGCCCCTCGCACCTAACCGTTCTGTTTGCATTCTAATAAACCGATGTCCTCAGGATGGGTAGCTTATTCCATCTCCGCCCTCGTCTCCGCCTTCGGCGAAAACAAACTCATAATACAGGATCCGGACTGCAAATGTAAGATTATACACGGCAAGAGTGGGTACGCCAGGGACAATTCGAGCTGGATTCTGGGCAGGATTATGCGGGATTTTGAGAAATGGACTAATCCGGCCACAAAAGAGAAGACCGAAAAGGTCTTGGAAGAAAGGTGGAAGGAGCTGAAGAAAGAGAAACCAGACGCTAAGAGGCCGACGAGAGCTAGCCTTGTCGTGACCATCTATCAGCCGAGCACGAAGGAACCGGCCGGCCTGGCCAAGCGCGATTGGATATACTGGAGCGGCGTCGTAATGATGGTGGTGCAGCTGGGCGTTGCATCCATACCATGTGGACTGTTTGGCGACTGGGGCATTCTCATGATCACCGCAGCCGGGACAGGTCTTGCCATCATAACGGGTCTCCTCCCGCAATGGAAGAAGGAAAAGTGGGCTTGCCGCTCTGAGTCTAGAGATTCCTATGTCCTTACCAGAGGCAATGGCGCCCAACACGCCATCGTCATCCTGGGTAATAAACGTGGCTTGAATCTCGAGGATCTGGCATCAGGACAGAGCAATATCGAGGTCACCACCAATACCGGTACACGAATTGCTCTTTTCGTACTATCTACTCTCTGGATCCTTCTCCTCATCACTGCCGCGGGGGTCAAGAACAACACCTGGTTCCTTCTCGCCGTTGGTGGTCTCGGCATTGTCCACAACGTCTTCGTCGCTGGTTGGAAACGGAGGCCGGAGAATTTTGGCATCCCTCTCGAATATGTCGGTGTTTACGGTGAGACGAAAGTCATGGAAACACTGTTCGCAGTTGAAAAAGATTATCCGCACTTAGGTCGTAGCATGCGAGACGAGTTTTTCCCCGGAAGGCTTCGTCCCGACGAAATCACGAGGTGGGAGGAGTTTGAGAAGGAAGCTGAGGCTGGAAAGGGTCAATGATGAGAAAGTGATGGAACAGCAGTTAGGGCCGGCTTCCTTTTGATCATTGTCAATCTGTGATCGTATCATCTGCTTCTTGTTTCAACAAGTATGGAGACAGGTTCTCTCGCAGAATTCATCGGCCCGCCGTCTGTATCTCTGGCCTGGTTGCCAGGAGAAAACCTGTCACGGACTCTGCACGACAACACTTTGGTTGGTCACTTTGTCAGTGAGGAATTCAAGATCTTTGTTCTCTGACGTGGCCCCAGAAGCAGAGCCATTTATTTTTCGGGCGGTGGAAACAAAAGCGAATGAACGTAATTATGTTACCTGCAAGACCAATAGCAGTGGAGGGGCCCGGTGTGGGCGATCAATCGAGGCGCTCCTGTAGCAGCCGAAAATGTATTCGTCTCCTTTCAGTGCACGCTGAGGGCTAAAGAATCTACAGTCATCCTAATCATCATCTTCACGGATTTGGATCTATAGTCATCAAATAATTCTGCATTGAGGAGCTGGGGCACAATCATGCCGGCTTGTTGGCGAATAAATATATAAGCAGCCGGCAGATCTAATATCAATATTCATACTTGGTATTCGATTTTCTCCTAGGAACATAACAATGTCGTCTTGCAATGAGAATACACAGCGAAATGCTAGCCCTTACGCTTCTCACAGTGCTCATAACCGGCTGCAGCCAAGGGACAAATTGGACATTACCTTGCGCTTGAGTTTTCCAGCCATCGCTACCAAGTCTTCGCTAGTGCGCGCCGTCTCCGCCATGGAAGCCTTAAAAGGCATCCCAAGCGTGACTCTCGTCGAACTCGATGTCTATCAACAGCCTCGGTGCAAGCAGCACAAGATCTCATCAACGCGGTCACAGCGGCGCTCTCGACATCCTCTATAACAACGTCGGTGTCCGCAATGTGCAAATGGCGATTCACACTGATAAGAAAACTGCCGATTGGATGATGGGAGCGAACTTCACTGCTATAGTAGGAATGACAGGCGTCTTCTCCGATCTACTCTTGAAGGCTGAATGGGGTAGCAGAATTGTGTTCACGAGGAGTATTGGCGCTCGAGCCCTATTCCGAGTAACACAGTGTACAGTAGAGTGCATCGAAAGCTGCGTTGGATATATATGCAGACGTGTTACCATTCGGCGTGCTTGTTGTGATAGTTGTGACGGGAGATGTTGAAACTACCATGTCAGTGCAGAAGATAGAGCCATTGCCTCGAGGTGCGTATTTGGATTGTCCAGAAACAAGCAATGTATTTGCTTATCTTAAATTGCCAAGCTCTCTCTACAAGCCCATCGAGAGTATAATCAATGATGTATAGAAAATTCAGCAATAATGCCAGCACGATTTAGTAGATTAAGCTAGATCTGAGTTGGATCTTATCGATGATATTGTGAAAACGGTCTTTTAGGCGTTGCCGCCTGAAGTTTTAAAACATCGCTCCTCACCATTTGTACTATTTGTTGGCGTACACATGTACAGTACCAGCAATCGAGTTGGAAATTATGTAACTATCTAGGATCTTGATTTCATCAAAATTCCCTCAAATATTGTGTACTAATTCCATCAACATATTGCAAGTACGTCGTTCTGAGGTTGTTTAGGAGTTCCTGGAATGATCACTTCGCCAGGATCGGCGGAACTCGCCTATTTCTACGTGTCACAAGTAATAATTATTGGAGCTGCGCATGCCACGTTCGCTTCTGCCACATAAGCTCCGTGTTTGTTGTGCAACTTTCATCGCCGTCGTCGTGGGAATCCTCTATACACACCTTTCCCTCTTCAGACGCCAGCAGTCATTTCGCCTCACCGCCAACCTTTCGAATAGCAAGTGTTGCTATGGCTCCGCGAGGTTGGGGTGGAAGAGGCTGGAGCGCTCGCGGTGGATCATATGGAGGAAGCTGGGCAAGCCGGGGAAGCAGAGGTGGGCGTGGACACAGAGCTTGTCGAAACTTCCAACAATCAGGGTCCTGTCGCTTTGGCTCAGGATGCACGTTCTCCCACGATGTGACGAATGCAAACATGCAGGAGCTGTCGAATTCTCTGCGTGGACAAACAGAGCAAGACTACGAACAACAAGAAGCGAAAGACAACTACAATGCATGGAAGAGAATCATCAAGTCTCCGCCGATGCTGAATGATATATACACAATGGAAAATCTGTGGACTGGCGCTCTCGAAATCTTGAATGGTGAAGATCGAGAAGGAAAGCAGAAACTGCCGCGCGATCTCGATGATGAAGAATACCATGGCCGGAGGCATATGCTGGCAGTATTGAGCATGGTGTCACAAACGCATGGATGTCACAAGTTTATCGATGTTGCCCGGTCTTTCCTCTTGGTCATCACCCATACAGCACTGCTACATTGTCTATCTGTTGATACTTTCGTCGGAGCTCTGTACAATTTCATCAGTGGCAGCAATGGCACTCGTGCAGTTCCCTTTTTCAAACATCTCAGCACAACCATACTTGAGGCATCTCTCAATTCTACGATTTCTAGAGATGATGTGAAGATAACGCTAGTCGCAATGTCAACAGCTATTTGCGAGGTACTTCGCAGAGAACAGCGAGCAACCTTTCACGAGGATCTTTCAGATTTAGTCATCTCTATGAATGACATAATTGAGAGCACTAGCATCGCCAGAACATCCGCCGAGTTCCAGCCAGTTATTAACCGAATTGCAGAGCTTCAAGCCATGATAGCGCGCGCGAATGGCCTACTGAACAACGAGGAGCCACAAGCGGGTGGCGTCACAGATCTCATTGTGACTTCTACGTACCCACGAGAGACTATCCTACCAGGGGACCGTCATGACAACGATAAGCTTGATATTACCAAGATAAAGATTCTGCCGACTGAAGACGAGATTCGAAGCGACCATGCAGAGTTCTTGCCCTCTACAGACCCTGACCAGTTTCATTTTCTTACAGATCCCGCAGAGCGCCACCTTGATACACATTTTCGCCTTCTTCGTCACGACATATTTGGTGAGCTCAAACAGGCTCTCGGCACATTGATGATTGCTATCGAAAGTGATCCAGCTGTGCTCAACAACACGAAGCTTAGTCTTGGTGACATGCGGGCGTATCCGTATCCAAACGCGCACATTAGAAATGTTTTATATGATCAGAGGCGAGGCCTAGAAGCGCAAATATCCTTTCCTCCAGTCCCTGCGCTGCGGAATAAGTCATCAACCGAACGTCGTACTTGGTGGGAGGACTCAAGACGACTCGAAGAGGGTATTCTGTTGTGTTTGATAACAATGGACAGTGCTCGCAGCTCCGTTTTGTTCTTCACAGTCAGTGAGAAGTGTACGGATACTCGGAAAGACTACAGCCTCACCTCAAACGAACGACAGTCAACAATCACAACAAAGCTTGCTTCATGGAATCAGAATAACTTGGACCTCATGGTTCGATTGTGTTGCGAGAACACGCGAGGAGTTCTTATTGAGTTTCCTGGAATAATACTTGCGACTTTTATTCCAATCTTGGAGAACTTGCAGAAAATGCAAGAGCAGAGTCGTCTACCGTTTCGCCATATTATTGCACCTGATCTAGTCACTTCTTATGGAAATAAAGTCCAAGAATTTGTCATTCATCCGCCAACATACGCCCGGAATCCAGGATTCAAATTCTCGCTCAATGCAATTTTAAAGAATGCTGCTGACGATTTGGCCTTGGACCCTTTTTCCTCCGTTGACGATATTGTTCTCATTGATTTGCTTGAAGAAAGTACATGCCTTGACCGTGGGCAATGCCAAGCATTAGTTGCTGCACTGTCTCGGGAATTTGCATTCATTCAAGGTCCTCCAGGAACGGGTAAGTCATATCTCGGAGTTCAACTTATGAAAGTCCTGCTTTCCTGCAAATACGAAGCTCGTTTGGGACCAATTGTTGTTGTGTAAGTTATTGTATCCTCGATAGTAACATCTGCTGACCCTGGCTGAAGTTGCTACACCAATCACGCTCTAGATCAGTTCCTGGAACATCTTATCAGCATTGGTACTGAAAAAATCATTCGGATTGGGGGACAAAGTCAGTCCGCAAAGCTTGAAGGAAAGAACCTGCGCGTGGTTTCCCAGGGTGAGATGAGGACCAAATATGAAGGTTATCTGCTAGCAACGACCTATAAGACACTCGAAGAGAGCGAGAAATCCATCACAAAGCAGTTGAGATATCTCAATTCCGGGCAGAAACGGCTGGATTGGACAAGCCTCCAGCGTCACCTAGCAAATAAGTACCCCCGTATACACGCCCAATTCAATAAATTTGATGATGACGGCTTTGAAGTTTTTGGCAGACATCCATTTGACATCTGGATGGCCGATAAGATTCCAACAGAATCCGAGGAGGAACGTCACTCAACAGTCGAGGAATTATTATGCCATGCTACGCAAAGTGTCCGTAGTATTGACATCACCGACAGATGCCGACTCGTGGAGCATTGGAAGGCCGAGATGTGGGAAGTGGGAGCTGACCGAATCTTTGAGTCCGTTAGAAATGCTGAAAACCGCCGGAAGCTGTTGTCAGATATACATGATGAAGTGGATCGTCGAGTTCTGCAGACAGCGGACGTCATTGGAGTAACAACGACTGGTCTAGCTAGAAGGATTGAGACACTTAAACATGTAAAATGCAAGGTGGTGATATGTGAAGAAGCCGGCGAGGTGATGGAGCCACACATGCTGTCGGCACTCCTACCTAGCGTCGAGCACTTCATTCAGATTGGCGATCATCAGCAACTCCGCCCACAAATCAACAACTATGAGCTATCTCTCGAGAACCAGCGTGGACTTCCTTATCAATTAGATCGCAGTCAATTCGAAAGACTTTCTGTTGGAGAGAGAGGACGGCCGTCGTTGCCGGTAGCACAGCTTAACGTCCAGCGACGCATGCGACCGGAGATTTCGAGATTTATCAGAGAGACCCTCTATCCGCGCTTAATCGACCATAACAGCATAAAATTCGTTCCTGATGTTGTTGGCATGAGGAAGAACGTCTTTTGGTTAAATCATGAGAAGGTAGAAGAAGGCACCGGTCCAGATGTGCATCAAAAGTCGCATAGCAACGTGTGGGAAGTGGAGATGACACATTCTCTTGTTCGACACATCGTGCGCCAAGGCACATACAGCAGCAGCGACATCGCTGTTTTGACACCATATACTGGGCAACTGCAGAAACTACGTGCCAAGATGCGCAACGACTTCGAGATCGTTCTTAGTGATCGCGACGAAGATATGCTAGCAAAGGACGGGTTCGACATAGCACAAATCCTTAAAGACATAGAGACAGCTGCACCCTCCGAATCTGTGAAGAAGCCTCTGGAGAAGAAAAAGTTGACTGAGTTACTCCGAATTTCCACCGTCGACAATTTTCAAGGGGAAGAGGCTAAAATTATCATTGTATCACTTGTTCGGAGTAACAAAAACAGAAGAGTTGGATTTCTTAAGACAACAAACCGCATAAACGTTCTGCTCAGTCGCGCCCAACACGGAATGTATCTCATCGGCAACACAGAGACTTACTCCAACGTCCCTATGTGGAGTAAAGTCATTGGAATGCTGCAAGCTACCGACTCCGTAGGTAATGCCTTTGGTCTCTGTTGCCCTCGACACCAAGACACCGAGATCCAAGTTAGCGAACCCGAGGATTTCGCAAGACTCAGTCCTGAAGGCGGATGCCAGCTTGCGTGTGACCGGCGCCTCTCTGCGTGCGGTCATCGTTGCCAAGCAAGATGTCACTCCGAGAGTATGCATCAAGTCTTCTCCTGTCCACAGCCCTGTCAACGCCTACACAGCCCCTGCAACCATAGCTGCCAGAAGGCAACCTGTGGTGAAGAGTGTGGTCTTTGCATGGTAAAATTGAATGGTGTGCACCTTCCTTGTGGCCATTCCAAGGACGACGTTCAATGCCATCGATCGCAAGAACCGAGCATGATCAGATGTGATGTTTTGGTTGACAAGAAGGTTCCCAATTGCGAGCATAAAGTACACATTCAGTGTTGGCGAGATGTGACTTCGGCGACATTCAGCTGTCCCACACCGTGCGGCGCGGATTTGGCCTGCGGGCATCGCTGCCCAGGCACTTGCGGTCGGTGTCGCCGAGAGGATACCTACAACAAGGTAATTTTCAGACATAGTACATGCATGAAAATCTGCAGTCGAAAGCTTGCTGCATGTAATCACACTTGCTTGAGGACCTGCCACGATGGAGAAGAATGCGGACCCTGCTTGTTACAATGCGAGGTAAGACGCTTTCAAACTTACCTTGCCATCGAGCCATTTAGGTTCATTTAATATCGTGCTAACCAAATATAGGTTCGTTGTGCGCACTCTCGATGTCCCTTGAGATGCTATGAAGCATGCGCGCCATGTGTTGAGCGTTGTACTTGGTCGTGTGAGCACGAAGGAACTTGCAGCATGCCGTGTGCTGCACCTTGTGTCCGTCTCCCGTGCAACAAGCGTTGCTCCAAAGATCTCCCATGTGGTCATCCATGTCCTGGTATATGTGGCGAAAGGTGTCCTGAAGAGCTCTGCCACACCTGTTGTGGGAAAGGCGATGCTCGAGTGGATCTTCTTGAGATGAAAACATACAAAGAGATTGACCTTGATGAGACACCAATCATCGCTCTGGCCTGCGGCCATTTCTTCACTGCGGAGACTCTCGATGGTCATATGGGGATGGGAGCGGTTTACGTGATGGATGGATATGGCGAATTTACTGGACTCAAAGACGTGTCCTCTAAGCTAGCTCAGTCGATTCCTTGCTGCCCTGACTGCCGAAGCCCAGTAAAACAACATGCCACACACCGCTACAATCGTGTAGTCAACAGAGCTGTCATTGATGAGATGTCTAAGCGCTTTCTCGTTGATGGGCAGCGGGAACTTCGAGCCTTGGAGCAGCAGACAGAGGAATTAGGCCAGAGTTTAGAGACGAGCCGCGCCAAAATCTTAAACATTCTTCACCAATCAAGGTCGAGTTTCACTCTTTCTCTCCGTACCATCAGGTCTTGGGAGATAGAGAAAGAGCTCGAAGTACGCCAAGCTCAGTCAATAGGGCTCCGGAAGGCAATTCAGTCCTTTTGCACCAAAGTCGCCCATAAGCATCAACCCGCACAGAAGCTCTATGATGCAACAGTTCACGTTATCAGACAGAGGCCTCTCTATGGATTACTGGCAGCTTTGGACCCCATTGACGACATCCCTGCTGTTCTGCGTGATCGTCGAGTTACCTTTGGTGGTCGAATTGTACAGATAAAGATGGAGCATATTTTCTTTGAAGACAAGTTTGCCATTTTGCAAGCCCTAAAATCCGCAGAAAATACCACTATCAAAGTCCCTGGCGAGGATGCTGGTCGACATGCACGTGCATACTTTGGCATCTGCAAAGCCTTCATCGCTGACTGCAAATCTGAGAATTTACCGAAGCTGAGCGTTGAAGCAACCCTCTGTTACGCGAGAGTTGCACGCTCACATGAGTCATACTGCCAATCGAATATGACTGATACCGAAAAGGCCACAGAACATATGGAATTTTGCAGAGTATTGTTGGAAGAGGCCAAGGAACTCTGCAAGCGGCCATTTCAAAGTGCAGATAGCCTGAGTATTGCTGTTCAAGGGTTGATTGATCTTTTTAGGAAGCAGTGGTATGAAGAAGTCACGGCTGAAGAGATCGCGGACATAAAGGCTGCCATGGTTAATGGGCCTGGTGGAATTGCTACCCACTCAGGGCACTGGTACAATTGTGCGAACGGACATCCAGTAAGTCCATGAGCTCTACGTCTCTCACCTGTCCACGTTAACATGTTGATAGTTTGCAATTGGCGAATGTGGCATGCCCATGGAGCGAGCCCGGTGCCCAGAATGCGGAGCCCCCGTTGGAGGACAGGATCACCAAGCAGTCGAGGGCGTTACACGCGCGACCAACATGGAAGGTTAAAAATGAATTTATGGGACCTTAGATGAGCAAGAATTGGGCACGAGGGAAATAGGATTGGCAAATCAAAATTCTCAATGTGACTTCATTCCTGTGGCTCGCATTCCTCTTGTTGAATACTAGTGCCCGAAATGTTTCGTTGCCGCCTGCGGGGAGCCTGTGAAATGAAAGCCTAGGCCAAATGTATACTGTACGATGACTAATGCAGCATGAATACCCTACAGAGCCAACCTCCTACGACTCAACTCCACCGACGTATCCGTCGTCGCGCCGTCAATAAAATCATTCATAACCACAACCAGCCTCTCCGCCTGCAATCTCTCCATCAAGTTCTCCCTTATCCACGGCAAAGTCTGGCGATCCAAATTGCCCTTCGTAGACGTAAGACAGCTCGTGCTCGCATCGCTTGCCATCACGCTATGCACCAGCACCTCCTTGATAGACTGCGATGTCGCCTGGCACTGCAAGACCGTGATGTCGGTGCTCTCCTGCCCTTCCGTATTCATCGACTCGAACTGCGCCAGGATGGGCCCGGCGGTCAGCGTGGCGTATGCCTTGGCCGTCCAGCTGTCGTACTTTGGGGCTTCGACGACGAGGATGATGCGCTTTCCGGCGTTGCGGAGGTCATCGATGGGCTGGCTGAAGCATTCGGCTCCACCCCAGGTGATGGGGTCATTGGTGGCCTTGCTGCACGCAGTGTTGAAGTAGTCCTCGATCTCGGGGATGGTGGGCTTGCGGCATTCGCTGATGATGTTGTCCCAGCGGATGTGGATCGTCACGATTTCGGCCGGGTGGGCGTCGAGGAACTGGACCTGCTGCTCTAGGAATTCGTCGAATGCGAGCCCCGGGATGCAGGCGTGCTCGAAGTAAGGCTTGTTCGGGATGGGGGACACATCTTGGAAGATGGTCATCAGATCGGCGGGGCGAAACTCAAAGTATCGCGCGCCCAGGGACAGCATTGTTGGAATGCGATCTTTTTGGGTAATAGCCAGTCCATAGATGATATCGGGAAGCATATGGATCAGAGCCTCTGATGGAACCTGCACTGATATTAGTTGCTGATTTGCAATCGATCTCCGGCAATCTACATACTATATCGGCAAACCATTGGAGCTCTTCGATATGTGGGGTCAGGTCTTTGATGGCGTCTGCATTGATTCCTTGCAGGATGGTATCGGTACTCTGCATGCTGTTCATTCCATCATCGTGCGGAGCAGCAACCACAAAGCGCGAGAAGGGCTTCGTGGCTTCGGGGGAGCCAGGAGGCGCAACACTACCCATCCAATTCTCGTGGTTTGGGGTGACAGTGACCTGTTCATTTCCTCATCAGATTCTCTACCAGGAATGGCGCGTGCTGCGGTCAGGAAGGGGGACTAGGAGGATAATTGCTGAGTAGGGCTTTGATGGAGACTACTTACCCAGCACTGGTCCTTACTCGGAAGCCCCGCTAGACCCACGCCTGCATCATAGAAGCCATAGGTTATGATCAGGTCATCTTTGACAATTGAGAGACAAGCTTCGGTCTTAGTCATGGTACCACCCTCCAGCCTTCCGGACAAAGAGTTGATATTGTTGTAAGCACTCGCGAGCTCGACACCATTTTGAAGCACACTCCACTTGAACTGTCCCGTAAAGTTGGTTTCGCCGGGGATATTCTTCGACTCCACCTCGAGGTCCTTGCGGGTGAAGTTGTCGGCTGACGTGTTCACGACGCTGACTTTGGGAACTGTGAACTCTATTGCGATATCCTCAAGAGAGGTGTAGGAATACACGTTGATTCCTTTACTGGGCATTTTGGATTGTCCTACGTCGATTGAATATCTTGGCAGTGTGTTACATGTGCCAGGGATTGAAGATATGACTTGCTCTCGACAACTTCTCACTACCCCGCTTCGGATGATAGGGCCGCCGCTTTCGGACTTTGTCCAATCGTTATTACAGTATTTGGAGCGCCACAATTGCACATTCATCAGGCAGCAATAGTATTCACACCGACACTTTTCCCAAGTGTTGAACCTTTGAAACACACCTCTTGAGATTACTCGAATTGTTATCCTATCCTCTAAGAAATAATACGGATCGATTCTTCCCGCTAAATACATGAGAGAGTTCACATTGATAGTTACAGCAAGGACATTTAAATCGGAACTCACCTCCTAAGGCCTCGTCATCGATAACCTAACTTATCATTGAACCGTTGTCCAATTTCCCAACCACCCCCATCATCTTCAGCAGGCCTCGAGGAAGCCCCAGCGGCATCCCACTCGATTTTGATAGGATCATGGCCCCTCGAATAGCGCATTCCCTTGAACCACAACTACCGGGCAAGGAGTCAGCCAGGCTGAATACGCTTGAAATGGCGGTAAGATGCTTGCCTCAAACTTCAGATCTGCAGGACTAATGATCACTTTGACGCTGAACCGAGCCACGAAATGATGCCTCCCTTTCTGCCAGCATCGCTTACTGTACTCTTCAAATTCGCGCTCATGGACTTGGTTTAGATTAGACTCTACCACACAAAGTCTGATAGCGCCGACTAAGAGTGCAATGATTTAGCTCACTATTGTCTTTCTCCTGCAAAGGAATTACTCACCTCGTTTCATACTCCTTGGTAACAGAGCCGGTTCGTTATCTGAGACTACTATTATTGTCCCCCATTTGCGGTTTGGATCTCCCGGCATCAGCTTTCTTGAGAATGATCGCTCCATAGCCGCGTCAACCTCCACCATATCGCCCTACCGCAATGCATTAGTAGAAAATGGCAGCTATGATATTCGAATGACAGCACCTTTTTGATAATCCAATCAATTTGATTGTTGGCCCACCTCTTGTCCGGAATGTACGCGTCCATTACCACATCTTCATCGACATGTATACTCGGATCCCAAGCTTCCCTACAGACTATGCCATAACTCCTTCGCGCTATGCGATAAGTGAGCAAGGACATGCCAGACTCTAGCTTCTGCCGCTTATCTACAACCAGACCCTTCACGACAGCTAACTGCGGAAATTTACAGCGGATTATTGACATGTTTTGCGCATTCGGGTGGGACCCCCCAAGATACCGCTCTTCCAGCTTTGTTCTTAGATAAGCTGAGCTGCCGAGCCCGCCTGAGAGAACAAGATACCTCTGAGCTGCAGATTAACACCAAAAGCGAGTTGGGCATAGGGTTTATGAATAAAACTTACGACTCGGTCGTATGGACGGGCACCCTGCATCCAATTCAACTGGACATCGATTTTTTTAATGATTCCGGCGATTTGCTTGTCAAAAAGCGCCTGGATTTCAGCCCTGTGACGTATTAGTTGAGCGCTTAAAGATGTAGGGCTATGCATGCCTCGTGAACTTCATGCGGCCCTCGACAATCCCCAAGCGGGCGTCACTGAAACTTGCAGGTATAACATCCTCCCGGGGTACTGTAGGCATGTAGTACTCGGCGTGGTTCCCAAGCCTACTTCCGAAAGAGTGTTTAGCGGTACGAAAGGCGATGTCGTCAGCAAGCATCTTTGGGAGATATCGCAGTAAATAAGCAGCATCTGGAGCTTTTTGGAGCCGTGCTCTAACGAGTGCCATAAATGCACTGTCGATCATTGTAGAGCCAATGCCGACCCCCTGGACTTGATGGATCTGAGTGAGACTGAGTGGGTTTACGGTCTGCTTCACCTGGAAAAGGCCCAGGTCCGTTGTGCCACCCCCGGCGTCACAGACCAGAAGGATGTCGCCGACATTATACTTGACTTGCGCTTCCTTCAGTGTAAATACAGCTGCAGCTTCGGCCTCGGTGAGGTCAAGTTCTGCGGTATGCTTTGTAGGATTCTCCATTCCGAATCCCGCTTTGGCGATGGCTGCCTTGAACCTTTCAAGTATCGCGACCGACGTCCAGGTTGTTGGCAAGCTGAAGACGAAAGAAATTGTCTTCTCTTCCCAGCCCCGCCCAATCTCTGCTTGTATGCTCTCTTTAATGTGATAGTATATTTGCTCTAGATAAGCCGCAACCATGTCTTGCGCCTCTTGTGGTGACCTTGGAACATCTTCTACCTCAGCCTGTTGCGCTTCGTTAATCATTTGTGGATCCAGGAATATTTTCCAATTCTCCAGTAACCTGTCAGGGAGTAGTAATTTCTGCTGATTGTTGACCTGGTATCCCCAATATTTGACCGAGTCGTATTGTGTATACACCATTCTCGTGGGTACCTTCCTTCCATCTTCGTTGGTGTTCGAATCCGGCCAGTCACTGATGACTTCGGCCGTGGGTGCTTGAAAGTTCGTCCATGCGACACCTATTGGCTCATGAGCAGCTCTCCAGGGCCGTATGCCGGTTGCACATACCAGTATAAGTCATGCCAAAATCAATTCCAATCAGCAGATCTGGGATCAATCTTGGGACAGCCATTTTCGATCGCTGCAGACAAGACTTTTTGCATCAAAAACTTGCCATTATTAGAGGGCGGGTAGGAGCAGAACAGATGGGCATTCAGATGTGATCTTAACTTGACAAGGCTCGGTAACTAGGTCATTCGCGAGAACAGTGACGGGAGACAGATGGGCCTCGATCAGGTCTTGCCCAAAAAGGCAGGGACTCTGGTGGTAGAAGTTTGATGTTGATTGGCTTGGTGATTAATATTGGGTTTTGTTTTTCGAAGCCTTGCATGCAGGGAGGATGTTCAGCTATCAACTGAAATGGCCTGACCTCTCATGCGCCACTTCGGCTAGACTAAATTGAGGAGGCCCAAGGCTCGATTCAGCAGAACGGATATTTCCTAATTAAGCTCGCGCGGATCCTCTGTGTGACGGAACTTCATTATCTTGCACCAACTAACCGACCGGTGTAGAAAAGAAGTGTCTCATTTCGTTCAGCTCATGCAGATCCAGCCCAACACGACCAAGCTGAATGCCATGGCTTTTTAGCTTATCATGTTCTAGTCTGCGCCAGGATTTTTCACGAGGAGGATTGGGATGTAGTTCTCTTGGTTTATGATATTGATACACCGTATCGCCCAATGTAATTCCTGAGGAATCTCTAAGGCGCTATCGACATACAGATCTCTATAATTATCAGGCTGCGCTCTCTTCCAACCTTAAGATTTGGCTTGGACTTGCCAACGGCTGCTTTCGGCAACATGTCCACGACGACCATAACTACGGTTTCTGTCACAATTACCACAACTGCCACCATAAATGCATCATCAGGTTCAAGGTCGACACCTGGATCCTCAGCCTCAGCGTCATCGACATCAACCACTGAAAGTAACTCCACAGCAAGTCCCGCTACAATTCCTGTGAGCACATCATCAACATCCTCATCGGGAGCCCTATTGTCAACTTCACCTCAATCCACATCGTCAACTTCAGCCCCATCCTCACAGCCATCTTCAACTCAACCAGTCTCCTTTAACTCTACCTCCTCTAATCCAGAGTTCAGTCCTGGAACTGTCGCTGGAATTAGTATTGGGACGTTCTTCGCTGGTGTTCTACTTGCACTTCTTTGCTTTTGCCTCTTCCTAATGCTGAGGAAGAAGAAACATCGATCGTACGACTCTGCCGGCCGAGGGCGGCGTTATCGAGACTCAGAGCATTCTCAAGAATATGGCACCCAGATGAAACAGATGACAAGCACTGTACAACCTTTGGGTGCCAGAAATGATATCAGTATCGACAGAATTTTACTGGAACCTGTTTCTAGCAGTGACATCAAAACGGACATGCTGGCGATAGGGAGCCAGATAGTCCAGCATGTTGATAACAATTACCATCTGAACACCGTGGATAGCCTTCCAGCCAACTTTACAGAGAGCCTGGTGCGGGAGCATTATAGTGCCCTCACCGGCATCTCAATCGAGCAGTTAGGCAAACTTCTTCGGGACGTACGGACACGGCGAGCAGCAATAAGACACCTCATCAGCTATTTTATCTTCTCAAGAATTATACTTACAAGCGACGTCGAGAGCTCGCTACTGCCAGGTCACATCATTGCTTTCCTGCGACAGATGCCACCCCCTGAAAGAACCAGTGGCAGTAAAGAAGGTGAACTCATATCATATTCCAATTACCTTACATTATCGTGCTGACAAGAAATGAAACAGCATTCAACAAAGCCCTTAGCCAATGGCGTCTCCTAAGTGCATATCTTCTGCAGTCTGTTCGCTCAAATCGAAACCCCCTCCTCCCTAGGGAGAGTGACATCCAGGCAGCGATAGCACGCAATGTTACAGCAGTTCGACAAGTTCTTACGTTTTTTGTAGCACCTAGCGCAGAAAAGCGGCAAGCAGAGAATCTACAAGGACTAATGGCGGAGGGAGCAAAGTTCGGGTTACTGCTCTTCCAGCAGCCAGAGTCGTGGGTGGTGGATTGGGAGATCCCTAATCCCAAGCATGCAGATCCAAAGACCCAGGGAGGTGGCCGGGGGAAAGTTGCTGCGATAGTCCTCTTCCCCGGTTTGATCAAAAGGGTTGACGAGGAGGTGAGAAGTGTTTTGCAAGCCGAGGTGCTATATCTTTAGTTGGGAAGGCCACATGTGTCTTAGCTACTTATGCTTTATATGTTGACGAGCTCTCTTTGTTTCATGTACTCGCAGCAAGGGAGTAATTGCGTCGATGCGATTTAGGAAGAAACAAGCTGTCTAAAAAGAGTCTTGACTTTATTAAACTAGTTCAGCAGCCTGCTCCCTGCGCTCCGTCTGACCCTCTCGCCATGCTCTGAAGAATGAGCCAATGTCATCATCATATCCCTCCATTGTTACTGAAGTTGTACCGGGAAATGGATGCTCGTCAAAATTAGAAGAGGCTTGGAGCTCAACATGAAGCCCTTCGTCCGGATAGTGTCGATTCAAGTCCATGGTGCTCTGGACCCACTGATTCACGTGCGAGTCATGTGGAATCCGATTGACATCACTGACCGATCCCACTAGAGTCTGCGCAGAAGGGGTGCGATGCAAAAAGTTCGTCGACGATAAGTTTGGCGAGAGGAACGGTCTGTGGGTCTCTAAGATATCTGTCAGCTACTCTAATTCATACTCATCCCGTGCTACAGAAATATACCAGTCCGACCACCACTGGCTTCGTAATCGTCTTCATCATCGTCAATCTGATCACGCTTCCACAAGTCAAAGTTATCAAATGACGCCCCTGTCTCAGCGACCGAATGGAGCGGCGCAACAAGCTCAATCATCCTCAGCCAAGATATCTCTCCCTGTACAGCTGTATGTTGGGCCTGGAGATCTCTCGCCCGGAGCGCAAACGAGGCCGAGTCCCCCAAGAACCATCGCAATCTCTTTTGGAAGGGAATTTTGCCCCCATGGGCATCTGGATTGAGTCGCTCTACAAGACTTCCGACCGACTCAAGACTTTGTGACGCGCCCTTTAGAATGTCATCTATGCGTTTCGCGTCAATGGGCCGCTGCTGGAGGATAGTGCGATGCTTAGTTCGCAGATTGACAGCAAATTGTATGTCGGTATGGACTAGTTTGACGAGGCTAAAACAGGTTTTCGCTTCTGCGGGGCAATTCTTGAGGCCAAGGACAAGATTAGAGAAGGTGACTGTGGCAGTAATGGACGCTCCGACACCAGAGAACACGGTTATGGGTTCAATCATACTTTCAGTGCTTGAGATTGCAAGAGCATGCGAACCTCAGCAGCAAGACTACGAGTCCATCGCCAGGGCTGATTGCCAAGCACTGCAACTTGGGAGGGATGGGGGGATTGATTGCTCATGGGCTTGGTGCAGCTATTTTAGGCTTGATTATGCATCTCGTGACTTTGTAGCATGAGCCTAGAATGCAAATTGAACTAGAAGCTCTACATGCAAGCCAATCCTGTCGGCCTGTAAGAGCAGCTCATAATTTCGATAAAATAGATAAATTTTGATTGGAGGCTGAGACCGGCGTTTTGAAGGGACGAATCAGCTCGTTCCGCGAATAGAGTGGCCTCCTCAGGAGCTTTACAATGATGCCGCAGCGACATCCTCGACCATGCCTGGAAATTACAGCCGAAGACAACACAGAACGATTGCGAATCGCCTATATATTCCATGCGGCTTAGTTTCGAATGTCCCATCCCGGCTCGCGAATCTAATCTAGTCCATAGTGAGGCTTGCGCGATATTCAAGTACATGAGCAGCTAGATGGCTCTTGCTATCCCGCGGTATGGCTATATTTGCAGGGTAAGTTGTTAAGAGAACTAAGGTCAAGAGCTGCAGCAGCCAAGTGAGAAACCCAACTTAAGATTGAACAGAAGCCAATTATTGCGCTTACATTCAGCATATCGTTTCTTACCAAATTCTGGCTCCTCCACCAACGAAGTAGCATTCCAGCTCTCTACTTGTCCTCCTTCTTCAAGCTCTCACCTCCAAGCTTCTCCAACCGTAACAGTTCCGACTTGTCGTCTCCAAAATCACATAGGTAAATGCCACAACCGCCTCGGTACATACACCAGCTAAAAGATGCCTTTTCTTCCTGCCTTGAGACTCGATGATAGCATGAGTAACTGACGAGATTGAAAAAGTTCGCTGCCGTAAAGAAGCAGGAGGGTGGAGAGGAGACTTTGTCAATTTGGTAGATGGTATCGAACTGCTTTATCGCGATATGGGTTGGGACAGCGAGCAAGGCAGGGAGAGCCACGATGCATATAAAAACCATTGTGCCTTTTTGTGAAGAAATATGGCTTTAGCAACAGTATTATAATAGAGATGTAAATTTACAGATTTTATTCAAATAGGACACCAGAGGATAAAGAGATGGGACTGACGGACCTGCAAGGGCTGCTGCCGTGCCTGTGCCAACGGCTTGGCCGTACGAATCGAGAGTGATGATTCGGCCATGTTGGCAGGTACTTAAAGCACGGTTTCGTTAGTATACTTGCAAACCTTTCTTTGCGTATTGTGCATGAATATAATGGACGTGCGGTCGAATTGCACGATCGTCAAGGCAATAAGTAGGACGGCGTATAGGCTCGAAGCCATAGAATAGCCATCGGTAGGGATGAGGCAACGCTCAGCGCAATGCTTAAAATACACAAAAGAAAAGGCTGTATTCCATATCCGTAAAATATCCTATAAAAACCCGTAACACTAAAATCCGTGTCCATAAAACTGCAAAAACATCCTGTAAAAACACCCGTAAACGTCCATTCTGACCCGTAAACTTTTAAGATGACCCCGTAAAGGATTTTCGTAGGGGCGAGGTCCCCGAACTGACTAAATACATCAATGCTCTGGGTACAGGAAAACCCATTGCCAAGAATCATATGATCTTGTGGGGGACCACGAAACCCAACCACAGGATGTATGTATCTGTGCGGCCAGAGTGATTGAAGATCAGCCGACCACTTAACCTAGCGAATGTGGTTAGATAATGTTAAAAGAAGGCCTTAAAATCCAGGACAAGCCATTGATGACAAGAAGCTATATTGTAGCGGAGCAAAGCAGTGGAAAACCGCCTTTTCATCTCCATTCTTAATCTTTCCCAAGTTAAGCAGCAACGTGTAAGTATCCTAAGTTTTAAACAGCAAACTTGGTCATCAATTAAATCACCTTTAAGCTCTTAGCCAATGCCGGATAATTATGCAACTCCTCACTGAGGAGACCAGTTTGTCAATCCGTAGGCATACTCAACTAAACGTTAATAAGCACGAGACTTGTCTGCTGCTAGTAGCTACCTCTTCCACAAAATAATCCTCTGTGTTGTGCCCTGAAATGTCTCCCCCAATGACAAAGGCCTTAAGTATTGTGGAGGGAATGAATGGGATGTGCTATCGAAGTGCACAATCGTCATGGCAACAGGTAGGGCAGCGTATAAGCTCGAAGCCACGGAATCGCTGGCAATAGAGATGGAGGCAACGCTCAACGCAATGCTCAAAACACACAAATGAAAAGGCTGTATTCTATGTCCGTAAAACTTCCTATTAAAACCTGTAAAACTAATCCCCGCCCGTAAACCTCCCGTAAAAACAAACTGTCCGACCCGTACGACCCGTAAAGGATAACTATAAAGATGATGATGCTTGAAGGTAGTCTACGAGCTAGCTAAATACATTAATACCCTAGTGCGGGCCTTGATCATGTGATTTTTTAGGGGACCACGGAACCCCACCACAGTATGAAGTACTCTCACACGCACGGGGAAATTTTAATTCAATAACAGTTGATGACTAGTCTGTTCGTATTTCTAAAAACTTGGAGGAGGCTCTTAGACATGTGAGGTCTGCTCCTATCCTGAGTCGATGCTATCTACATTAACCAGGGCGGTAAAGAAGAACCAGGTGCTGCAGGCGAATAAGACTTATCTCCTTGGAGGTGAGCAACGCGTAATTTGACTACAACACGTGCGCACAGATATTTCTATGCTATATAAAGTATATAAATGTCCGTGCAGCCATAATTCTGATTAATAGACACGTCAAGGAAAATACAAGGATTGCTCACCTCTAAGGAGATAAAATCCGTGTCGAGATACATAATCTGTCTTAGTTTATCAGATTGCAGGACTGCCTAAGCGAAATCAGGCATTAATTAACTCTTCCTTGATTTCGGCTTCTTAACTATAAGTCCTCAGGTGTTGCGTCTAATTTGTGTTCAAATCGATTTGTGTGAATCTTTTATTAAGAAACATATAAGGTTATAGTACATCTTCTAGTTGTTGAGATTTAAGTTATATTGCCGTAGGATGAGCTTGGAAGGCAGTTAATACTCATTTCGGTGAGAAGCTGTGGTCAAGGCATGGCCGATAATGTGGTTCCGAA
>Ga0335072_10003179_pt1 | contig 24852 bp, 22 predicted proteins | sample Lox_Sample_21_FD_206725 | JGI IMG/M metagenome (GOLD analysis project Ga0335072, IMG submission 206725) | Soil microbial communities from Loxahatchee National Wildlife Refuge, Florida, United States - Lox_Sample_2.1 | ecosystem: Environmental > Terrestrial > Soil > Wetlands | place: USA... | reverse complement strand
AAGTTTCCGCGCGACATCGGAATAAGTCCTCCATAAAAGTTCGCCCCGGCTATCTCAGGAAGTCCAGAACAGGATAAAGAAAAAACGGAAGAAGAGCAAAACGCAATGTCGCCTTGGCGAACGGTTCCATTAACGCGCGACGTGATTCGCGAGCCAGTCCCCTACTTCGCGGGTGCCCAGCGGGCCTCCCAGGTCCGCGGTGGTTTTGCCTTCGCGGATCCCCGCCCGGACGGCATCTTCGATTCGCTGCGCCTCCGCCGCCCAACCGAAATACGCGAACATCATGGCCGCCGCCAGCGCCGCGCCCATCGGATTCGCGATATTCTTCCCGGCGATCGTGGGCGCCGAGCCATGCACCGGCTCGAACATCGAAACCTGCCCCGGATGAATATTCCCCGAAGGCGCGAGGCCGATCCCGCCGGCGAGCTGCGCGCCGAGATCGCTCGCGATATCGCCAAAGAGATTACACGTGACGATCACGTCGAACTGCGCGGGATCGCGGACCATCTGCATCAGCAGATTATCGATGTACATGTGGCTCGACTCGATTTCGGGGTATTCGCGGCGGATTTCGGCGAAGACGCGCTGCCAGAGATCGTGGCCGAAGGCGAGCGCGTTGGCCTTGTCGCTCATGCAGACGCGCTTGAGGCCGCGCTGACGGGCGAATTCGAAAGCGTAGCGCAGAATCCGCTCGACGCCCTTGCGCGTGTTGATGTCTTCCTGCGTCGCGATTTCATCCGCAGTGCCCTTTTTGAAAAAACCGCCCATGCCGACGTAGGCGCCCTCGGTATTTTCGCGGAACACCGTGATCTGGATGTCCTTTTCGGCGCGCTCTTTGAGCGGCGTGAGCCGGCGGTCAAAAAGGATGCAGGGGCGCACATTCGCGTAGAGATCGAGTTTGAATCGCAGGCCGAGGAGGATGTCCGCGCCGTGCTGATTGCCGGGCACGCGCGGGTCGCCGAGCGCACCGAGGAGAATCGCGTCGTATTCGCGCCGGAACATTTCGACGGCGCCTTCGGGCAGCGTGGTGCCATCGCGCAGGTAGCGATCCGCGCCCCAATCGAATTCGGTCAGCTCAACCTCGCGACCGCCGCGCGCGGCCGCTGCCTGCAGCACCTTCACGGCCTCGGGGATCACGTCCTTGCCGGCGCCGTCGCCGGGGATCAGTGCAATGCGCTTGCGCCGCGAAGATGTCGGCTCCGTCATTCCGCCGCGGAACGTAGCATGCGCTCGAAATCGTGTCAACGCGCCGCAATCGCCTGGCTAAATCACAAGTCCGATGCATCCAGCCGGCACCCGGCCACTTGATTCCACCTCGACGAACTGCTATTCGGGCGGCGGCGTGACCTGGTATATACTCTCGCCCGGACCGGGGGGCCACTCAGGGCTTCGGCCCGCCGCTGCCGAGCGAAAAAGACGCTTTGCGCAGCGCCGTCGTTGCGAACGACTGACAATTTCAGCATTTTTTAGGAGGCACCAGATGAGGAAGTTTGTAATGGCTTTTGGACTGGCTGCAATTCTGGCGGTCCCGGCGCTTGCGGCGACCACGACCTGGACGCTCGACCCCAATCACACAAACGCGCAGTTCACGGTGCGCCACCTGGGGATTTCGAACGTGCAGGGCGACTTCACGAAGATCAGCGGCACGGTGACGCTCGACGATGACGACCCGGCGAAATCGAGCGTGGACGTGACGATCGACGCGAACTCGATCGATACGCGCGTGGCCATGCGCGATAACGACCTCAAGAGCGAACACTTCCTCGATGTCGCGATGTATCCCACGATCACCTTCAAGTCGACAAAGGTGGAAAAGAGCGGCGACGGCTACACGGTCACCGGCAACCTCACGATTCGCGGCGTCACCAAGGAAGTGGTGCTCAACGTGGGCGCGCTGAGCGCACCGCGCAAAGACCCCATGAGCCGGACCGGCGGAATGCGCCGTGGCGCGGCCGCTTCGATGACGATCAACCGCCAGGATTTCGGCGTGGCCGCCGATCCGGGAATGGTTGGCGATGAGCTGGCGATTCAGATCGATTGCGAAATGACGGCGCCCGCGGCGCAGTAGCCGCTCGCAGTCGCGCTGTTTCACCCGTTCGATCGTTGCAGCTTGCGCGGGCCTGGGGGTTCACACCCCCGGGCCTTCGCTTTCCCGCAGGCGCGCGCTGCCCGACGAAACTCTCTCGACGAAGTAGACTCCCACAAGCACGAAGACGCCGCCCAAAATCAGATGGCCGGTGGGGTGTTCGCCGAGAAGCAGCATCGACAGTACGATCACGAGAAACGGCTGAATGTAATTGATTGCGGCCACGCGCGACGCATCCAGATGTTTCAGCACCCAATAGAACAGCGTATACGCTCCCACCGAGCTCCCCAGCGACATGTAGCCCATCGCGCCCCAGCCCACCCAGCCCACACTTTTCCAATCGATGGTGACGGCCTGCTGCACGGCCAGCGGCAGAATCATGATGGCGGCCGCGACGGTGATGAACGCGTTGATGGAAATGGAGTCGTATTTTCCGATGCGCGATGTGTTCATCGCTCTCTTGCCCAGCACGCTGTAGGTGGCAAATCCCATCGTGCTGATGAATGTGATCGCATCGCCGATCATCGGCGAGGTGTGGCCGGCGCCTCCGCCTTCCGTTTCCAGCAGCATCACGCCGCAAAAGGCGAGGGCCATGCCCACGATCTTCGGCGTCGTGAACGCCTCGAGCTTCATCGCGCGCGCAAACACCAGGATCAGAATCGGCCCGAGCGCTTTCGTCAGCACCGAGCGTCCCGAAGTCGTGTAGCCCAGGCCCACCATGAAGCAGCCCTGATTCAAAAAGACGCCGAGAAAACCGAGATAGGCGAATGTCCAAAAGTCGCGGCGCTGAAAACGGGCGCGCTCGCGGCGCGTGAAATGCAGCGCGAGCATCAGAAGCGCCGCAAGCTCGATTCGCAGGGGCGCGAGGGTGAACGGGCTCATGTGCCGCAGCGCGATTTTCCCCGCCGTGTAGTTGAAAGACCAGAGCAGGAGGATCAGCGCGAGGGTAGCGCCGAGCAGCAGCCCGCTCGGCCGATGGGCTTCCGCGGTTTGTGCCGGCGGGTGTGTGCTCTCGGCGATGGGCGTTGGCGCCAACGTCTACTCGAGGACTTCGCGGCGCTTCGTGAGCGCTTCGATGCGATCGACGCGCGGCGCGTATCCGATGCCGGGCGCGGAGGGAACCCGGATCGTCCCCTGGCCCGATACCTCGACTTCGGGCTCGATGATGTCTTCCGCCCAGTAGCGCTTGCTCGCCGAAACATCGCCCGGAAGCGAGAAATTCGGGAGCGACGACATCGCAATGTTGTGCGCGCGCCCGATTCCGGATTCGAGCATCCCGCCGCACCACACGGGAATCGAGTGAGCCTGGCAGATATCGTGCACCTGGCGCGCCGACGCGTGCCCGCCCACGCGCCCGAGCTTGATATTGATGATCCCGCAGGCGCGCAATTCGATCGCTGCCCGCGCATTTTCCGCATCGTGGATGCACTCGTCGAGGCAGATCGGCGTCTCCATCTGGCGCTGCAGCTCCGCGTGCGAATAAATATCGTCGCAACCCAGCGGCTGCTCGATCATCATCAAGTGAAACGCGTCCAGCTTCTTCAGCAGCGGCGCATCCGCGAGCGTGTACGCTGAATTCGCGTCGGCCATCAGGCGCACGCGCGGAAAGCGTTCGCGAAGTGTCCGCACCGGCTCGATATCGGTGCCGGGCTTGATTTTGATCTTGATGCGCTGGTATCCCGATGCGAGCGCTTCTTCGACCTTCGCGGTCAATTTATCCATCGTGGGCTGGATGCCGATCGAGACGCCGCAGGGAATCTCCGCCCGCGTGCCGCCCAGCAGCTTTGCCAGCGGCAGGCTCTTTTGCTTCGCCTCGATATCCCAGATCGCGGTTTCGAGCGCTGCCTTCGCCATGTTGTGCCCGCGCACTTGCGCGAAGAGGCCCAGCACTTCCGACGCCGAGGCAATTTCCCTGCCGCGCACGATCGGCCAAAGGTAGTCGCGCAGGATGTACCACGCGGTCTCGATCGATTCGTAGGAATAGAAAGGGTGCTCGCCCGCCGTCGATTCGCCCCAACCTACGATGCCGCCGCCCGCATCCGCTTCGACCAGCAGGATTCGCCGCAGATCGGTGGTGCCGAAGCTCGTCTGAAACGGCGAAAGCAATCGCAGGTGAATTTCGCGCAGCGTGATTTTCTGGATTCGCATTCGTTCCTTAGTGTTCCGTGAAATGTTCCGGGAGTGCCGGCAAGCTGAGGCCCACGATCTCCGCGCCCGGCTCCATCACGTAACCTGCCACGCCGTCCCGCGTCTCGATGCCGGTCGCCACGTAGCCCTTCGCAAGCAAATCCTTGAACTGATCCCGCACCCTGGATTGTATCCGGGCGGCGGCGGCGAGATCGCTGTCGCGGATGCGCGGAAAATCCGCGGGGTACTCGATGCGCTTGGCCGCTTTGCTCACCGGCGTTCGATTGCCGCCCACGATCGACTTCACGCGCTCGGAATCGAGCCGCCATTCGGCCACCAGCCGGTCCGTCGGCAGGCTGCCGTGCAGCGGACTTTCGGTGACGCCATAGCAATTCGGAATCCAGCGCCGCGCCACAGCGCCAAGCCGCATCAGGTTGAAGTGCGCGTTCTTCGCCTCCAGCGGATCGAATGTCCACTCGACCAGCTTGATCCCGCGCTTCAGGGCATCCTCGCGCTGAAACAGCTTGAGCCTGCGCCCAATGCCGTAATCGCGAAACTCGGGCAGCACGGCGGTCATGTGCGAGTGCAGAAACATCTCATCTTGGCGCGCGCCGAGCAGCGCAAGCGTGAATCCGAGCATCCGTTCGCCGTCAAAGGCTCCGAGCACCTGGCCGCCCGTGTGGTGAGCCACCACGAAGATCGACGACACCACGGAAATATCCTTGCCCCACGTGGCGTGCTCGATCAGCACAGCCTCCTCAAATTCCTCGAGGGTGGTGCAGTGGCGTACGGCGATTTCTGGAATGGCGCGCGGTGAGGTCATTTTCAGTGAAGGAAAGTATACGGGATTTCGCGCCGGGCGCAGCCGGGTTCATCGCGGCTGCCGGCGAAAATAGAGGAGGACGGGCTCGCTAGCGCGAAGGCTTGACTCCGCCGAAAAGCGCGAGTTCCCGCCATTTCCAGTGGCAATCGACGTCCTCAAAGCCGATATTGCGCAGCCATCCGAGCTGTGCCTCAAGCCCGAGCAGCTTGTTCGACGGGTCTTCATGCTCGACCGAAATCGCACCGAGGAACGCGCGGTGCAGCTCGGTACTGGGAGATGCCACGTGTTCGAGATTGCAAAATACGCCGCCCGGCGAGAGCATCGCGAATACTTCCCGATAGATCGCGCGCTTGCGTTCGTGCGTCACGTGGTGGATCGCAAAGCTGGAAACCACCGCATCGAACCGGCCCATTGGCGGCAATGGTCGATCGAAGTCATGCTCGACGATCTTCACGGCGGGGTCATCGCCAAAAACTCTGCGCAGCTCGGCCAGCATCGTGGGCGAGAAATCCAGGGCGACGAATTCCGCGCGCGGCCGCGCCGCCTTCACCAGCGCCAGCAGGCGGCCCGCGCCGCTGCCGAGATCGAGGATGCGCGCGACGCTTGCCGGAATGAACTCGAGCAACGTTGTCTCGCCTTCCACACGATGCGGGATCGAATCCGCTTTGCGAAGATAATCGAGCGCGTGCTCGGCTGATGACCACAGATTCACTTCCGGCGAAGTTCCCATTGGACGCGCTCCTCTCACGCCACATTAGGCGTCGCCGCCGGGCGCCGCGTCCAATTTATAGTGCTTGGCGCAAATATAAGTGAGCCTTATGTGCCGGCGGGCCCGCGCTTTCAGCTCGTCGCGGCGGCCGCGTGGCTCTTCGCTTCATTCCACAACGTCTCCATTCGCTCGCGCGGCAAATCGGCGAGCCGCGAACCTTCGCGCCTCGCCGCGGCCTCCATCCATTGGAACCGCCGCTTGAACTTTCGATTGGCCCGCTTCAACGCAATCTCCGGATCCACCGCCAGGAATCGCGCGACATTCACGCCGGTAAAGAGCAGGTCGCCGATTTCTTCTTCGATCTTTTCTGCGGCCGCAGATTCCGCGGCCGGCGGCAGAAGCGCTTCCAGTTCGCGCTTTTCTTCCTCGAGCTTTTCGAGAATGCCGCCAAGATTTTCCCAGTCGAATCCGATCTTCGCCGCGCGTTTCGTCAACTCCCGCGCCTCGAGCACGCCCGGCAGCGACCGCGGTACATCGCCCAGAATGGACTCCCCGGCAACGCTTCCCTTTTCGGCCCGCTCCTCGCGCTTAATTTCCTCCCAGTTCTTCAGCACCTCGCTCGAAGTCTTCGCGCTCACGTCGCCAAAAACGTGTGGGTGCCTTCGCACCATCTTCGTGTGCACGGACTCGATCACATCGGAAATCGTGAAAGCGCCTGCCTCCTCCGCCAGAATCGAATGAAACACCACCTGAAGCAGCAGATCGCCCAGCTCAGACGCGAATTCGCGCGGATCGCCCTGCTCCATCGCATCGAGCACTTCGTACGCCTCTTCGATCAGAAACCGGCGCAAGGATTGGTGCGTCTGCTCGTGGTCCCACGGGCAGCCGCCCGGCCCGCGCAACCGCGCCTGCAGCGCGACCAGCTTCGCGAACCACTTCCCCGCCGCCCGGTCGCGCGCGGTGACACGAATCTTCGCCCGCGCCCGCGCCGCCGGCTTCTTTGCCTTGTTCGCAGGCCGCCTGCGCGATGCCCGCCCTCGCTTCGCCATAAGAGCTCGCCGTCCTCTCCGGAAACACGCCAATGTACAAGCCATTGCTGCCCGCCGCAACGGCCGTTCGCCGCAATTTCCGGCGTACCCCGGCGGTCGCTTGTGACCCGCGCGCGCCGATGCTAGAATTTCAATTCAAGCATCGCGCAACTCTGAGGACACCACGTGCCCGATCCCAAGCAAGATGAAGGCTTCAAGGTAGTCGACCGGCGCCTCTTCACGGAAGATGGCGAGCTCCGCAAGGACGCCGTCGAGCAAGAGCGCCGCGAGGAAGAAGCCGCTAAGGCCCGCAAGCCCACGCCCTCGGCGCAATCGAAGCCCGCTTCCCCGGCGGCCGCGGGAACTGCTTCGGCCGCACCGGCCGGCACAGCCGATGAGGCTGCGGCTGATGCTGACGCGATTCCGCCGTCGCGCAATTTTCAGATGCTGATCGATTTTCTTACGCGCAACGCGGCTGCGATGCTCGGCGGCATGGCCGACCCGCGCACGGGCCAGCCCTTTCTCGATCTCGAAGGCGCGCGCGAATTGATCGACATGCTCGATGCTCTGCGCGAAAAGACGCGCGGCAATCTGGCCAAGGCGGATGAAGATCTTCTGATCGAAGTTTTGGGCAGCCTGAAGCTGAGTTTCATGGAGCTTTCCAAGGCCGCGGCCGAAGCCATGGCCAACAAGGCCGCGAAACGGTAGCTATCTGAGACGGCGGGGCCACAGCGAGACCGAGTATCCGACGATGCGCTTCGTAGCCATTCCTCCGACTTCATGTCTTCTCTGAAATTGACAGTGCTGGGTTCAGGCACCTCGATGGGCGTGCCGACGCTGGGCTGCCACTGCGCCGTATGCGAATCCTCGGACGCGCATGACAAGCGCACCCGCCCTTCGGTGCTGCTGGCATACGGCGGGCACAATGTGGTGATCGATACGACCCCCGATTTCCGTTATCAAGCCATGCGCGCCCACATCGATCGTCTCGATGCCGTGGTATACACGCACGCTCACGCCGACCATATCCTCGGCCTGGACGATATCCGCCCCTTCAATCTGAAGCAAAAGGGCGTGGTTCCGATTTATGCGTCCGCGGAAACGCTCGCGCTGCTCCGGCGCCAATTCGCCTATATCTTCGACGAGGCGCCGGCGGAAAGCACCGTGCCGCTCGTCGAGCTTCACGAAATCGACGGACCTTTCCATCTCTTTGGCGCGGAAATCATTCCGGTGCCGGCCAGGCATGGCTCGCAACCCGTGCTGGGCTTCCGCCTCGGCGGCGTTGCCTATCTCACCGATTTCAGCCTCTTGCCGGAAGATTCGAAAGCGCTGCTGCGAAATCTCGATCATTTCATCCTCGACGCGCTGCGCTACGTGCCGCATCCGACGCACTCGACCGTCGAGCAGTCGCTCGCGCTCGTCCGCGAATTGAAGCCGAAGCACGCGTGGTTCACGCACATCTGCCACGATCTCGGCCACGCGGAGGCCAACGCGCGGCTGCCGGAAAACGTGCGTCTTGCTTACGATGGACTCCAATTCGAGGTGCCGCTCTGATGCCTTTCGCGATCGTACAATCCGAAGCGGAGTGGGCCGCGCTGGCCGGCCAGCCAGGCGAACCCACCGTCGTCACAGTGGGCAATTTCGACGGCGTGCATCTGGGGCATCAGCGCGTCCTTGGCACCGTGCACGAACTCGCCCGCCAGGCCCATTGCAAATCGGCCGTGCTGACGTTTTTCCCTCATCCAGCCCGCGTGCTGCGCCCGAAGGAAGCGCCGCCGCTGCTGATGACGCTCGACCAGCGCGTCGATGCGATCCGCCAGCTCGGCATCGATACCGCCTTCATTCTCCGCTTCGATATGCAGCTGGCCGCGGTCAGCGCGGAGGATTTCGTTCGCCGCTACCTCGTCGAGATGCTGCGCGCCCGCACGGTGCTGGTCGGCGGCAATTTCCGGTTTGGCCACCGGCAGGCGGGAGACGTAAAGCTGCTCGTGCAGCTCGGAGAGCGCTGGGGTTTCGATGTGAAGACGTTGCCGCCGGTGATCAAGGACGGCATCGTGGTGTCGAGCACCGCGATTCGCGGCGCGTTGCGCGACGGGCGCGTCGAGGATGCGCGCAACCTTCTTGGAAGGCCGTACGCGCTGGACGGCGAAATTCGCACCGGAAGCGGCCAGGGCCGAAAGCTGATCGTGCCGACGCTCAATCTGGCGACCGAGCAGGAAATGCTTCCGAAGAACGGGGTGTACGCCACGGAAGTTACAGTGCAGGAAAAAGCCTATCGCGCCGCCACCAATGTCGGATTCCGCCCCACTTTCGATGGCGGCCACATCACCATTGAATCGCACCTCTTCGATTTCAGCGAGAATCTCACCAGCGGAAAGATGGAAGTTCACTTCTGGGCGCGCCTGCGCGACGAGCAGAAATTTCCGGGCCCGGATGCCCTGCGCCGCCAAGTGTTGAAGGATATCGAGGAAGCTCGCCGCTATTTCGCCGCGATCGGCGTGTAGCGCGGCTCGGGCGGGCGGCGGTCCCGCCTAGGCTTTCGTGCGGCAATCGTCGCAGATTCCGCCGACTTCGGTGCGCGCGACGGTGATCTCGATCCCGCAATCGCGCGAAATCTGCTGCTTCAACTCTTCGTAAAGCGGGCTTTCCACCTCGCGCACCTTTCCGCAGCGGATGCACGCGACGTGAATGTGGTCCCGCGGGCCGTGGCTTTCGTAGTAGTGCCGATGGCCGCGCAGGTGCAGCAAGTCGAGCTCATCGATCAGGCCCTGGCGTTTGAGGAGATCGAGCGTGCGATAGACGGTGACGCGCGTGATGTCCTTATCGATCTGCTGCGCCTGGCCGAGAATCTCCTCCGCGTCCATGTGGCGCGACGCTGCTTCGATCACCTGCAGCACCACGCGGCGCTGCTTCGTGAGCCGGATGCCGCGCCCGCGCAGTTCGCGCTGAAGGCTGCCGTCCGGCTCCTGAGCGTTGATGCGCTCGCCCGTTGAAACGCGATGTTCTGGTGTGGCTGACATGTTCCGATCAAACACAGTATAGCAGACGGAATCGGATGGCTTATGCAGGGGAAATTCGCATCAGGGCCCTACTTCGGATGCAGCTCGATTCGTAGCACAATGAAAGCCAGCAGGCCATACAGCACAAGCGAGACAATCGCCAGCCACCACGGATGATGAAAGATCACAAGCAGAAAGAATAGAAGCACAAATGAACACCAACGCCACGGTTCTTTCGGTGTCTGGGACTTCAATCTGAGGCGGCTCACGCTCTGTTCACCCCGGTGGAGTCAACGAGCTGTCAAAACCCTGGCCTATTAGTGACCGTGTTGCTGGATCACGCGCAGGATATCGCTGTACATCACGAAAGCAAAGACGCTCAGCAGAAAAACCAGTCCGACCTGGACGAACCGTTCCTTGAACGTGAGGCTCAGCTCGCGGCGAAGCAGGCCCTCGATCGCCAGCATCAGGACGTGCCCGCCATCCAGAATCGGGATGGGCAGCAGGTTGAGCAAGCCGAGATTCAGGCTGATCGCAGCCGTCAATTGCAGCAGCGTCATCATGCCAGACTTCGCGGCTTCGCCCGAAAGCTGGACGATTCCCACCGGCCCCGCCAGATCGTGCACGGAAACCTTGCCGTTGAAGAGGCCCACGAGCACGGTGCCGATCTGTTTCGTCTCGTAGACTGTTTCCGCAGCCGCATCCTTCGCCGCCGGCAGCAGGCCGTGCCGCTCGTATTTCAACGGAGGTCTCGAGAATCCGACCATCCACGTGACTTGCCCGTCTTCCGGATTCTTCATGTGTTCCGGCGCGACCGAGATCGGAATATCCACCCCGTTGCGCTCCACGACGAAATGGATCGTGTCGCCGCCTGAGTTCCGGACTTCATCCACCAGCTCGTCCCACGTGTTGACGGGCTTGCCGTCGAGCGAAACGATCATGTCGCCGGGCTTGATGCCCGCCTTCTCCGCCGGCATGCCGGCCTGCACGTCGCCGATCATCGATGGAAGCGTGCCGACAAATACGGAGAGTCCCCAAAGGATCAGAAATGTGAGCGCGATATTCGTCGCCGGACCGGCAATCGCGATCAGGAAACGCTGCCAGCGCGGGCGCGACAGAAATTCGTAAGGCGCGCCGGTGCGTTCCTCAACCGGATTGTCGCCGGCCATGCGGACGTAGCCGCCGAGCGGCAGCGCGCTGACGCGATAATCCGTATCGCCGCGCTTCACGCCCCACAGGCGCTTGCCAAAGCCGATCGAAAAGACATCCACGCGAACGCCGCAAAGTTTCGCGACGATGAAGTGTCCCCACTCATGCACCAGGACCAGGACGCCCAAGACGATGGCGCCGGCGACGATCGCCCGCAAGAACGCAACAGCTTCCATGACCCCTCAGTTCGTTTGGGATGGATTCAACCGATCACTCATTCTACAGAATTCGCTTCCGTTTGAAAATGCGCCGCAGGCCGGGGCGGTACCCAAAAGCATACCACGCGGCTCCCGCGCCGCCGGATCAGCGCGCCGACCGTTTTGCTCCGCGCGCTGAAAATTTCTTGATCTCGAGGTGGGCCAGCCGCCGCGCCTCCGCGTCCGCCGCAATCACATCGTTGATGCTGCGAACCGGACTCCGCGGCATGTGCTCCAGCACCCCTTCCACCACCGCCGCGATGCCGAGAAACGGCAGCTTTCGTTCCAGGAACGCCGCCACCGCCACTTCATCCGCCGCATTCAGCGCGCAAGGCAAATGCCCTCCCTCGCGAATCGCCGCTTTCGCAAGATCGAGGCAAGGAAACCTGCGGGCCGGGACTTCCGCAAAGTCGAGCTTTTTCAATGCGGACCAATCGAGCTCACACCGGTTAGATGCAACTCGATCCGGAAAAGTTAGCGCATATTGAATCGGCATGCGCATATCCGTAGGGCCGAGCTGAGCGACGATCGAGCCATCGACAAATTCGACCATCGAGTGAATCGTGGACTGCGGATGAATCACCACCTTGATCTTGTCGAGGCCCACGCCGAAAAGCCAGCACGCCTCGATCACCTCAAAGCCCTTGTTCATCAGCGTGGCGGAATCGATCGTGATCCGGCGTCCCATATTCCAGTTCGGGTGAGCGAGCGCCTGCTTCGGCGTTACTTTGCTCAGTTGCGAAACCGGCGTCTTGCGGAATGGGCCGCCCGATGCCGTCAGCACGAGCCGCCTTACCTCGCGACGCTCGCCAGCCCGCAAGCACTGGTGGATCGCATTGTGTTCGCTATCGACGGGCAGCAACGCAACCCGGTGCCGCGCCACCGCCGCCATCACCACTTCGCCGGCCGCCACGAGCACTTCCTTATTGGCGAGCGCGATGTCGCGGCCGAGCTCAATCGCCTTGTACGTGGCGGGCAGTCCCACGACGCCGACTGCCGCTGATACGACTGTCTGCGCATCGGGATGCGTCGCGACGCGCTCGATCCCCTCCGCAGCGAATACGATTTCGGGCATTGCCTCGGCCGGCTTGCCGGCGCTCTTGCTCCGAGCTTCCTTAAGCCGCACGCAAAGCTCGGCGGCATCGGCTTCGGTCGCCACCGAAACGAGCGTTGGCTTGTGCCGCAGCGCCTGCTCGGCCACCAGCTTCACATTCGAACCCGCCGCCAGCGCTACCACCTCGAAGCGCCCGGGCAGCGAATCCACCACGCTCAGGCATTGCCGCCCGATTGAGCCCGTCGAACCCAATATCGCGATTTTTTTCATGCGCCCGTAATTCTATAAGCGTTCGCGTCAATTTGCGAACGCCTGACGGCACTCTTGCTCAGCCTGATGCTCAAATTGCCAGCCGTGCCAGGCCACAACCAAATTGCCAGGCGAGGAAGCCTTTGTCGCAACTTCATCCATTTAAATGCCAAAAGTGCTACCATCGCACCATCTCGCAGAGCCGGGCCCGAAAATCCCAGGAGGCCTGAATGGCGACATTGCAACCTGCTCAGGCGCCGCTCGGTGCGGATGCTTCTATTTCGGCTGCGTCCGTCCCGCGCGCGGACTTCCGTTCGCGCCATGCGGCTCTGGTCCGTATCACTCACTGGATCTTTGCTCTCTGCTTCTTCGCGCTGCTCGTCACGGGAATCGAAATTCTGATTTCTCATCCGCGCTTCTATTGGGGCGAGACCGGCAACGATCTCACCAAGCCCTGGCTCCAAATCCCAATTCCCTCTTCGCGAAATCTCGTTCCCACCGGCTACGGATACGTCCTTCCGGACGAAAACGGCTGGAGCCGCGCTCTCCACTTCGAAGCCGCATGGGTCGTCGTTTTCACCGGCCTGTTGTACGCGATCTTCGGTTTCTTCGCCGGCCACTTCCGCAAGAACCTGCTGCCGACCGGCTCCGATCTTTCGTGGCGCTCTTTTTCCGCCGCGATCGGCAACCACCTGAGATTCCGGCGCCCGCCGCAACACGAGGCGTGGTCCTACAACGTCCTCCAGCGTCTCGCTTATCTTTTCGTGATCTTCATTCTGTTTCCGCTGATCGTCTGGACGGGCCTCGCGATGTCGCCGACGTTCACCGCGGCGTTTCCGTCATCGGCGATCCTTCTCGGCGGAAAACAAACCGCGCGCACGATTCATTTCCTCGCTTCCATCGCTCTGGTGCTGTTTCTCGTCGTGCATATTTTGATGATTGCTCTTGCCGGATTCTGGCGTCGTACGCGCGCGATGATCACCGGCCGCGTTCACCCCGCCGGCTCGCCCATGGAGCGCCCATGACCGATACCTCTCGCCGCAAGCTCATCCTCGGCGGTCTTGCTGTCGCGGCTGGAGCCGCCGGCCTCGACGTTGCCGCGCGCCTCGCCGAAAAATACGGCTTGATTCCGCCGGATCACGGCGGCATCTACGGCCCCGGTGAAACCTTGAACTACGCGTTCCAGCGGGTTTTCGCGCGCCACGCTCTCGCCCGCGAATTTCCGCCGAGCATGATTTCTCCGCGCCCCTTCCCCAACGAAATCGCTCCTCCGAGCGACGCTTTCAAGCGCCTGCAGGCCGGCGGCTTCGCCGATTGGCGGCTTACCATCGACGGGTTAGTGGACCGCCCCGCCGCCTTTTCGCTCGATCAGCTTCGCAGCTTTCCGCGCAACAGCCAGATCACGGAAGTCTCCTGCGAAGAGGGCTGGTCTTACGTCGCCCAGTGGACCGGCGTGCGGCTCTCGCACGTTCTGAATCTCGCCGGCGTGCGCCCGCGAGCGCGCTACGTCGTCTACTTTTCGATCGAGCCCGACTGGTGGGACAGCATCGATATCGACGAGGCCATGCACCCGCAAACGTTTCTCACCTACGGCATGAACGACAACGATCTTCCCGTAGGCAACGGCGGCCCGCTGCGCATGCGCGTCCCGCGCCAGCTCGGCTACAAGAGCGTGAAGTTCATCACCCACCTCACCGTCACCGACGACATCAAGGGTTTCGGCAAAGGTCTCGGTTCCGCCGCGCCCGAAGGTGGCTACGCCTGGTACGCCGGCGTGTGACCGCCCGGTCGGTGACAGGCATGTGAAATGCACGACCCACCGAGGCTTGCGGCCACACGATGAGAATCGTCGAAAACAGCATGGCCTCGGTGATCGCGCTTCTCGCTCCAATCGCCGCGGCGGGCCGCAACCATTTCGTGGCTTATTTTCACGGCCCATCAGTGCTAGATTATGGGCGCTCGACACCCCGACAACCTGAGGAGACGCCCATGACCCGGATCATGCAGAAATTTGCGATTGCTGCGGCCGCGCTCGCGCTCGTGCTTGCCTTCGCGTCGCTCGCGAATGCGAAGCCTGCGCCCGAGCGGCACGCCGATTATCTTCATGCGCTCGCCGATCTCCGCTTCGCGCGCGCCCTGATTTCAAACCCCGATAGCGGGCGAATCCAGGATCCCGAACGCCAGGCAATGGCGGACATCGACGCGGCCATCCAGGAACTCAAAGCGGCGGGCATCGACGATGGCAAGGATCTCAACGATCATCCGGGAATCGATTCGCATCTCCGCTGGATTCCGCGTTTGAACAAGGCCGCCAAGGTTCTCGACCACGCCCACGATGAGGCCGCCAAGGAAGAAGACGATCCATCGGGGCAGGGTCTGCAGGGCCGCGTCCTCGAGCACATCGGCCAGGCACGCCGCCACGTGGAACAGGCCATCGCCACGGAACAGTAAAGCGATCGCATCGCCGCGGCTCGTGCTCGTTGTGGAGTGCGGCGCCTTGGCGCCGCCGTTTGCCGCGTGGGCTTGCCCGCGCGTGCTCCGCGCACACGCGAGAGGCGATGCGCATAACTCAGCGATCGTCAACCACCGGGCGTGATGCGATCCTGCTTCCTGGATTCAACCGATCCCGGGTTCCGCACGCGTCGGCAGGCGTCATCGCGCTGTGATACGATGTTTCCCGAAGTTCTAGGACGATAAGCAATCTTGAGCACTTCTTCTTCGCTGTGGGCCATTCCGCTCGGCGGACTGGGCGAGTTCGGCATGAACATGCTCGCTCTTCGCTGCGGCGACGACATCATCGTGATCGATGCCGGGCTGATGTTTCCCGAGCAGGAACTGCTCGGCGTCGACATCGTCATCCCCGACATCACCTATCTGAAGCAGAACAAGCGCATGGTGCGCGCGATCATCCTGACGCACGCGCACGAAGACCACATCGGCGCCATTCCCTACATCCTCGGCGACCTCAACGTGCCGGTGTATGGCACGAAGTTCACGCTCGCGTTGGTGCGCAAGAAGCTCGAGGAGCACGGCCTGCTCGATTCCGCGCGGCTGCATGAAGTGGCGCCCGGCGAAACGACCACGCTCGGCCCGTTCCAAATCGAATATCTGCACGTGACGCACAGCACGATCGATTGCGTGGCGCTCGCGGTGCGCACGCCGGTCGGCGTGATCATCCACACCGGCGATTTCAAGATCGATCCCACGCCCGTCGACGGAAAACCTTTCGACCTGCATGCGTTTGCGCGCTACGGGCAGGAGGGTGTGCTCGCGCTCTTCAGCGACAGCACGAACGTCGAGCGGCCCGGGTTCACGCCGTCCGAGCGCGCCGTGGTGGTGCGGCTCGAAGAGCTTTTCCGCGCCGCGCCGGAAAAAATCGTGGTGTCGTGCTTCTCGAGTTCCGTGCACCGGATTCAGCAAGTGATCGATATCGCGCGCGGCGTGGGACGCAAGATCGGCTTCGTCGGCCGCAGCATGGTCGACAACATCGAGATCGCGCACGGTCTCAACCGGCTGAGGATTCCCGACGGCAGCGTGGTGCGGCCGCAGGACATTCGCAGCTTCGATCCGAAACGCCTGGTGGTGCTCGCGAGCGGCACGCAGGCCGAGCCGATGTCCGCGCTTTCGCGGATCGCCGTCGATAATCACCGGCTGGTGAGCGTGAATGAAAACGATACCGTGATCCTTTCGGCGCGCCTGATCCCCGGAAACGAAAAGGCGATTTTCCGCATGATCGATCATCTTTTCCGGCGGCGCGTGCTGGTGTATTACGAAAGCGGGCGCTCGGCGCCGATCCACGTTTCCGGGCACGCGAGCCAGGAGGAGATGAAGATTTTGCTGCAGCTGGTGCGGCCGAAGTTTTTCGTTCCGCTGCACGGCGAGTACCGGCATCTTTTCCGGCACGCGGCGCTGGCGGAGCAGGTGGGCGCCGTTTCCGGGCAGATTTTCCTGCTCGAGAGCGGGCATCCGATCGAATTCACGGCCGATGGCCGCGCGTACGAGCGCGAGCCGGTGCCGGCGGGCCGGGTGATGGTGGATTCCGGCTCGCTTGAAGAGATTGAAGACGTGGTGATTCGCGACCGCAAGCATCTTTCGGAGGATGGCGTGGTGGTGCCGATCATCGCGATCGACAAGCACACGGGCCGCGTCGAAATCTCGCCGGAAATCGTGACGCGAGGCTTTCTGCCGAGCGACGACGGCCAGGCCATTCTCACAAAGGCGCGCGAAGTGATCCTGAAAACGATCGAAGAATCGAGCGCCGAGGAAAAAATGGACTGGAGCGTGATCAAGGAAAAGATTCGCGTCGATCTGAAACGCTACTTGAACAAGCAAACCTCGAAGCGCCCGCTGATCCTCCCCGTGATTCTGGAAGTCTGAAACGCCCGCGAAAAACTGCCGCAAGAGGGGCATCCATGATCCCCCTAGCGGGAGGTTAAATGGCCGAAAAAAGCCCGAGAATGGCGCATTTTGGCGCGTTCCGCTCACAATTGGGGAATTTCGCGGCTGGAGGCGCCGAGGCGCCCTCTTGATATTCGCCTTTTCTTTGCCTATAGTGGCTCTCGACCAAATCCATCCATGAACCGCGAGGAGGACCTCCGATGGAGCACAAGGATTTCTACATTGCCTACTGGGAAAGAGAGGCGGTGGCCACAGGCAAAGTGATCAGCCGGATCCCCGAAGCCAGCAGCGAATATCGGCCCGATCCGAAAGCGCGGACCGCGCGAGAAATTGCATGGCTCATGGTGCGGGAAGAAACTGTGCTCGTCGAGTGCATGGAGCAAGGCTGGTTCACCTGGGCCGACGTTCCCTGCCCCGACAAGGTGGGCGAAGTAATCGCGCAGTACGAGCGCCAGCACGATGATCTCACCAAGCGCCTCCACGCCATTCCCGCATCGCGCTGGGAGGAAAAAATTCCGTTCATGATGGATGGGAAGGAAGTGATGCGGGAAACCGGCTACCATATGTGCTGGGGATTCCTGCTGGACCAGATCCATCACCGTGGCCAACTCTCGACCTACCTGCGGCCCATGGGCGCGAAAGTGCCGGCGATTTATGGGGCAAGCGCCGACGAGAAGGCGTAGTCCGCGCGCGCGGTGCGTGCTCGCTTGAGCGGCGCGAACCCCTCGAACGCGTTTCGCCTGCGGGAATACCAGCCGCAGGATTTCGAGACTCTCTACGAAATCGATCAGGCCTGCTACGAACCTGCGATCGCCTATTCGCGGCGCGAGCTTCGGAATTATCTGCGATTTCCCGGAGCGGATTGCGTGGTGGCGGAGGCGCGAATTGCGGGAAACATCGAAAGCAAATCACGAAGGCTAACTCTCGCGGGATTTTGCGTCACCGCGCACGAAGATGATTGGGGCTACATCATCACGATCGATGTTCTCGAAGCGTACCGGCGGCATGGGCTGGGGGCGTTGTTGCTGGGCGAGGCAGAGCGCCGGCTGGCAGCAAAAGGAGCGAGCGAGATCGCGCTGGATACTGCCGTGAACAACGTGGCTGCGATTGCATTCTGGCAGAAGCATGGATATCGAATTCTCGGCACGCGGAAGGATTACTATCCCGGTGGCATCGATGCGTACGCGATGGCCAAGACGATCGGCGGAGATTAGTCAAAGGGCGTGTCTTTGGAAATCAAAGCGACGACAACAACTATCGCCGCGACCACTCCCCTAGTTGACTGTGAGCGGGAGCTGGATTGTGCGCGTTACGGTCGTTGAAGACACCGTGACGGTCGCAGTGACCGTGATCGTGTACGTTCCCGGCGGCGTGCCGGGATCGGCGGCCGGCGGATCGCTGCCGCCGCCTCCGCATGCCGCGAGGCCCGCGCCGAGCAGCAGAACGAGGGCGCTCGCGTGAAGCGCTCGAAGAAGCGCCGGACGGTATTTCCTTCGACCCGGCGTCGCACTCAAGCGCGCCGCCAATAGAATGGCGAGGCCCGCCAAGATTGCGATGAGTCCGAGCGGATTGAGCGGCGCGCCCTCGGGCCGTGGCGAGCCCGGAATGTAGCTCGTCGACGTCGGCGCTGTGGTTGTCACGTTCACGGTGAATGAGCCAGCCGTCGTCGGCGTAACGTTTACCGTCGAAGCCGACAGATTGCACGCAGCCTCGCTCGGGGCGCCGGAGCAGGCGAGGGCAACGCTGCCCGTAAAACCGCCGGACGAATTCACGTATAAGACGGGGTAGGTCGCCATTTGCCCCTGCGGTACCGGTGGGATCGCCACCTGTCCATTAGACGCGCTGAAGCAGAAATCTTCGGCCGTGCCGCTGAGCGAGACGCTTTGCGGGCTGCCCGGCGCGTTGTCGCTGAGTGCGAGCGTGGCATTTCGCGTCGATTCCGTGCCACAGGTGGGCGCCTGCGCCGGGCGGAACGAGACTTGAATGGTGCACGTGCCGCCGGGAGGGGTGCTGGCGGAGGAACAGCCATTGCTCGCGATATCGAAATCGCTGCTGCTTGTGCCCTTCACGCTTACGCCGGTAAAAACGAGTGGCCCCGCATCGGGCCCGCTCGCGGTATTCGTGACGGTGATGGGTTGTGGGGCGCCTGCGCTCTGCGCGAGCTGACCGCCGAAATTCACGCTGGATACGACCGAAACCGACGAAGAGAGGGCCACGGAGGCAGTGCCGGCAAGCGGCACGACCAGCTCTTGCTCCGCACTGCCGCTGAAGTGATACGACACATCGATTTCGGATTGGAACGAGCCCGCCGCCTGCGGGACGAATACGGCGCTGACTCCGCAAGCGGCAGTGGCATTCATCGGCACGCCGATCAGGCAAGCATTTGCGCCGGCTGCGAGCTGGAACTGGCCCGGATTCGCGCCGCCGAGGGAAGGCGCGGCATCAAGGGTCAAGGTCTGCTTCGTGGGACTTACCACGGTAAAGGTTACTTGCTGGGGATCGCTCGTGGCGCCTACGGCTTGCGCTGCGAAATTCACGCTCACCGGCAAAGCCGCCAAGCCGGGGGCGACGCCGAGGAGCTCGAATTCCTGTGGACTGCCGGGCGCGTTGTCCGCGACGCTCACGACAGCCGTCTCGTAGGCGGCGCCGGAAGGAGAGAAACCAACGGAAAAGGGACACGAGCCGCCCGTGCCGAGCGGGAGCGACGTACACGCCGATTGGCCCACGAGCGAGAAGTCGCCGCTATTTGGTCCGGCGAGCGTGATGCTCGAGATCGCGAGGGGCGCATCGCCCGTATTCTTCAATCCAAGGTATTGGATTTCGCTGCTGAAAAAATTCGAGCGCGGCAGGCTGAACGTCACTGCCGGCTGAACCGCGGAATTCTCGAGGAGTTCCGCGAGGAAGGCATCCGGCGCCGGCGGCGACAGAGCGCAACTTGCGCACGCGGGCTGGCCGCCATTGAGCGACGCGCCGCTCGAGGTGACGGCGGTTGGAAAGTCGGGCGACGTGGTGGCGCCGGCAAGATAGACGTGGCCCATCGAATCCGCCGCTATGCCATTGCCCGCGGCGCCTCCACTCTGGCTGGCGGAGGACGTGCCGCCGAGCGGCGTCGCATAGATCAGCGACGCCGCTCCGGCGGACGTGGGGTCAAACTTCGCGACGAAAGCAACTTGTTGCCCGTTGAAGGGCTGGACGTTGTCATGCCAGGGGAAATCCCACGACGAAGTGGTGCCGCCCACGTAGATTTCGTCCGGCGCAAGCACGGCGAGGCTTTGCCCGGCATCGACGGCGGAGCCGCCGAGGTAGGTGGAATAGAGGAGCGAGGTTTGTCCCGTGGCGCTCTGGCCGATGACCGCGAGAAAAGCGTTCGCGGTGGCGTTGGGATGAAGGCTGGCGCTGAAGCCGGCGAGGAGGCCGTTCGTGGGGAAATCGGTTGAGTCCGTCGCGCCCGTCACGTAGGCGCTCGGGTTCGGGTTCGCATCGAGTGCAACCGCCAGCGCCTGGTCCGTGCCGCTGCCGCCGAGGAACGTCGCGTAGACGAGATCGACGGCGCCTTGCGCGAGCGGAGAAATTTTCATCAGGAACGCGTCGGAATCACCCCCGGCATATGCGGTCTGGAGCGCGTTTGTGTATGGAAAAGCGCTGGTGCCGTTTTGGGCGCCACCGGCGATATAGGCGCTGCCCGTGGAATCGACGGCGATGCCGCCGACGCTGACCTGTGCGAGCGCATTGGTTCCGAGATACGAGCAGTATTTCAAGACGGCGGCGCCTCCGGGTTGCGCCGGGGGCGTAAAGATGGCGAGGAAGCCGTCGCTTTCGTCGCCGTCCCACACGGTCGAGTACGCGCCAGAGGTGACGGGCAAATCGGGCGAGGCGGCGTCGAGCGAAGTGGGATTCGTGTCGGACGCGATGTAAACATCGCCCGATGAATCGAGGGCGATGCCGCCGGTGCCGTTTTGCGATTCCGCGCCGCTGCCGCCGAAGAGCGTCGAAAAGATGAGAGTGCCGCCGGTGGGGCCGATTTCGCTGAGCGCCACGTCGTTGCCAAACCCTCTTGTGAGGGCGCTCGTGGGAAGGCTGGAATCGGTGACGGGGAAATCAGCGGACGTGGTGGTGCCGGTGATGGCGACGCTTCCGCCGGTGGTCGTGGCGATCATGCCGCCGGTCTGCGCCTGGCTGCCGCCGAGGAATGTGAGGTAGACGAGCGAGTTCGCGCCGGTGACGGTGGGATCGATCTTGGCGACGAAGAATTCCGATGTGCCGCCGCCCGGCCCGAGCGTATGCGAAGTCCCGCCGAAAGTGCCGGGCGATGTCGTGGTGCCGCCCACGTAGACTTTACCGGCAGCGTCGAGCGCTACGCTCGCCGCGACATCACTTCCGCTGCCGCCGAGGAATGTGGCGTAGGCGACTGAGAGAGAGGGGTCGACGATCAGCCGCGAGCGAGGATCGTGCGGGCCGATGCGAAAACCGAGCGAGCCGTCTGATGCGAGGGCGTAAGCGCCATCCACAGGCTTGCGCAGGGCCATTGCGCCACCCGCCCGCGCGATTTCCTCGTACACTACGGGCTTCTTCATGCGAAGTTCCGCGCCGCCGGCTTGCAGCAGGATGTCGCCATTTGCGTCGAGGCGCGCGCTCTCCGCGCCGGAGATTTTGAGGCGCAACTCCGAGAGATCAGCGCCGGGGGCGACGCGCAGATCGTATTCGAGACCCTCGTCGTTGCCATAAACGACGATCGCCACGCCCGGGGATGCGTTCGCCGCATCGGCCTCGGCAAAGTGCGGGACATGCGTGCGCCAGCGGCGGGGATTATTGCCGATGAAATAGTTCGTTTCGCCGCGCAGCCTTTCGCGGCCTTGCCATGCAAGCCTGGGCGCGCCGGCGAAGCGCATCGATATCGTGCGGGGTTCGCTCGAGATTCCGGCGTGGGCGGCAATCTGGGGCTTTTTGGCGAACTGCACCGCGATTTCGCCGCTCTTCAGGAAAACCGTCAATCCCCTGCCGCGGCCGATGAATGCGACGCGCGAATCTGCTTGCCCCACATTCGGCTCGAAAGCGAACGGCAGTGAGAGAGAAGACTGGGCAGCACGGTTGCGTTCTGGAATTTCGGCGAGGAATCTGGCCGATGCATTGCGCGACGCCGGACGATAGATCCGAGTCGCTCTTGCGAAGAGAAAGCTTCCAGCAAGCGCCGGAAGACAGGCGGCGAGAACGCATAGCCACAGCGATTTGCTGCTCATTTAGGCCCTCCTCCGAAAACGGCGGCGTTTCCGGGTTGGGCGGCTCACGTGCAACCGAGCCGACTGCGATTAGTAGTTTTTGAAGCAATTCCCTACAGAGGGAACGGGCAGACTATGTGCCCAAATGCCAGTCCAAGTCAATCCGTGTTATTTCGGTGTGGTCAGCACGGCGGAAGGGCCGGGGCTAAAGCCCATTTTAATCGTTGCGGTTTTTCGAGGGCCTGAAGGCCCACGCTTCCACCGTTTTGCGCTTCGCGCTATTCGCGGACCTGACGCGCCGTGCTTCCGCTGCCGGCGCTTCGCGCGCGGCTGGGCCGGCGAGACGCCGGCGCTACGGAGGCTTGCGCCTCGCGCGAAGAACCGGCGGGATGAACTTCAAGCTTGCTTCTTTCCGGTGCCTACGCAGACAGAAGGGTAAAGCGGCGCTGCGCGAAATGCGGCGGGCTGGCTGGTTCTGCGGCCCAATGCGTAACGTACCATTCACACTGAAATTCGACGCCGGGGGCGTGGGATTGGAGTAGGATGCGGTGAGAAGGGGGGACAACACTATGGATAGACGAAAAGTATTGAGGTTCCTGGGAATCAGCCCGGCAGTTTTGGCGGGATTCCCTGCTAGCGCTGAGAAGCATCGGGCCGGCGTTTCGTCATCAGACGGCAACGCGGGCGATCTGATCACCGTAATGAACCCGGCGATCGCCGGGAAGGTGGCGACGCGGGTGCCGCTCGTGCCGCCGCTCGATTCACTGAATGGGAAATCGATCTACATGGTCAATCTTTCGTGGGAGGGTCCGGATGCGGCGAACTACTTCTACGAAGCGATGACGGAATGGCTGCAACAGCACTACACCGGCGTGAAAACCAAGGTGAAGGTTACGGCGGAGGGAATGTTCGGCGCCGATCCCGGGCTGCTGAAGGACATTACCGCCAGCGGAGCCGACGCTGCGATTGTGGGCGTCGCTGGTTGAAACGGCTGCTGCGCGGCCGTGAGCCGTTGGGCAAAAGAAATTGAAATGCAGTGCAAGATTCCCGCCATTGGTATCGCCTCCTCCAACATCGTGCATTACGCAACCGGCTACGTAGCCAAATATCAGACGGGCATGCCGATCCGCTACGTGTCCGTGCCGTTTCCTTTCACGGGTCAACCGAAGGCGGTGGACGTGGGATACGTGACGGGCAAGGACATGCTGAGCGGGCGGCCGTTGATGACCGCCGTGATCGGCGCGCTGACCGATCCTCTGACAGCCGACGAAAAGATTTCGGGTGCGCCGCCTGAGGAGTCGGTCGAGCCGAGAACGCTTCCGCCGGACACGGAAGAAAACCTGCGCGTGATGTTCGACGAGAAGGAATGGACCGATTTCAATACCATCATCCTTCCCACCGAAAAGCGCGTGACGGAAATGCTGAAGGGCACGAGCCACAAGCCGGATGAGGTGATCAAAACGATCAACATCACCGGCGGGGCGCGGCCGTTGACCGTGGAAAAAGTGGCGGTGAGCGCCGTGATGGCCGGGGCGTCGCCGGAGCATTTTCCGGTGATCCTAGCGCTCGCGACGCAGGCGCCTTTCGGCAACTCGACCAGTTCGATGGCGAACATGGTGATCGTGAGCGGGCCGATCCGCGACAAGCTGAAGTTCAATTGCGGGACCAACGCGATGGGGCCGTACAACCGGTCGAATGCGGTGGTCGGACGCGCCTTCACGATCATGTCGAAGACGGCGGGCGACCTGCGCAACAACGTGAACGCCTGGGAAACGCTGGGCAACACGGCGCAGTACAACAATATGTGCTATGGCGAGAATGAGGCGATGTTGCCCGAAGGATGGCAGCCGCTGCACGTGCAGATGGGCTTCAAGCCGACCGAAAATGTCCTGACGGTGGGGACCGGCTGGAGCGCCATCGCGAGCGTGGGAGCCAGCCAGAGCATCTATCCGACCCACTACCTGATGCGCGATTACATGAGTTCGTTTTGCGCGTCGGGCTCATCCGCTACCGTCGTCATCGACCCAACCGTGGCCGGGCTGCTGAAGGACACGCACGGCTTCCAGACGAAGGAGCAGCTGAGCGAGTGGTTCTCGCAGAACATACAGAAGACCGCCGGATCGTATTGGGGCAACGGAGTGATTCAGAGCACGGCTGTTCCGCTGGCGCTGCAGGGCCTCGAGCCTTATGCGAGCTGGAGGAAGCTGCCGGATGATGCGCTGATCAAGCCGTTCACCAACCCGCGGGCGATCCATGTGATCGTGGCGGGCGGCGGAGTGCAGACGATGTGGTTCGTCACGGACTACGGCATACGCCGTGGCGTGTCGATTGACCAATGGATGTAGAATAGAAGTTGATTGGCGGTGCGCACGGGGCTCGAACGGGCCCCGTGCTTGCACCGCGAAGGAGCAAAAATGAAGGCGCAATTCCTCGGGTTGGCGAGTTTCGTGGTGGGATCGTTGATGCTGATGCCGGCGGGTCTTTCCGCGCAGACTGCGGCGAAAAACTCGCAGCAGAAGGCGGACCACGGCGCATCGGCGTCCGCCAAAGATGAGTTGCCTTTCCCGAAGGCGCCGCGCATCACGGCCGAGGAAGTGGAGCGGCGGATCAAGAACAAGGAAGACGTGGTATTCGTCGACACGGACGATTCGATCAGCTACGGAGCCGAGCATATCCAGGGAGCCGTCAACATCACGTACGATCCCACGACGGATGCGCGCGCCGCGGACGACACGCTGAGTGCGCTGCCCGGCGATA
>Ga0335072_10003178_pt1 | contig 24855 bp, 23 predicted proteins | sample Lox_Sample_21_FD_206725 | JGI IMG/M metagenome (GOLD analysis project Ga0335072, IMG submission 206725) | Soil microbial communities from Loxahatchee National Wildlife Refuge, Florida, United States - Lox_Sample_2.1 | ecosystem: Environmental > Terrestrial > Soil > Wetlands | place: USA... | reverse complement strand
TGCGCGAGGTGGGCCGCCAGCTCGGCACCGCGCAGTACCTGGACGGCGTCCACGTCGACGACCTCGGCGACGACCGGCCCGGCCTGCGGGCGATGGACGAGGCCGGGTTCGTCCACCCGCTCCTGCGCGCGGGATGGCGGAAGACCGATGTGCGGCGGGCGGCCCGCCGACGCGGCCTCCCCAACTGGGACCAGCCGTCGGACGCCTGCCTCGCCTCGCGGGTCGCCCACGGCGAGCCGATTTCGGGGCCATTGCTCCGACGCATCGAGGCGGCCGAGGCGGAGATCCGGGGCGCCGGCTTCCGCCAGGTGCGGGTGCGCGTGCGGGGGGATCGGGCGCGGATCGAGGTGGGCCCGGACGAAGTGGCCCGGCTCGCCGAGCCCGAGCGGGCCCGCCGGGTCGCGCGCCGCCTCGAAGAGCTCGGGTTCGCCTCCGTCACGATCGATCCGCGCGGCTACGGCGCGGCCCGGCCGGTCGGAGGCGCCCCGTGACGTCACCCCGGCCGGGGCCCGTGGCCGCCGAGCTTCCGGGTCGGTTCCAGCTGGAGACCGACCTCGTGCCCCAGGGCGACCAGCCGGCGGCGATCGAGGAGATCGTCGCGCGCGTGACGTCCGGGGAGAAGTACGTGACCCTCCTCGGCGTGACCGGCAGCGGCAAGACGTTCACGATGGCCCACGCCGTCGCGCGGCTGCAGCGGCCGACGCTGGTCGTGAGCCCGAACAAGACGCTCGCGGCGCAGCTCGTGAGCGAGTTCCGGGCGCTGTTCCCGAACAACGCGGTCGAGTACTTCGTGAGCTACTACGACTACTACCAGCCCGAGGCCTACGTGCCTCAGATCGACCTGTACATCGAGAAGGACGCCTCGATCAACGAGGAGATCGATCGGCTGCGGCACCGGGCGACGCAGGCGCTGCTCACCCGCCGGGACGTCCTCATCGTGGCGTCGGTGAGCTGCATCTACGGTCTCGGCTCGCCCGAGGACTACCGCGCGTCCGTCGTCGACCTCGCGGTCGGCCAGACGATCGGCCGCAAGGAGCTCCTCGACCAGCTCGTCCGGATGAAGTACCAGCGCAACGACGTCGAGCTCAAGCGGGGCCGCTTCCGCGTCCGGGGCGGCACGATCGACGTGATGGGCGCCGGCGAGACGATCCACCGGATCGTGCTCGACGGCAGCGCCGTCGCCGCGATCGTGGAGCTCGATCCGGTGACCCAGGACGAGCGGCGGGACCTCCCGAGCCTGATGATCTTCCCGGCCACGCACTTCCTGACGGTCGACGAGCGGCTCCTCGGCATCGTCCGCGAGATCGAGAAGGAGCGCGACGACCGGGTGGCCCAGCTGAAGCGGGAGGAGAAGATCGTCGAGGCGCAGCGCCTGAAGGGCCGGGTCGACTACGATCTCGAGATGATGAAGGAGACCGGCTACTGCGCCGGCATCGAGAACTACGCCCGGTACTTCGCCGGCCGCAAGCCGGGGGAGCCGCCGTACACCCTGCTCGACTTCTTCCCGAAGGACCTGCTCGTCTTCCTCGACGAGTCCCACGTGACGCTCCCCCAGCTCCAGGGGATGTACAAGGGCGACCGGGCCCGGAAGGACAACCTCGTCGACTTCGGCTGGCGCCTCCCCTCCGCCCGCGACAACCGCCCGCTGAAGTTCCCCGAGTTCCTCGAGCGGGTGCCGACGGCCGTCTTCGTCTCGGCGACCCCGGGTCCGTTCGAGCGCAAGGCCTCGAAGGAGGTCGTCGAGCAGATCATCCGGCCGACCGGTCTCGTCGATCCCCCGATCGAGATCCGGCCGCTCGAGGGCCACATCGCCGACCTCGTGACGGAGCTCCGGGCGTGCGCCGCGCGCGGCGACCGCGCGCTCGTCACCACGCTCACGAAGGCGACCGCCGAGCAGCTCTCGACCTACCTCGCGAACCTCAGCTTCCGGGTACGGTACCTGCACTCGGACGTCGAGACCCTGAAGCGCGTCGAGGTGCTGCGCGACCTGCGCCTCGGGCGCTTCGACGTGCTCGTCGGGATCAACCTGCTGCGCGAGGGGCTCGATCTCCCCGAGGTGAGCTTCGTCGCGATCCTCGACGCGGACAAGGAAGGGTATCTCCGCAGCGAGACCTCGATCATCCAGACGGCGGGGCGGGCGAGCCGCAACGAGCGCGGCCGCGTCGTGCTGTACGCCGACCGCACGACCGGGTCGATGCGGCGCGCGATGGACGAGATGACGCGCCGGCGGGCGGCTCAGATGGCGTACAACGTCGAGCACGGGATCGTGCCCGAGACCGTGCAGAAGGAGGTCCGCTCGCTGCTCGCCCCCGAGGAGGCGGCCCCTTCGGGCGACCTCTCGGTCGCCGGGCTCGGGAAGCGGTGGAAGGGCCGGCTGCCGCTGCTGCTCGCCAACCTCGAGGAGGAGATGCGCCTCGCGGCCGAGCGCCTCGACTTCGAGGAGGCGGCCCGGATCCGCGACCGGATCCGCGAGATCCGCCGCGAGGCCGACGAGGGCGAACGGAAGAGCCTGCGGGCCCGATAAAGCCGATTTGCGACCGGGGGAAAAGCCGTTTTAGTCTGCCCGCCCGTCCGCCCCGCGTGTCCGCGGGAACCCCGCCCCCGGAGGGGCTCGCCGGCCTCCGGCGCAGCGGGGCGGTCACGGAACTCCTGTTCCTCTTTGAGTGCGCGACGCAGTCGCCGTCGCAGCTCAAGCCGGTCGCCGACCGGCTCGGGCTCACGGTGCAGGCCGCGTCGCACACCTTCCGCGGCCTCCGCCGGCGCGGCCTCGTCGCCGTCCGCGACGGGCGGTACCGGCCCACGATGGAGGGGATCGCGTGGCTGCACGGCGCGCTGACCGAGCTCGGGCGGGACGTCGGGGACCGGATCGATCGCCTCCACGTGATCCGGTCGACCCGGGCGCAGGCCGCGGCCGACCTCCGGGCGGGCGACGCCGTCTCGCTCGAGATGCGGAACGGTCTCCTCACCGCGCGTCCGGGCGCGGCGGGGCCCTCGCGCGGGCGCGCCGCCGCTCCGGCGCGACGGGGAGGCCTCGTGGACGTCGAGGAGCTCGACGGCATCGTGCGGATCGTGCCGGCCCGCATCTCCGTCCGGACCCTCTCCGACACGGACCTCGCCGACCCGCACCTCGGGCACCGCGTCCTCGCGGCCCTGCCCGGGCGCGCCGCCCTGTTGGCCGCGGAGGGGCTCGAGGCGTACCTCGCGGTCGCGGCGGCGACGGACCGCCCGCTCGTCCGCTTCGCCGTCGCCGCCGCGTGCCGGGAGGCGGCCCGCATCGGGGTCGAGGGCACCGTCTTCGTCGCCGAGCGCGAGCTCCCGCGGCTCGTCGCCGCGTTCGGGGTCACCGATCCGCCGCCGTTCGACGTCCTGCCGCTAGGTCGCGGCCGGAGCCGGCGCGCCGGGCGCTGAGCCGGGCGGCCCGCGGACCTTGAGCCAGGCGACGAGGGCGTCCGCGTCGGCGAGCCGTTCGGCTCCGCCCGCGGCGAGGCGCTCGTAGATCTCGGTCGCCCGTCCCCCGGTGAAATCCCGCGCGGCGATCGGCGGTGCATCGAGGAGCGCGACGGGCCGACGGCCCACGAACGGAAGCACGGACGCGAGGTTCTCGAGGTTCGACGGCCCGACCGGGAACGGCGCCACGACGATCGCGCGGGCGGCCTCGAGGAGCTCCAAGTTCCGTTTCGCGGCGGCCGATCCGATCGGGGCGAACGGGGCCTCGATGGCAGCGGGCACGGCGAGCGCCTGGGCCGTCTCGGCGTCGGAGTCGAGCAGCGGCAGCACGCCCGCGCTGAGCCGGTACCCCTCGTCGGCCAGCCGGACCAGGACCGGGCTCGCCGAGCCGCCGCCGCCCACCACGTGGACCGGGCCGAGGGTGGGGGGGACCCCGCCCGGGGCGCTCAGCAGGGTCTGGGGGATCAGGTACGGGATCCCCGTGCGCGGGTCGCGCCGCAGGTCCGCCACGATCCCCCAGACCCGGGCGAGGAGCTCGGCCGTCAGCACCCGGTCGGGGGCTCCGTCCGCGACCTGCCGACCGTGGGAGAGCACGACGATCCGGTCCGCGAACCGGGCCGCCAGGTTGAGGTCGTGGACCGCGGCCACGATGGTGACCCCTCCGTCCCGGGCGAGCCGGCGGACCCGACCGAACAGGTCGAGCTGGTGGGCGATGTCGAGGTGGGCGGTCGGCTCGTCGAGGAGGAGGATCGGCGCCGTCTGCGCGAGCGCCCGCGCGAGGACGGCCCGCTGCCGCTCCCCGCCGCTCAGCGAAAGGATCCCGTCGCCGGCCCGGTCCGAGAGGCCGACCTCGGCGAGGGCGCGGGCCGCGATCGCCCGGTCCTCGGCGGTCTCGGCGTCCAGCGCCCCGTGGTAGGCGAACCGCCCGTAGAGGACGTAGTCGGCGAGCCGGACGTCGTCGCGGGGGGACTCCTCCTGCGGGACCCACGCGATGCGCCGCGCGCGTTCGGCGACGCGGAGCCGCCCCGCCGGCGCCCCGAGCAGCTCGATCGCCCCCCCGCTCGGCTCGGTGAGGCCGAGCACCGAGCGCAGCAGGGTCGTCTTGCCGGAGCCGTTCGGCCCCGCAAGGGCGAGGAACTGCCCGGTCGGTACGTCCAGGTCGATGCCGGCGAGCGCGACCCGGTCGCCGTACGCGACGCGCAGGCCGGTGAGCCGCAGTGCGGGCCCCGCGGCGGTGGACGGCCTCACATCGCCCCCATCGTCGAGGCGCGGCGCTGGCGGTAGAGGAGGTAGAGGAAGAACGGCACGCCCGCGAACGCCGTGAAGATCCCGAGGGGCAGCAGCGAGCCCACGAAGAACACGTAGGAGACGTCCCGCGCCGTCAGCAGGAACAGCGCGCCCACCAGCGCCGCCCCGGGGAGGACGATCCGGTAGTCCGAGCGGAACAACCGGCGCACGATGTGCGGCGAGACGAGCCCGACGAACCCGATGATCCCGGTGAAGGCGACCGCGACGGCGGTCGCCATCGAGGCGAGCAGGATCACCCGCACCCGCACCCGGCGGGCGTCGACCCCGGCGCTCTGCGCCACGTCGTTTCCGAGCTGGATCAGGTTGAGCTCCCGCCCGTGGAGGGTGAGGAGGGTCCCGAGCACCAGGACGCTGCCGGCGGCGATCCCGTCCACCGGCCAGCTCGCGAGCCCCAGCCCGCCGAGCAACCAGAACGTCACCTGCTCGCTCCCGGTCGGGTTGTAGAGCAGGAGGAGCGAGAGGATCGCGGAGAGGAGGTTCGCGAGGGCGACCCCGGTCAGCAGGAGCGTCTCGACCGAGGAGTACCGGCCGCGGGCCACCCCCAGGATCAGGAGCCCGGTCGCGATCGCGCCCAGGAACGCGAACAGCGGCAGGTAGACGTCGGCCTCGGCCGGCTGGAACCGGTAGACGTAGATCACCGCCGCGCCGATCGTGCCCCCGCTCGAGATGCCGAGCAGGAACGGGTCGGCGAGCGGGTTGCGGAAGACGCCTTGCAGCGCGCCGCCCGAGATGCCGAGCGCCGCCCCGACGATCAGCGCGAGCAGGATCTCGGGGAGGTACAGCTCCCAGACGATCGTGACGTACGCTCCGCAGAGGGTCGGGCCGATCGACGTGCCCGCGCACGGGTTCGGGAACAGGTAGCCGCCCGAGAGCTGGTGGAGCAGGATCTGGAACCCCGCGCGGGCGGGAATGCTGACGGCGCCGAGCAGCGGCGAGACGAACAGGATGACGACCGCGAGCCCCGCGAGCAGGAGCGCGAGGACGGGCGGGCGGCGCCAGCCCGCGCGGGGGGTCCGTTCCGCGCCGATCGTCGTCGCCCCACGGCCCGCGGCGAGCTCACGCCCCCGCGGGGGCCAGCACGGCGAGCAGCGCGGGGATGCCCTCGAGGATCATCGTCGGGTCCGGCTCGGTGAGCCAGTTCGAGTCGAGGCCCGTGAGGTGGCCCGACTGGACCGCGCCGAAGTCGGACCAGTCCGGGCCCCCCGCGTACGTGCTCTCGTTGAAGCCGTAGCCGACCCCGTAGACGATCCACTGCGGGTCCGCGACGAGCACCTGCGCCGGCGACAGCTCGGGGTACGGGAGCGTGGCGTTCGCCGAGATGCTCGCGCCGCCGCAGATCTCGATCAGCGACTCGCCGAACGTGCCCGGACCGAACGTCCAGTAGCCGTTCGGGTCCGTGTCGTACGTCACGAGGACCGTCGTGTACGCGACGAGGTTCTCCGTCGCGACCGAGGCGTTGTACAGCTCCGAGGAGAGCTCGCCGTTCAGCTGCTGGGCCGCCGCGGCCACGCCGAAGATCTCGGCGACGAGCGAGTCGTCGACCAGCACCCCGCTCACGGTCGGCGGCTGCAGCATGACCACCGGGAGGTGGAGGTTCGCGCTGATCTCCTCCACTTCCGCCACCGAGATGATCGTCGACGCGAGCACCAGCTGCGGGGTGAGGTTGAGGAGCGTCTCGGGGGCGAACGTCGGCCCCACCTGGACGCACATCGAGGAGGAGAGGTTCCAGAGCGCGATCTGGTCCGGCGAGTAGTCGTCGGCGAGCCCGCCCAGCGCGGCCGCGTAGCAGTCGACGCCCACCACGTGGCTGCGCAGCCCGAGCCGGTAGACGATGTCGAGGATGCTCGGGGAGAGGACGACGACGCGGGCGGGGTCCGGCGGGACCACCACGGTCCGTCCGAGGTCATCGACGACCGTGATCGAGCCCGGGGCCGTCGGTGCGGAGCTCGGCCGGAGCGCGTAGTAGCCGGCGGTCGCCGCCACCGCGGCGCCCGCGACGACGAGGACGACGACCACGAGGAGCGTGACGGAGATCGTGCGCGGGGCGGGAGGTGAGGACGCGGCGGCGTTCAACGACATTGGATTTTGGACAAACAGTCTTTCACATAAGGGTTGCGCGCGCGTCGGCGGGGGCGGGCCCCGCCGACGACAAACCATATCTCTCCGAAGGCTCCCGGTCGGCGCGGAGGGAGCATAGGCTAATCTGGCAGACCAGCGGGCTCCAGTCAGGACGGCGGACGCCGTCCTGGAACGATTTCGGGTCTGCGGAGGGGCGCCTCGCGCCCCCGTGACGAGTGACTGGAGCGCGCGGAGAGACCCGCATATCGGGGTTCAAATCCCCGTGCTCCCATCCCCTCTCCCCCATGGTCCTCGAGTACACCGGGATCCGCGTGCGCGACCTCGACGCCGCCACCCGGTTCTACACCGAGGGGCTCGGCCTCCGGGTCCGCCGGTCGGGGCGGATGGCCACTGGGGGGCAGTGGCGCGAGCTCGCGGACCCCGAGACCGGGGCCGTGCTAGAACTCAACTTCTACCCCGGCGAGCCCCCGTACCGCGAGGGCGACGAGCTCGACCACCTCGGCTTCCGGGTCCCGTCGCTCGACGCGGCGGTCGCCCGGCTCACGGCGCTCGGGGCGACCGTGCGGATCCCCCCGTTCCGCGAGGGTCGGGAGCGGCTCGTCTTCCTGTCCGATCCGGACGGGGTCTGGCTCGAGCTGTACGAGAGTTCCGGGGACGACGAGCCGCCGACCTCGCGGGCGGGCGCCTGACCGCCCACCTCCCGCCGTCCACCGAGCAGAATATGAGCGGGTAGCCGCCATGGCGCGGGGAGAACCTTGGACGCGAACGCGCCGGCGGCGAGCGCGCCGACCGGGAAGCCGGCCGTCCCGCAGCTGGCGCTCTCGCTCACGCTCAGTTCGGGCGCGGTGTTCTTCGCCGCCCTCGCGATCCAGGTGCTGGGGCTCGTCGGGAGCGTCTTCCTCTACAAGCACATCGGCCTGTCGACGAGCGGGATCGTGCTCATCGGCACGGTCCAGTTGTTCCTCCTGATCGGTTCGTCGATCAACGGGGTCGGCGACCTTCGGCTGGGGACCGCGTACACCTACTTCCTGGCCCGCGGGAAGTCCGCGCTCGAGAACACGACGGTCTACCTCGTCGTGCGGATGGCGATGGTCGCCTCCGCCGGGCTCGTGATCTTCGTCATCGCCCCGCTGTCGGTCGGCGGGGCGCGCATCGTCAGCGGGAACGCCGAGTGGGTCTCGCTCGGGATCTTCGTCGCCCTACCCATCCTCTGGTCGTTCTCCACCGTCTACAACCAGATGTTCATCGGCCAGGGCAACTCGCTGAAGGCCCAGTACCCGGGCCTCGTGGAGGCGCTCGCGCGCCTGCCGGTGCTGATCTACTGCGCGTACTACGACCCGACCCTCGAGGGGCTGACCCTCGCGTACGTGGTGGGCGCCACGGCGTCGACCCTCTACGCGATCCCGGCGATCCTCCCGGTCCTGAAGCGGTTCCGTCGTTCGGAGGCGGTCCGGCTGTTCCGGTTCGCGCTGCCGCTGATGCTCAGCCTGATGCTGAACTATCTCGTCACCAACATGATCCCGCTCATCGTCAACGCGAGCCTCGGGGTCTACGAGCTCTCGATCTTCCTGGCGGCGAACGGCTTCCGCATCCTCGTGCTCTCGCTCCCGGCCGCGGTGACGACGCCGCTGTTCCCGTACCTCGCCGGGCTCCATCGGCAGGAGGAGTACGACCAGCTCCGTCGGGGGACCTGGCAGGCGCTCCGGTACACCTCCATGCTGCTCGTCCCCGGGGTCGTCGCCCTCGTGACGTACCGGTACAACTTCCTCAACGACCTCGCGAACGCGAAGTACGCCATTCCCGGGGCGTTACCGCTCGCGATCCTCGTCGTCGGCGCGATCCCGCTCGCGCTCAGCCAGATCATCCAGTCGAGCATCAACGCCACCGGGCGCCAGCGCCTCGAGCTGTACATCACGAGCACCCAGATCGCCGTGCTGTTCGGCCTGGTCTTCGTGCTGCTGCCGCCGTTCGGGATCTTCCCGCGCAGCCAGGGCCTCATCGCCGGGTCGATCGCGGTCCTGGGTTCGTCGTGCGCGGCGCTCGCGCTCAACACCTACTTCATGGAGCGGCTGATCCGGGTGCACATCCACCTGCGCTCGATCCTCGGGATCACGCTCAGCGCGGCCGGCTCGTTCGGCGCCCTCTGGTTCGTGAACCGCTGGCACGTCTTCCCCGTGAGCACCTGGTGGGAACTCCTCGCGGTCGTCCTGCTCGGCTTCGTCGTGTACTTCGTCGTGCTCGCTCTCGTGGGCGAGCTGTCCCGGGAGGACGTGCGCCGGATCGGCCGTCAGATCGGGCTCCCGGCCCGGCTCTACGGGTTCCTCGGCCGGGCGTGCTGGCGCCGGACCGCGCCGGATCTCGCTGCGGTCGACCCGTCGACGGCGCTCGCGCTCCGGCAGCCCGAGCTCCCCGAGACGTTCACGGGGGTCACGGAGCTCCCGACCCCGGAGCCGCTCCCCTCGACGCCGGACGACGTGCCGGGCGATCGACCCCGCTAGGCGGGCCGTCCCCCCTTACGCCGACTTGGCGGTCGGGACCGCCGCCCGGACCGGGGCGGTCGTGGGCATGTTGACGATCCCGAGGAACAGCAGGAAGATGCCGAGGAACTCCGCGTAGTAGAGCGCGACCGGGAACGAGGCGATGTACAGGGTGCCGCCGGCGCCCAGGATCACGGCGCCCGACGCCATCAGCACCGACTGCCAGCGGAAGTGGCGCTTCAGCGAGAGGTACGAGGCCGTCAGCAGGAGGACGGTCGCCGGGCCGGTGACCAGCGTGGAGACGATGAGCAGCGAGAGCGGAGGGTTCCCGGCGATGATCCCGTTGGAGACCATCGAGGTCGAGAGCGGCGTCGCGAACGAGAGGCCCGCGACGAGCGCGCAGGTCGCGACCGTCCAGGCCGTGTACGCCCGCTCGATCCGGGGGCTCTTCAGGATCCGGGTCGCGCCGAGCGAGAGGACGCCGACGATCGCCGCGGAAAAGAAGACGTAGGCCTGCAGCAGCGGGATCGTGACCACCCCGAAATAGACGACCCCCTCGATGAGGACCGCCGCGGCGGCGAGCGAGACGCCGGCCCCCCACATCAGCTGCGGCTGCACGTGCTCCCGGACGAACTGCCGGAACGCCCGGGCGGCCAGAAAGAGGAGCAGCCCGGCGAGGAGGAAGAGGGAGGTGCCGATGAGGAGCTGCACCGCGTCCACGCGTCGTCCGAGGGCTTGGGTCCCCCTTCCCGTGGACGATTATCCCCCCGTGGTACGTTCGGTTGGTACTCGCGCGGGCCCGAGGGGGTGGAGCCGACGCAGAGGCCGGCGGTGTCGGCGCTTTCGCTACTCGGTCCGTGCGAGGGCTTATCGCGCCCCCGGGTCGATTTTGTCGCTGCGAGCGCGTCACAGAGCTTAAGGGGCGAACGGCGGTGGTCCGGTCGAGGTATCGCCCATGCTGCACGTCGAGGTCCGCCCCGCGGCGGTCGAGCAGGTCAAAACGCTGATCCGCGGCCAGAAGCCCGAGGTCGGGGTCCGAGTCTACGCCCAGCCCGGGAGCGGCGGCGGCTGCGGTTGCGGCGGCGGTTCCGGGGCGATCCAGTTCGGCATGGCGTTCGCGAAGCCCCGCCCCGACGATGAGGTCCTGCGCGTGGAGGGGCTCGCCCTGCTCGTCGACCCGGGGAGCCAGCAGTACGTCGACGGCGCCGTCATCGACTACGTCGAGAGCCTGAGCGAGTCCGGATTCAAGATCACCAACCCGACCCTCCCCGAGCCGGATGCGGCGGGGAAGTCCCACGGCTGCGGCTCGTGCGGATCGAGCTCTTCGAACGGCGGCGGGTGCGGCTGCGGGTAATCGCGCGACCGGCCCTCCGGTCGTCGCCGCTCCGCGCTCCTCGGCGGCGTCCCTTGAAGTACCGCAGCGCCGTGCGGCCCGCTCCATGAGCGGCGAAGCGCTGCGCAGCGAGAACCTGCGCAAGCAGTACACGACCCGGGGCGCTCCGCCGGTGGAGGCGCTCGCGGGCGTTTCCATGACCGTGCGGCCCGGCGAGCGCGTCGCGCTGCTCGGCCGGAACGGCGCCGGGAAGACGACCTTCCTCAAGATCGCCTCCACGCTCCTCCGGCCCACCTCGGGTCTCATCGAGGTGTTCGGCTACGACGTCGACCAGCACCCCGAACGCGCCCGGCCGTTCATCGCGGTGGTGCCGCAGGAGGGGAAGCCGTTCTTCCACCTCTCGCCGCGCGAGCAGGTGTACACGTACCTGCGCGCCCGAGGCCTGTCGCGGGAGACCGCCAAGGCGCGGGCCGAGGAGGCGCTCGACCGGATGGGGCTCCTCGAGGTCGGCGACCGCCTCGCGATCACGCTCTCGGGCGGGCAGCGCCAGCGCACGATGGTGGCGACCGTGATCGCGACCGAGGCGCCGCTGCTGTTCCTCGACGAGCCGACGATCGGGATGGACCCGTTCGCTCGGCGCGACGTCTGGGAGTCGCTGCGGGCGCTCACCCGGAAGGGGTCGACGATCCTGCTGACGACGCACTACCTCGACGAGGCCGAGGCCCTGAGCCACCGCCTCTACATCGTGGAGCACGGGCGGGTGCTGGTCGCCGGGACCTCCGACGACCTGAAGCGCTCGGTCGGGGGCTCGATGCGGGTCTCGATGCCGAACGGGGCGCCCGAGATCGAGTCGTTCCGGTCGTTCGGGCCGTGCCTCGCGGACGGGACGGCGCTCAGCGTGCTGACCGAGCCCGATCGGCTCGGCGAGGTGATGGGCGTCGCGCTCCGGGCGCAGCTCACGGCCACGGTGGGCCCGGTGACGCTCGAGGAGGCGTTCCTGCGCGCGGTCGGGCGGTCGATCGATGAGGACTGAGGCCGCGTTCGCCCCGACGCGCCCGTTCCGGGGGCTCCTCGCGCTGCTCTGGACCGAGGTCCTCGTGCAGGCGCACGAGGAGCTCGCCATGGCGACCGCCATGGTGACCCAGGTCGTGCTGCTCGTGTTCGTCTGGATCCTGGACCCGGGCCTGCTGCCGGTGGCGCTGGTCGGGTCGGTCGTCTTCTCGACGTTCGCGATGGGCCAGCGGGTCCTCAACGAGTCCGCGTACATCCGGATCGATCACAAGGCGAACGACCTGTACCTCGCCGGCCCGCTGGCCCCCGAGGCGTACTTCCTCGGCATCGCGGGCGGCATCCTCGTCGTCTACCTCGCCCCGGCGCTCGTGCTCGGCACCCTCGCCGTGGTCGTGGCGCACCTCGCCGGGCTCGAGATCCTCCTCCTGATCGCGCTCGCGGCGACCGTCTGGGTGTTCGCCGCCTCGATCGGCTTCGTCTTCTCGACGTTCTTCCGGGACAATCGGGCGATCTGGGCGTACGCGAGCCTGTTCTTCAACGTCTTCGGGGTGCTGCCGCCGGTGTTCTACCCCCTCGCCTACTTTCCGGCGCCGCTGCGTCCGGTCGCCCTCCTGATGCCCCCGAGCGCGGCCGCCGCGCTGCTCCAGTCGGCGATCGGCGTGACCGCCCTCTCGGGGTCCGAGGTCCTGCTCGCGGCCGGGGGGCTCGTCGTCGAGACGGCGGCGGTGTTCCTGTTCGCGATCTACTGGGCGCGCCGCACCGTGCGGGGGGTCTAGATGGCGACCCCGACGGAGACCCGGTTCCCCGACGTCCCGCGCGAGGGTCGGGCGCTCCCCGCGTTCTCGCTGATCGGCTGGCGGTGGATCAGCCGCAATCCGGCCGTGACGATCACCCCGGTGCTGCTGCCGTTCATCTTCCTCTACTTCCTGTCGCTGATCTCGCCGCCCAGCTTCCGGCCCCTCGAGATCGTCGGCGCGATGCTGTTCACGATGCAGAACATCGGCAGCTGGGTGCTCGGCGACAGCGCGACCTGGCGGATCGAGTGCTCTCTCGAGGACATGTTCGTGGCGAGCCCGCTCTCCCGGCTCCGCTACCTGTTCGGGATCGCGTTCTCGAACCTGATCGCGATGCTCCCGGCGCTCGGCGTCCTGACCGCGCTCCTCGCGTACTACGGCGCGGCGGAGGGGACCCCGCTCACGCTGTTCGGGGGCCTCGTGCTGGCGGGATGCCTCGCCGTCCTCTGGGTCTTGTTCGCGGCGATCGGCATCTCGATCTCGAGCCGCGTGCGCTCCCAGCGGGAGATCTGGCCCGTGGGCAACCTCACGTTCACGATCCTCGGGATGCTCTCGCCGCTGTACTACCCGATCTCGGCGCTCCCGCCGCTCTGGCAGGACGCGGCCCGGTTCCTGCCGACGACGTACGCGGCCCTGCTCGCCCAGGCGGCGCTCGGCATCACCCCGGCCAGCCCCGCCGAGATGCTGGAGTACGCGGGGCTCCTCGGCGCCTGCGCGCTCGCCGTCCTCGTCATCACCCTGCGGCTCTACCGCTGGGGCGAACGGTGAGCCCGGGGCCGCGAAACGTTGAAGCGGGGTGCGGTCATGGAGGGAGCAGTGCGCTCACCCTTGCGTTCGTCCGACCCTCGCCCCCGCCCGTCCTGCCGGACGCCGGCGGCGTCCCTCCCGAGGTGCTGAGCATGCCGAACGATGAGTTCGACGAGATCCTCTCGGCGCTCGACCGCGAGACCGCCCGCATCCGGGTGCGCGCCGAGCCCCGCCGGTACAACAAGCCCGCGACCGTGATCTCCGGGTTCCCGCCCGGGGTCGACCTCGCCGAGACGACCCGCTCGCTCAAGAACCGGCTCGCGACCGGCGGCTCGGTGGTGGACGGCGAGGTGTATCTGCAGGGGGACCACCGGGCGCGGATCAAGGACGAGCTCGCGCGCCTCGGCTTCGACCCCGAGACGATCGAGGTCTCGGACGCCGCGCTCCCGAAGCGGGGCCGGCACTAGCGCCCGGCGCGGAAATCGCCCGCGTCCCGCGCCGATTGTGCGGGTCGTTGAGGGTATATCCGCCCGGCCCAGGCGGAGCCCGGAACACCATGGCCGCCTACGCACATCCGGAGGTCCTAATCGAGACCGAGTGGCTCGCCCAGCATCTGAACGATCCCAAGGTCCGCATCGCCGAGGTCGACTACGATCCGGCCGCGAACTACGAGCTCGGGCACCTCCCCGGCGCCGTGCTGTTCGACTGGCGCAAGGACATCAACGACCCCGTCGCGCGCGACATCCTCTCCCAGAGCGCGACGACGGAGCTGTTCCGCCGGGCGGGCATCGACGACGACACCACGGTCGTCCTGTACGGCGACTTCAACAACTGGTTCGCCGCGTTCGCCTTCTGGGTGTTCACCTACTACGGCGCGAAGCACCTCAAGATCCTGAACGGCGGCCGCAAGAAGTGGCTCGCGGAGGACCGGGCGTTCACGAAGGACCTCCCCACCGTGGCGCCGGGGAAGTTCACCGCCCACGCGCCCGACGCGAAGCTCCGGGCGTACCTCGACGACGTGCGGAAGGTCCTGCCCGAGGTGAAGGCCGGGAAGTTCGCGCTCGTCGACGTGCGCGGGCCAAAGGAGTTCTCCGGGGAGATCACCGCGCCGCCCGAGTACCCGACCGAGCACGCGCAGCGGGGCGGCCACATCCCCGGCGCGAAGAACATCCCGTGGGCGCAGGCGGTCCGGGACGACGGCACGTTCAAGTCGCGCGAGGAGCTCGAGGCGCTCTACGGCGGCAAGGGCGTCACCGGCGCGACGCCGGTGATCACGTACTGCCGCATCGGCGAGCGGTCGTCGCACACCTGGTTCGTCCTGCGGTATCTCCTCGGGTACCCGGACGTCCGCAACTACGACGGCTCGTGGACGGAGTGGGGGAACCTCGTCCGCACGCCGATCGAGAAGCCGTAGGGCGGCCCGCGCCCTAGGGGCGCGCCCCCGGCCGGCGGCGCGGCTGGGGGTGCGCCTCCTTCCGGACCAGGAACTGGTGGAGCGTCCCCTCCGCCCGATGGGCGAGGACGGTGTGGCCGGTCTGGTCGGACCAGCGGACCATCTCGATCGGGCTCAGCGGGTCGTCCGTCGCGAGGAGGACCGCCGTCCCGGCGGGTCGACGGGCGAGCTCGTCGTCGAGCTGGGCCAGCACCGCCGAGCACTCGAGGCCGATCTCGAACATCTCGACGTCCGGGGTCTGCGGCCAGCAGCGGATGCGCTGCCGGCGGATCCGTTCCTCGAGGCGCCCCGCGACCTGGGCGGCCGTCTCGAGCCGCCGGGCCGCGGCCGTCGGATCGACGGGGCGGACCCGGACGACCCAGCCCGCCCCGTACGGCGCGTCGTTGAGGAGCCGCGGCCGTCCGACGATCCCCTCGTTGCGCGCCACGACCTCCGCCGCGATCGGAAGTCGGACGGCGCCCGTGTACCGGACGCTCTCGACAGTCGCGACGCTGCGCCCGGCGTCGACCGGCCCCGCGGAGGCGGGCCGGAACGCGACGGAGACGAACGGCCCGGCGAACGCCGCCAGCGTCGCGAGGATGCCGACGGTCGCGAACGGCTCCCCGGGCGGCTGCGCCCACCAGACGTCGTGCTCCAGGTCGTAGCGCCGGTCCTCCGGGACGGGGCAGCTCAGGACCTCCACGCCGGAGGGAGGGCGTCGGCGACTTAGCGGCTCGCCTTCCGACAACCTTTTTCCGCCGCCTCGCTCCTCGCGCGCCCCATGGCGACCCGCGGCGGGCCGGAGACGGCGTCGCCGCTCGCTCGTCCCGTCCGCTGCCGCTGCGGCCACCTGCCGACGCACCACATGGTCGTCGCGGGGGTCCCGGGGGGCGCGAGCTATCGGCTCGACCCCGCGGGCCCGTGCGCGATCTGCGGGGAGGCGACGTGCCGGAAGTACGCGCCGGGCGCCCCCTGACGCTCAGCCGTACGCCTGCTTGATCAGGTAGTCCTTGAGCCCGTGCAGCCGCTCGTCCCAGAAGTGGAAGTGCCAGGAGCGGGCGGCCTCCCACGCGTCGCCCGAGACCCATCCCGAGTGCTCGAGCGTGATGTCGATCCCCTCGGGGGACTCCTGCAGGCGCACGTAGACGTGGGTCGTCGGCTCGGGGCGGTTGAGGAGCGCGTCGTACTCGGCCGGGCCGGTCCAGGAGAAGCCGATGTCGAGGTCCGCCGTGAAGCGCGTCACCGTCCCGCGGCTCTCGAACGCCGGGTCGCCGTCGAAGCCGAGCACGTAGGCGCCGCCGACGTGCGGCTCGACGCGGGCGCGGCTCGCGAGCCAGCCCTGGAGCAGCTCCGGGTCGGTGAACGCGCGGAAGATCATCGGGATCGGGAGCGGGACCGTGACCTGGATCAGGATCGCGTCGAGCTCCTCGTCCGCCACGAGCCCGGGCTCGGGCGCGGGGGCTCAAAGAGTTTGCGCGGCCCGGTCGGGGTCGCCGAGGCTCCTCCGGGACGACACGACGAGCGGCGGGTGGGAGCTCACGACGGCCGCATCCGCCTTCGCGACGATCGGTCCGCTCCCTCGGTCCGGCGCGGGGCGTCGGGGCGGTCGAAGTGGACTGGTCGGGATTTGAACCCGAGGCCTCCGGTTTGCAAAACCGGCGATCTTCCGGACTGATCTACCAGCCCATCCCGCTCCCGAGGGGACGCGCCGGGGTGTTATCCTTTCGGGACGGCCCCGGGCGCGACCGCCGCCCAGACCCGGTCGAGCTTCGGCACCGTCGGCCGCCGCCGGATCTCCGCCGGGTCGACCCACTCGGAGCGGGTGTGCTCCCAGTCGAGCCGCACCTCGGTCCGATCGGCCCGGAACCGGAACGGATGGACGACGAAGATGCGGCTCCCGTCCCGGGCCATCACCGGGGCGCCCGACGCCGCCACGCGCAGATCGGAGCGCTCGAGCCCGGTCTCCTCGCGGACCTCCCGGAACGCCTGGTCGATCGGGGTCGGGTCCTCGAGGAACCCCGAGACCCCGGCCCAGAAGCCCCGGAAGCTCCCGACCTGCTCCGAACGCTGGAGCAGCAGCACCGCGCCGTCGGACCGCTCGAGGAAGACGGTCACGACCCCGACCTCGGTGACGCCCGCGATGGTGACCGAGCCGCCGTCGCCGTCCACCGCCACCTGCTCGCCCTCGCGAAAGAGGTCCGCGTCCAGGCGGGCGAGCACCGGAAACCCGACCGCGGGGCTCGGCGCCTCCGGTTCCCCCTGGAGGAGCACCGCGCAGGTCGCCTCCGGCGCCGGAGGGTCGGGCGGCCACCAGAGCGAGGGCAGGCAGAGGACGTCGCGATGCCCCGGCCGTCCCGACGCCCACGCGAGCGGATCGGCGACGAGGTGGATCTCCCCCTCGGCCCGCCCGGGCCGGAGCGGAAGGGCCGGAAGCGGCACGCCGCCGCGAGCCGACGCGGGTATTCGACCTCTTGCCCGCGGTCGGCGCGGCACCGTATTGTACCCCACCCCGGTCGGCCGGGCGTGAAGCTGAGCGCCTTCACGATCGTCGACGAGTACCCTCCCGGACCGGGCGCCACGCCCGATCGCGCCCGGGACGTGCTCCGTCTCGCCGAGGCCGCCGAGGCGTCGGGGCTCGCGGCGCTCTGGGTCGCCGAGCACCACTTCCATGCGGGCGGGGTCTGTCCCGCGCCTCCGGTGCTGCTGGCCGCGTGCGGCGCCCGCACCCGCCGGCTGCGGCTCGGCGTGCTCGTGAGCGTGCTCCCGTTCCATCGCCCGGTGGAGCTCGCGGAGCAGTATGCGCTCCTCGATCGGCTGATCGACGGGCGGCTCAACCTCGGCCTCGGGAGCGGGTACCTCGCCGCGGAGTTCGAGGGGTTCGGGATCGACCCCGAGACGAAGCGAGCGCGCTTCGAGGAGGCGCTCGCGACCCTCCTGCGCGCCTTCGACGGCGCGGAGGTCCAGGTCGACCCGCCCCGCTCCGCGCCGGTCCGGATCAACGTCCGCCCGGTCCAGCGGCCCCATCCGCCCCTGTGGGTCGCCGCCCAGCGCCGGGAGGCGATCCCCCACGTGGCCCGTCTCGGCCGGTCGCTGGCGCTGATCCCGTACGCCACCCTCGCGAACCCCTCGGAGCTCGGCGAGGAGATCCGGGAGTATCGGGCGGCCCTCCCGCCGGGCCGGACCGGCGAGGTCGCCGCCGCCCTCCACCTGTACGCCGGTCCGCATCCGGAGCGGGCGCGCGCGGCCCTGCAGCGGTACCTCGACAGCCGCCTCGCGACCCAGAGCACCTTCTACCGGGCGAAGGTCGAGCACGACCCGCGCCTCGGCCGCGCGGAGGCGATCGAGGAGGCGGGGTTCGCCCTCCTCGGGACGCCCGCCGACGTCGCACGCCGACTGCGCGGGTTCGCCGACCTCGGCCTCGACGAGGTGCTGGGGATCTTCGACTTCGGGGGGCTGCCTCCGGACGAGGTGGCGGCGTCGGTCCAGGCGCTCGCCGCGGCCTACGGCGGCGCCTGAGCGCGAGGCCCAACGCAGATAACGGTCGAGCGCCTCGCCCGCGCGAGGCCCCTATGCCCGAGATCCTACCCGGCGTGCACCTCGTGGAAGGCGTCGACCCCTCTCCGGACTTCTCGACCCACGTCTATCTGCTGCAGGACAAGGGCAGCTCCTGGACGCTGATCGACGCGGGCCTTCCGGGGTCGGACGTCGCGATCGCCGCGTACCTTCGAAAGCATCAGATCGACCCCCACGCGGTGACGAAGGTGCTGCTCACGCACCTCCACCGCGACCACACGGGGGCGCTCAAGGCCGTCCTCGCGAAGACGGGGGCCCGGGCCTTCGCCCACTGGCTCGAGGCGGCGTTCATCGCCTGCGACCCGCCCTACGAGGGCCCCGGGACGCCCCCGGCCGAGCCGGTCGTCGTCGACGAGACGTTCAAGGACGGCGACACGCTCGACGTGGCCGGCGGACTCATCGCCTACCACACGCCGGGGCACACCCCCGGGCACACGTCGTACTACCACCCGGAGCGGAAGCTCCTGTTTTCGGGCGACCTGTTTTTCGTGGAGGGGGAGACGGCCTCGCTCACCCCGCCCGACTTCACCCTCCACACCGGGACCGCCCAGGTCTCGGCGCGGCGCATGGCGCAGCTGTCGATCGACTCCCTGATGAGCTACCACGGGGGTCCGATCCTGAAGAACGGCGGCGCGGCGGTCCGGGCCGTCGGCCTCCCCGCAACGCCGAAGAGGAAGAAGTAGGCCGGCGGACCTCCCGGTCCGCCGGGACGAGTCGATGGGACTGGCCAGATTTGAACTGGCGTCTCGGAGTCCCGAACCCCGAAGGATGGACCAAGCTACCCCACAGTCCCGCGGAGGGCCGACCACGCTCGTCGCTATTTGAGGATGCGGTCGTTCGGGCGCTGAAATCCTGCGCCCGAAGGCGGTCCGTGACCGAGGGCCTTCCGCGAGACTCCGGCCCGGCGGCTCGGGAAAAACCCCGGATCCGCGGCGGCAGGGCGGGTCCCGAGCTCGGGCCGAGGGCGCGAGCGAGGGGACGCAAACTACATGGGCCGACAGGTCTCGAGCGACCTCGGCCCAAGGCCGGGGGGTTCCCAGAGATGATGGTCGAATCGGCTCTCAGGTCGCCAGGAACCGGCCCGCTGGAGCCCGCCGCTGGGCCGACCTGAGATCCGCCTCGACGTTCGCCGCTGGGTCCCTCGGGCCGTGGGCCCGGACCCAACGATGCCGAAATGGAAAAGCCAGGATGCAGCGCCGAACCGAAGCCGGGGGTGGACCCGGCGGCCAGCGACCGCGGGGGCGGGGTCGACCCGTCTTCTCCCGAGAGGGCGACGGCGTCGCTCCTCGGCGCCCGGGGCCGGAGAGATCCGATGAGAGCCTCGTTGCGACTGTACTACGTGGGGATCGAGGTACGCGATCTTCGTCGATCGCTCCGGTTCTACGGGGGACTGGGATTCCGCGTGGATCGACGGGGGACCATGGAGCACGGAGGCGAGTGGGTCCACCTCGTGCGGCCGCATCATCAAGGGATGCTCGAGCTCAACCACTATCCGAAGGGTTCCCGATTCCATCGTGCGTACCGACCAGGATCCGAGCTCGACCACCTCGGGTTGGTGACCGAGGATCCGGAAGGCTGGGCCAAGAAGGCGGTCGCTCTCGGAGGCAAGAGGGTAGTTCGAATCGACGAGAAGGATGCCGCCGGCCGGGTGGCCGGCATCCTCGTCTACGTGACCGACCCCGACGGCATCTGGCTCGAGTTCATCGGCCCCCCTCCGAAGTGAACCGGCGGACGGCCGGGCGGTCCGAAGCGTCGAAGCCCTCCCGGCCGAACTGCCCGATCCGGGTGGGTCGGGGTTCACCCTGCGGACCGGACCACGGCCGAACGTCCGTCGTCGCCCGCGGAGATCGCGACCGACCCATCGCCCCGGGCCCGTAAGGGCCGGACGGGGCCGCCGTTTCACCACCTCTCCCGCAGTCTATACCCGGGCCGGCGCGTTGCCGATACGATGAGCCGGGCTACCGAGCCGCCGATCCCGGGCCTCGCCCCGGTCGCCTCCCTCTCCTGGAGCATCCCGGGCCTCAAGGAGGACCCGACGATGTGCCTGCGGTGCCGGTCGGCCCAGTTGCTCTGCGGGAAGCCGATCTGCCCGATCCTGCTCAAGTACCAGGCGTTCGAACGCACCCTGCCGATGGTGGGCGGCACCGCCCTCGACGGCAGCTCGCCGCCGGGGCTGTTCGTCGGTCGGTTCGGCTGGCCGAGCGTCTCCGTGGGGCCTCTCCTCTCCCCCGAGCACGGGGAGACCGAGTTGTACGACACGCCCGAGGAGTGGGTCGGCCGTTCGGTCGCGGAGGTGGTCGGCTTCCGCACGGGGCTCGTGCGCGGAACCCAGCGGCTCCGGGTGACCGACGCGGAGCGCCCGATCCCGCTGCTCGAGGACCTGCAGCTGCTCGGGATCGCCGCCGGCTCGGTCGAGAGCGAGGCGACGTTCCGGCGCCCGCCGCGGGGCCACCTCGCCCTCTCCGACGCCACGCCCCCGTTCGGCCCGACCGCGCCGATCGAGCGGATGACGCTCGACGTCCGCCGGGTCGACCCTCACCTCGACCGGCTCACCTCCGACACCGACGCGAACGCCCGGGTCGCGGTCGGGGAGCTGTACGCCCGCGGCGTCCGGGTGAGCCGCATCCAGCGGGCGTTCAGCATCGGCACCCTCGGACGGCGCGGCCGTCGCCGGCTCGTGCCGACGCGCTGGAGCATCACGGCGGTCGACGACCTCCTCTCGAAGGCGAACCTCGCCCGCATCCGCACGCTGCCCGAGCTCTCGGAGATCCTCGTGCACGCCTACACCGCGCTCGACAATCGGTGGCTCATCGTGCTGCTCCCGGGGGCGTACCGGTACGAGTCGATCGAGGCCTGGTACCCCAACACGCTCTGGAACCCGAGCTCCGCCGAGATCGTGATGATCGGCGACCACGAGGGCCACGACGGCCGGACCACCTACGCGTCGATCGGCGGCTGCTACTACGCGGCCCGGCTCGCGACGAGCGAGGCCCTGCTCGCCGCCGGGCGCCAGGCCGGGGTGGTCGTGCTCCGGGAGGTCCACCCCGGCGAGATCCTTCCGCTCGGCGTGTGGAATGTGCGGGAGCACGTCCGGGTCGCGATGCGTCAACCGCCGGAACGGTACGCGACCCTGAGGGGGCTCGCGGAGCGGGTCCGCACCGCGTTCGCGATCCCCGTCGAGCGCTGGCTCCGCACGAGCGCGGTGCTCCACGAGGCCCGTACGCAGCGCCGTCTCGACGACTGGCTCGCCGCGAACGGGACGCCCGGGACCGCTAGCTGAACCGGGTCCCGCACCGGCCGCAGAACGTGTCGGCGGCGGTCCGCGGCGCCCCGCACGTGGGGCACTTCGCCTCGGTGCGGGGCCGCCCGCAGCCGCGGCAGAACTGGTCGTCGGCGAGCATCGGGTACCCGCAGTCCGGGCACCGGTCGGACCCCTTCCACTGCTCGGCGGCCACGGCCGGGTCGTCGGCGGGCAGCGGCGTCCCGGCGGGGGCGGCGGGCTTCGCTCCCGTCCCGGGGGGAAGCGCGCCCACGTCGCCGCCGAGCGTGCGGCGGCCCTTGAGCGCGGCGCGGAACGCCGACGTGAAGTCGCCGCGGTCGAACGCCGTCTGCGCCTCCGCGCGCAGCTGGGTCGCGGCCGCGACCGGGGGGTCGGCCGCCTTCCGGGCCCGGGCGGCGTCGAGCTCCTGGTCGAGCAGGCGCAGCTGGAACTGGGACTCGGCGCGGTTCTGCGGGATCTTCGGGAACTGCGTCTCCGCCGGCGGCGCGGCCCCGGCGCGGGCGCCGGAGGGGGTCGGCGTGGGCGGCGCGAACGTCGGCGGGAGGGTGCCGGAGCGCCGCGCGGTCACGAGGGCCTCGTGGGCGGACTGGGCCGTCTCGTACGCCCGGTCGTAGTTCCGGGTGTCGTAGGCGCCCTGGGCCTGGGCGATCAGCGCCCGCGCCGGGTTTACGTCGATCCCCGTGCGCGCGACGATGTCCGCCTCGCGGCGGGCCATGGCGATCCGGTTGAACGCCCGGTCCTGGGCGAGCTCCGGCTTCGTCGAGAGCTCGGCGACGATCTTGTCGCGCCGGTGGCGCAGGCGCCGCAGCAGGTAGAGGAGGAGCCCCGCCAGCACGGCGGCCAGGACGACGATGAAGACGATCGCCGCGAGTTCGGTGCCGGTGAGTTCCATGCGCAGCGGGGCCGGAGGGCCGACCGGCCGGTACCTGGGAGCCTCCAGTATTTAGAAGGCGGGCCGCGCGCCGCGGCGCGTCCCGCCCCCGCTCGGGCTCCTAGAAGACGGAGAGCTTGTCGGTGAGGAGCAGGCGCGGGATGTCGCCGACCCGATCGAACCAGCCCTGGGCGACCGCCTCGGCCTTTCCCTTCACCTGGGCGAGCTTCACGCCGTCCGCCGGCAGGATCTGCAGGCTCGCGACCTGCGGCTGGTCGACGGGCTTCCCGATCTGGGAGAGGATCCGGACGTGGACCTCCTTCACGTTCCCGCCGGTCTCCTTCACGATGTCGTTCGCGATCAGGTTGCCGAGCAGGTTGTAGATCTTCCCGACGTGGTTCACGGGGTTCTTGCCCGCGGACGCCTCGAGGCTCATCGGGCGGCACGGCGTGATGAGGCCGTTCGCGCGATTCCCGCGCCCGACCGAGCCGTCGTCGCCGGCCTCCATGGAGAGGCCCGTGACCGTGAGGTAGTACCGGCCGAGCTCGGGGTCGTCGGCGGTGTTCACGTCGATGGCGACCTCCCGGCCCGTGACCTTCGTCGCCTGGTCCATGAGGCGGTCGTGGATCTCCTCGCAGACGCTCCGGTACGCGTCGGGGTCGGCGATCTCGGAGTCGACGAGGGCGGCCGCCACGGTGAGCCGGATCGAGTTGTCGGAGCGGTAGCCCATCACCTTCACGTCCTCGCCGAGCGCCTTCAGCTTCTTCTTGAGCTTCAGCGTGAGGAACTTCTCGCTCTCGAGCACGAGCCGCTCGAGGTCCGAGAACGGCGCGAAGCCGACGCCGAACGACGTGTCGTTCGAGAGCACCGACTTCTGCTCGAAGACGCCGCGGAGGTCGACCGAGCCCTGGCCGATCTTGCAGTCGAACTCGACGTCCTTCGCGATGTCGAGGTGGGCGCAGACGCCGCCCACGTACTTCTTCGCCGCCTCGACCGCGGTCTCGCGGAACGGCAGCTTCTCGCCGTTGACCTCGGTCGTGGCCCGCCCGACGAGCAGCATGTAGATCGGGTTCGTGACCTTCCCGCCGCCGAACTTCGGCTCCGAGGCCCCGCCGACCACCTGCGTCTCGTCCGTGTTGTGGTGGAGGATGCGGCCGAACTCGTCGAGGTACAGGCGCGAGAGGGCGCGGCTCACGGACTCGGAGACCCCGTCGGCGATCGAGTCGGGATGCCCGAGCCCCTTCCGCTCGACGAGCTCGACCTTCTGATCCTCGATGTGGACGGTCCGGAGCGGTTCGACCTGGATGTTGCGGGCCATGTCGGGCACTTCGGTCGGCGGAGCCGGGGGTGGGTTTAAGGGTTGCGAAGTCGGGGGGGGCCCGAGCCGGGCGCCGCCGCCGTCAGGCGTTGCTGGCGGCGAAAATCGCCTTCGCCATGTGCGGCCCGGCGGGCCCGTAGCCGCGGGCCCGGTAGTACTCCCGGGTCCCCACGGCGCTGCGGACGTAGACCGATGCGTACCCCTCCGCGCGCACCCGATCCTCGGCGGCGGCGAGGAGGGCGCGTCCGAACCCCCGGTGCTGGTAGTCGGTCGGCTTCCGCCCGACCGCCCCCACGTCGACCTCGCTGCCGAGCACCTTCAGCTCCCGGACGATGGGGGCGTCGAGCCCCCCGTCCGACGTCGCCGACGGGAACCTCAGCCGGAGGAAGCCGACGAGCGTGTCGGTCTCGGGCTCCTCGTACGCGAAGAACACCTCCCGGCCGCCGCCGGCGCGGTACTCGGTCGTGGTCGGACGGAACGCCGCCGCCGGGGGGCGGGCCCGCCGCCCGGGCTCGCGGCACCGCAGGCAGCGGCAGGCGCGCCCTTCGGCCGCGAGGCGCCGCAGCGCGAGCTCGCGGAGGTTGCTCGTCCGGACCCCGGCGGCGAGGAGGCGCGCCGGGATGTCGCGCTGGATCCGATGGATGCGGACCCACGGAGGCACCTCGGCCTTGAGCCGGGCGAGCACGTCGACCGCGGTCGCGGTGTCGTACGGCGCGTAGCGCCCCGCCCGCCAGTCGTCGAACAGCGGGGTGCCGGGCAGGACCAGCGTCGGGTAGATCTTGAGGAAGTCCGGCCGCAGCCCCTCGTCGGACCACAGGCGGCGGAAGTCGGCGACGTCGCGTTCCGGGTCCATCCCCGGGAGCCCGAGCATCATGTGGTAGCCGACCTTGAGCCCCCGGTCGCGCGCGGCCCGCGTGGCCACCGCGACGTCCTCGACGGCGTGCGCGCGGCCCACGCGCGCCAGCACGGGCTCGGTAAGGCACTCGACCCCGAGCTCGACGCGGGTGACCCCGGCGTCGAGCAGGAACGGGAGCACGCGGGCGTCGCACCAGTCCGGGCGGGTCTCCACCGTGAGCCCGACCACGCGATGGGCCGCGGTCTCGTTCCGCCGCTGGGCCTCGGCGAGATCCGCCGCCGGCGTCCCGTTGAGCCCGTCGTAGATCCCCTTCAGGGTCGCCGTCTGGT
>Ga0335072_10003177_pt1 | contig 24860 bp, 22 predicted proteins | sample Lox_Sample_21_FD_206725 | JGI IMG/M metagenome (GOLD analysis project Ga0335072, IMG submission 206725) | Soil microbial communities from Loxahatchee National Wildlife Refuge, Florida, United States - Lox_Sample_2.1 | ecosystem: Environmental > Terrestrial > Soil > Wetlands | place: USA... | reverse complement strand
ATCACGGGCACCGCGCACTCGTGCAGGGCGACGGTCGCCGCCAGCGATCCCGACGCCTGGCCGAGGATGCCCTGATGCCCGTCTAGGCGCTGAACCTCCTTCACGTCCCCGCCTGCCACGAACCCGCGGCCCTCGCCTCGCAGGACAACCACGTTCACCGCCGGCCGCCTCGAGTAGGAACCGAGCAGGTCAGCGAGCAGTTCCAGGTCCGCGATCGTGAGCGCGTTCACCGGCGGCGCGTCGATTATCAGCTCGACGACGCCATCGGGGTGCTCTTGCTCTCTGATAGCCACCGTTCACCCCGTCAGTAGATGTGGATCGCCTCTTCGGGACAGCTGTCCCTGGCCACCCGGACGTCGTCTTCGAGCGCCTCCGGAACCGCCTCGCTGACGACGCGCGCACGTCCGGTGTCCTCGTCGACGAGGAACACGTCCGGGCAGGCGATGGCGCACATGGCGTGCCCTTGGCACTTGTCCTGGTGGATCTGAACCCTCATCGATAGTCCTCGCGTCACCACATGCGCTCGAGCAGCGTCTTGACCGTGCCGGCCCGGCCGGCCGGAACGTAGCCGAAGAACGACAATTCCAAGATCGCCTGCTCGGCAACCTCGTCGAATCCTCCGCGATCGGGCACCACGTCACGGAGCCGGGTCGGCAGGCCGAGCTGTCCGATCCACTCCCGCAGCCATCGCGCGGTCTCACTCGCCGCGTGCTGGCCGTCAGCGGCCGCCCCGCTGTCCGGTCGCAGCGCACGGGCGACCCGGGCGACCTTGGCCGGCGTTTCGCCGTTCACGTAGTCCATGACGGTCGGCAGGGCGACGCACGAGGTGATGCCGTGGCCGAGGTGCCAGTAGGTGCCCATGCAGTGCTCGAGGACGTGGCTCAGGTGCAGCGATGTGTTTTTCATCGTCGCGACGGACATCCACGCGGCCAGCTGCGATTGAAGGCGGGCCTCGAGGTCCTGCGGGGCCTTTGCCGTGACCGTGAGAGAGTCGACCAGCATTGTCAGCGCGGCGCTGGATATCGCGTCTCCCATGGGATGGGCCCGGTCACCCCAGATCGTCTCGGCGGCATGGTCGATCGCCTTGACGCCGGTCGACAGCCACAGGTCGGGGGGCGTGGCCAGGGTGACCTCCGGATCGAGGACGACCGCCCACGGCGGCAGCCGGTCATCGCCCGTCACGATCTTCCTGCCATGGCCGTCCGCGACCATGCCGGCGCCGTGGGTGTACTCCCCGGCCGAGAGCGTCGTGGGAATCACGATGAGCGGTATCGGCCGCTCGGTGAGCCCGGAGGTGGCCGATTCGACGACGCCGTCGTTGACAACGGTTTGCAGGGTGGCGCCGCCGAGTCGGAGTGCGGCGATCTTCGCCCCGTCCGCGACGCTCGATCCCCCGAACGCCACGATCGCGTCGGCGCCGACGTCCGAGCCGGTCTTCTCCAGGCCCGCGACGTCAGCGGCGGGGGTATGCAGGCCGATCGGGGCGGCCACCGCCGCGAGCCGGTCTCCGGCAAGCTCGCCCAGACGGCCCAGCCAGTCGGTGCGCTCAGTGACCGTCTTGCTGGAGACGATCACCAGCCGCCTGCTCCCGATCTCGTCGAGGAGCGCGGGCAGCTCGCTGAGCGCACCGACACCGTGCACGACCCGGCCGACCGTCGAGGGGTCATACGTGCGAACTGCGGTATCCACCATGACTGACCTCCGGTCAAGACAGGTAATGCCTGCGAGGGGTGGCGGGGACGGGTCGGGGCGGACCGGTCCGGAGCTACTGCTTGAGAAGGCTGGCCGGGATGGAGACGAAGCTGCCGATGGGCACGATCTTCCCCGACTCCACCTCGGCGGGCAGGAACGAGGCGGAGAACAAACGCGGGTACTGCGGGAAGAGCGGGGTTCCGCTTCCGACGAAAGGACCGAACACGCCACCCTGGATGGGGGTCTTGACCGCATTGAGGGCGTTGATCACCGCTTGGCCGGTAAAGGAGGTCGCCTTCGCCATGACGTGCGCGTAGAGGTAGACGCCGGACCACCCCGCTGCTGCCGTCTCATCGAGCGTCGTTCCCGGCGCGTACTTGTTCACGCTGTTCACCATCTGCGCGACGATCGGGTTGGCGGTGTTGTCGGCCGGCTGGTCGTCATAGGGAACGCGGACGCCCTGGCCGAGCGAGCCGAGCGACGCCACCTCGGCGGGCTCCATGCCCGAGGCCTGCGAGTAGATGAAGCCCTGGTATCCGGCCTGGCGCAGCGCCTTGATCATGGGCACGTTGTAGACGTCATCGCCGCAGAGCAGGATGCCGCCGGGGTTCGCCTGCATCAGCGCGGCCGCGTCGGCGGTCCGGTCCGGCGACGTCAGGTTGCTCGTCACGGCGCCAAGCACCTTGATGCCCTCGTTGGTCAGCACCGTCTTGGCGATGCCGCAGGCCGCGGCGGACGATGCCTGGTTCACCTCGCCGAGTTCCGCGGTTTTGATCTTGTCCTGGCCGGCCATCATGGCCTCGCCCGCGAACCAGCCCACGATCCCGGGGGTCGGGTAGGAGATGGGATCGGTAAACAGCTTCGGCGTCAGCCCGATGTTGTAGAGCAGCGGAATATGGGCGCTGGCCAGCGCGTCGAACTGATCGAACAGGAGTGAGGAGCCAACGACCGCCGATACCTTGTCCGCGACGGCCTTATTGACGCAGGCCGCCTCCAGATTCGGGTTGAGGTTCTCGTCGCACTGCAACAGCACCAGCTTGTGGCCGTTCACGCCGCCGGCGGCGTTGACGGTGTCCGTCTCGGCCTGCGCCGCCGCGAACAGGTTCGCCTCCGAGTCGCCGGGATTGTTTCTCGTCGCGATCGCCATGATCGTGACCGCTGACCCGGTGGGCGCCGCTCCTGCGGCAGCGGGATCCGCCCCCGTCGACGCCGACCCGGTGGAGCCGGCGGCTGCGGCCGCGGCAGCCGACGAGGCCGTGGCATTGCCGGTGCCGCCAGCCGAACTGCAGCCGGCCAAGGCGGCCGCGAACACGGTCACCGCCACCGCAAGCAACTGGCGCCATCTACACGGTGCTAGCTGGAACATCGATGCCCCCTTCGGGTACCCGACAGGTCCGGTCCGGCAGCCATGCCCGGCTGCGGGATGTGAAGGGAAATCTAACAGTGTTTTATTTTTAGGTCAACGGTGCGGCCAAGTCGTTATGGGCGCAATCGAGGTGGGCGTCAGCGCGTCGGCAAACACCCAGCCAGGAGGCCTGGCTGCCGCCGTGAACGCGTTGACACCGCCACCTTGCGGACCTTACGCTCGCTAGCACTGTTGGGTTTAACTCGTGCACAGAGGAGCTAGCGTGCGCCGCTTCGATCTCGTCCTGCCCGACGCGGTGAACGTCCGCGAGGTCGGGCCCCGTGACGGTCTGCAGATCGAGCGGCCGGTCAGCACCGAGAAGAAGCTTGCGATGCTCGAGGCACTGGTGGCGACAGGTGTTCGCCGCATTGAGGCCACCAGCTTCGTGTCGCCGCGCGCGGTGCCCGCGCTCGCCGATGCCGAGCAAGTCGCCGCGCTGCTTGGCCGCTGGCCGCACGTTACCTGGTCGGCCCTCGTCGCCAGCCCTCGCGGCACGACGCGTGCGCTGGCGGCCGGGGTCACGAACCTGGAGTACGTGGTGTCAGCCGCCGACGCGCACAGCCGCGCGAACGTCGGCCGATCCACCGAAGAGTCGACCAGCCTGGTCGCCGAGGTCGCCGAGCAGGTTCACGCGGTCGGCGGGACGCTCGAGGTGATCATCGCGACCGCCTGGGACTGCCCGTTCACCGGCCCCACGCCAACGGATCGAGCAATCGAGGTCGCCCGGGAGGCGGTTCACCGTGGGGCGGACACCCTGTGCCTCGGCGATACGGTGGGCAGCACCACCCCGCGTCGCGTCCTCGACCTGCTCGACGCCGTCCGCGCCGTCGCCGACGGCCGGGACGTCGGCGTTCATTTCCACAACACCCGAGGAACTGGGATCGCCAACGCCCTGGTGGCCCTGCAGGCCGGCGTGACCTCAATCGACGCATCGGTGGGCGGCCTCGGCGGCTGCCCTTTCGCGCCTGGCGCGAGCGGGAACATCGCCACCGAGGAACTCGTGTACCTGCTCGACGGATGCGGCACCGCAAGCGGGATCGACCTCGATGCCGTCGTCGCAGCCGCCGCCGTCACCATGCGAGTGGTGGGGCATGACCTGCCGAGTTCCCTCTACCGGGCCGGAGGCCGGCTACGCCCGCTGGGCGCTGCGCCGTCGGTGCGCCCCTGACGGGGCGCGCTCGTGGACTGACTTCAAGCCAGCCGTTGTCTCGATGGCGGCCATCGTGCTGTTCACCAGGGCCTGGAATAGCTCATCGCCGTCGAGGCTGCTCGCCGCTTCAGCCCGGTTGAGCGCCTCGGCTTCTTCCGTCTCGGCGGTGCCCGGGCGCTCGGCAGCGCGCTCCCTGGCGTTGATCTCCTGGAGAGCGCACAGGATTGCAAGCAGCTCAAGCGAGTGGATCAACGGGGCAATGGCACCGGTCGAGACTCCCTCAGCCTCCATGCGCTGCGCTGAGGCCCCCAGCTCCCGGGCGCCAATGCCCAGCTTGCTGCGCTCCAGCATGAGCGGGATCAGCCCGGGATGCGCAATCAGGACCTGCCTGGTGCGCTCGGCGTTGGTCGGCAGCCACGACCGCCAGCTCTCGGTGTCGGACTTGGGCGCGGTGACCTCCTCAAGCGCGAGCTGGGTCACGCCGATAAGGATGTCGTTCTTGTTCTTGAAGTGGTGGTAGAGCGAGGCTCCATTGACGTTAAGCGCCACGCCGAGCCGACGGATGCTCAACGCGTCCAGACCCTCTTCGTCCACGATCTTCAGAGCGGCCTCAAGCGCCGCTCGCCGGGAAATCAGCGGGGTCCTCGGACGGGCCATCGGGTCTCCTTCGAGTCGCATGCAGAATACCTGACAGTGACTGATAAGTTCACCCCTACGGGCGGACGGGAGATGGCGGCATGGATCTCACAGCGAGCGGACACGGCGACTCCTCCGCGACGACCGTAGAGCAGTTCCGCCAGGCCCTCGTCGCACGCCATGCCGCCGAGGGGACCGTCGACGAGGATGCCGTTGCGAACGCGCTCCTCACGTTCAGCCTGATGCGCCTGCACACCCGGCTGTCGCAGGACTTTGAATCTGTTCATCGCCGCCGTGGCTGGTCATGGCCCGGATTCCGGATCATGAACGTGCTCTGGGCGGTGGGCACGGTCGAAGTCCGCGATCTGGCTCGGCTGACCGGCGACTCGCGTGCTGCCATCTCCAGCGCGGTGAAGACCCTGGAGCGCGACGGCCTGGTCCTGCGCAGCCGCGGGGCGCGGGACCGCCGCCTGGTCGATGTGACGCTCACGGACCTGGGCGTCGCGCAGCTCAGAGAGGGGATGGTGGAGCAGGCCGAGCGCGAGCGGGCGTGGTTCGCGACGTTGACGCCAGCCGTCCGCGATCAGCTCATCGCGCGGCTGACCGCACTGGCGGATCAGCCGCGTCCCGGTCGCCAATAATCAAACAGTGTTTGTCAAATCTTTGATGATCAGCTAGAGTCGCGGCATGCGGACACTCATCCAACTGAGCAAGGGACGTACCAGCAGGCAGGCCCATCGCGACCTTCCCGGCTCCGCCGTCACCGACGCTCTCCTGAAGGACGACGAGCTAACCCGCCAGGGTTTCGACGGACGCGAAGCCGTCCTCTACCGCACCAATGACCCCACGACCTTCCGGACCACGGGCCGATTCCGCTCGACCTACAGCATGCTGACCGACATCGAGCCCGGTGACCTCCGCGATCCCCGCGGCACTCCCCAGCGCCTGTACTACAACCAGGACGTCACTATCTGGCTGTCCCGGCGCAGCACGCCGATGCCCTACTTCCGGCGCAATGTCGACGGCGATGAGTGCTGGTTCGTGCACCGCGGATCAGGCGTGGTCGAGACCGAGTTCGGGCCGATCGAGTTCGGGCAAGGCGACTACGTCGTCATCGCGAAGGCCATCACCCATCGCTGGGTCGTAGACGACGGCGAGACTGTCTTGTTCGGCATCGAGACCGTCGGCGAGCTCAGGGCGCCGACCTACGTTGGCCTCGGTCGTCACGCCCCTTTCGATCCTGACGTGATCCGGGTCCCGGCGCCGCAGGCCTACCCCAGCGACCGCGACGATTACGAGATACTCGTCAAGTACGACGGCGAGTACTCCTCCATCTTCCAGAAGACGCATCCGTGCGATGTCGAAGGCTGGAAAGGTGACTACTTTCCATTCGCCCTCAATATCCGCGAATGGAACGTCATCATGTCGGACAGTCTCCACCTCCCCCCGTCGATACACGTGTTCCTGGTCGCGAACGGCGTCAACATCATCAACCTGCTGCCGCGCCCGCTGGAGTCCGTCGAGGGAGTGGAGCGGATGCCCTGGTTCCACAGAAACGCCGATTACGACGAGATCACCCTTATCCACGGCGGTAAGTCGCTGGACCAGCCGCTGCCCGCCGGGCTGGTCAGTCACGATCCCCAGGGAATTCATCACGGGATGCCCGAGCGCGCGCGGCTGAAGTCACGCCGCGAGTGGGATCAGCACCTGCGGATGGAGTGGGAGCTCATCATGGTCGAGGCGGCGCGGCCGCTCAAGCTGGACCCGGTGCTGATCGCCGGGACCGAATAGGCCCATTCGTAGTGGATATGAACTTCATGCCGAACGACGACGCGATGCAGTTCGGCCAGTACCTCCGCGAGTTCCTTGCCAAGTACGCGAGCGCTGCGCCGCACCGGCCGCCCGGCTCGGGGGACGACTACGACACGGATCTCTGGGCGCTGTCAGCACGGCAACTGGGCGTCCACGGCCTCACGATCGCCGAGGAACTCGGCGGCTCAGGCGATCACCTGACGGCGCTCGGCGTCTGCTTCGAAGAGCTGGGCCGGGCGCTCGTCTGCGCGCCGTTCCTGTCGGCCGTCGCGATCGCGGCGCCCATGCTCGGCCAGCTCAGCCCGGAGAGCGAGGAATCGGCGCGGTTGCTGCGTCGCATTGCCGAGGGCTCCGCGATCGTCGCGGTTGCCGGGCTGTCAGCAACTGCCCCCGGCCCGGCCCTGGTCGCGACCCCACGCGGGATCGACGGCGTCGCGCCGGTCGTGGTCGACGGCTGCGCGGCCGACTGCCTGCTGGCGGCGGCCTCCGACGACCGCGGCAGCGTGGGCCTGTACCTGGTGGAGGCGCCGCTGGCCGGCGTTCGGCGCGAACGGCTCACCGCCTTTGACTCCACCCGCCCGCTGGCCCGGGTCACGTTCTCGTCGGCACCCGCGCTGTTGCTCGCGCCCGATGCGCGGCCCGTCATCGACGCTGGACTGGACACCGCCTGGCTCCTGCTGGCGGCTGAACAGCTGGGCGGGGCCCAGGCGGTGTTCGACATGGCACTTGGCTACGCAAAGACCCGCTTCCAGTTCGGCCGGCCGATCGGCTCCTTCCAGGCGGTCAAGCATCGCCTGGCCGAGATGCTGGTGCGGGTCGAGTCAGCGCGATCGGTGGTGTATCACGCCTTGCACGAGAGCGAGGAAAACCCGGCGGCTCGGCCGGTCGAGGCCGCGCTGGCCAGAGCCGCGGCTGCTGAGGCGTTCCTGGCCTGCGCGACCGACAACATCCAGATCCACGGGGGTACCGGCTTCACCTGGGAGCACACCGCGCACCTGTATCTCAAACGGGCGAAGTCGTCCGCGCTGCTATTCGGCGACGCGGTGCTGGCCCGGCGACGGCTGGCGGAACACCTGCGGATCGTGGAGGCGGCACCATGACCGCGGAAGCAGGTCCGCTCAGTCACCTCGAGCAGCCGCTGGCCCGTCTCCTGCCTGAGTTCCTCCGGCGCTTCCCGGTCGCGGATACGCCCGATCATGAACTGCGGGCTGCCCGGTTCGACGAAGGACTGGCGTTTGTCCACTTCGAGCAGGGCTTTGGCGGGCTTGGCCTCCCGGCGTCGGCGCAGGCGCAGGTCGAGTCGGTCTTCACAACGGCGGGCGCGGCCAGCTGGGACGCCCGCAACGTCATCGGCCTCGGCATGGCGGCGCCGACCATCCACGCGCATGGAACGGCACAGCAGAAGCGGCGATACCTGAAACCCCTGTTTACCGGCGCAGAGATCTGGTGCCAGCTCTTCTCAGAGCCCGGCGCCGGGTCAGATCTGGCCGGCCTGGCATCCCGGGCTGAACGCAGGCCGGGCGGGTGGGTCGTCAACGGCCACAAGGTGTGGACCAGCCTCGGGCACGTGGCCCGGCAGGGCCTCCTGCTCGCGCGGACCGATCCAACGGCGCCGAAGCACGAGGGCCTGACGTACTTCCTGGTCGACATGTCGGCACCAGGGGTGACGGTCCGGCCGTTGCGCCAGCTCACCGGCGAGGCAGAGTTCAACGAGGTGTTCCTCGACGATGTCTACGTCGCTGACGAATGCGTGCTCGGATCGACCGGCAATGGCTGGCGGGTGGCGGTCACCACCTTGATGAACGAGCGGCAGTCACTCGGCGGCGGGTACACCGAACGGGGTCGGGGGCCAATCGGGCAGGCGGTCGACGCCTTCCGCAAGGCCGCGTCCGCCGGGCGAGCCGATCCGGCGCATCTGGATCACCTGATGCGGCTGTGGGTCGCGGCCGAGGCCGCCCGGCTGACGAACATGCGCGCTACCGCGACCGCGGCGGATGCCACGGTCGGGCCGGAAGGGTCGATCGCCAAACTGCAGATGGCCGAGCTGAACAAGTCGATCTACGCGCTGGCCATGGAGCTCATCGGGGACGACGCCCTGTTGTATGCCAGCTACGCGCCGACCAGGCCCGACTTCGCCTCCGTGCGAGGCGGCAGCGGTGACATCCGCTACGACTACCTGCGATCGCTGGCCAACTCGATTGAAGGAGGCACGTCGGAAATCCTGAAGAACATCATCGGGGAGCGGGTTCTCGGTCTTCCCGCCGAACCGCGCGCCGACAAGGGCGTGCCGTGGAACGAGACGAGGCGGCTGTGAACGCCAGCCTGGCCGGGCTGCGGGTGCTGGAGCTTGGCCACATCATCGGCGGGCCGTTCTGCGGCCACCTGTTCGCCGACCACGGCGCCGAGGTTATCAAGGTAGAGCCGCCCGGTAAGGGCGACCCGATGCGCGAATGGGGCGGCTTGTATCGCGGCGTCGGTCTTTACTGGTCGATCATCGGCCGGGGCAAGAAGTCGGTCACGCTCGACCTGCGCACGCCGGACGGCCAGGAGATGCTGCGCCGGCTGGCCGCCACCGCCGACGTCCTCATCGAGAACTTCCGCCCCGGAACCCTCGAGCGGTGGAACCTCGGCTGGGCGGAGCTCAGCGCCGTCAATCCCCGCCTGATCCTGGTCCGGATCTCCGGCTTCGGCCAGGACGGACCGTATCGGGACCGGGCCGGGTTCGGTTCTGTGGCCGAAGCCATGAGCGGATTCCGCTACCTGTCGGGTGAGCCCGGCCGCGCCCCGGTGCGGGCCGGAATCTCGCTCGGCGACGCACTGGCGGCCACCCAGGGGTTCGTCGGGGCGCTGCTGGCGCTGTTCGCGCGGGACCGGCCCGGCGGCATCGGGACCGGGCAACTGGTCGACGTCGCCCTGTACGAGGCGACGTGGATGTACATGGAGTCGACGGTCGCCGAGTTCGTCAAGCTCGGCCGCATCAGGCAGCCGACGGGACCGATCCTGCCCGGTATCGCGCCGTCCAACGTGTACCCGACCGCCGACGACGACTGGATCATCATCGGGGCCAACCAGGACAGCGTATTCGCCCGCCTCGCCACGGCGCTGGGTCGCGAGGACTGGCTCGAGCCGGGCTCGGAATACCGAACGCATCTCGGGCGCGGCCGAGCGCAGGCGGTGCTCGACGCGGAGATCGCGGCCTGGACCGGGGCCCGGCCCGCCGACGACGTGCTTGCCGTGCTTGACGCGGCGGGCGTCCCGGCCGGGCGAATTTACACCGCCAGGGACATCTGCCGCGACCCGCAGTACGCCGCCCGGCAGATGATCCTGGATGTGCCCGAGCCCGGTCTCGACGGGGAGACGGTGCCCATGCCCGGTGTGGTGCCGAAGCTGAGCCTGACCCCCGGCGACGTGCGGCGAGGCGCTCCGCTGCTCGGCGAGCACAACGACGACATACTCCGACCACTCATGACGACGACGCTCACCGGCCCAGGCTGCGAGCAGACAGACCAGACGAGGTAGCCAGAGATGATCAACGCGGTTGTGGTAGACGCGGTGCGAACCGCTTCCGGCCGGGGCAAGCCCGGCGGTGCGCTGTCGAGCGAGCATCCGGTCGACCTGCTGGCGGGCGTGCTGACCGCGCTGGTCGAACGCAACGGGATTGATCCGGCCCGTATCGACGATGTCATCGGGGGCTGCGTCACCCAGGCCGGCGAGCAGGCGGTCAACGTCACCAGGAACGCGGTCCTCGCGGCCGGGTTTCCCGAGACCGTTCCGGCCACGACGGTCGACCGGCAGTGCGGATCAAGTCAGCAGGCCGCCGCCTTCGCGGCCCAGGGGGTGATGGCCGGCTGCTACGACATCGTCATCGCCGCCGGAGTCGAGTCGATGAGCCGCGCGCCGATGTTCTCGGCGATCGGCGGGCGGGACGTCTACGGAGCGAGGATCGCCGGACGCTACCCGGAAGGCCTGATCACGCAGGGACTGTCGGCCGAGATCATCGCGTCTCGCTGGGATCTGCGGCGCGATGATCTCGACGAGTTCGCTGCGCGATCACATCGGCTTGCGGTCGAGGCGACCGAACGAGGCGACTTCGATCGCGAGATCGTCCCGGTCTCCGTTCCCGGCTCCGGCGGGATGGCAGTGGCCCACCGGGTAGACGAAACGATCAGGAAGGGCACGACGGCCGAGACGCTGGCCACGCTCAAGCCCGCGTTCGCGGGCGACCCGGCGGGCGCGCGGTACCCCGAAATCGAGTGGTCGATCACCGCGGGCAACTCATCGCCGCTCACCGACGGCGCCGCGGCGGTCCTCATCATGAGCGAGAGCGCAGCCCGGTCGCTGAGCCTCACCCCCCGGGCCCGGTTCCGCTCGTTCACGGTGACCGGGGACGACCCCGTGCTCATGCTCACGGGCATCATCCCGGCCACCAGGAAAGTCCTCGAGCGCGCAGGCCTGTCGATCGACGACATCGACGCCTACGAGGTCAACGAGGCCTTCGCGTCGGTTCCGCTCGCATGGCTGAAGGACCTCGGGGCCGATCCTGACCGCCTCAACCAGCATGGCGGGGCGATCGCGCTCGGCCACGCCCTCGGCGCTTCTGGTGCCCGGCTCCTCACGACCCTCATCGCGACGCTGGAGCGGACCGGCGGACGCTACGGCCTCCAGACGATGTGCGAGGGCGGCGGGATGGCCAACGCCACCGTCGTCGAGCGCTTGTGACCCAGAACCCCCGGATCGGCGAAAGGAAGCACCCATGAAGCTTGACGATGCCTCGGCTCTGGTGACCGGCGGAGCGTCCGGGCTTGGCCGGGCAACGGCAGAGTTGCTGTCACAGGCCGGAGCCAGGGTGGTGGTCATCGACCTCCCTGACGACAACGGCAACCCGCGCGTGCCCCTGCCAGACGACCTGACCTTCTCAGCCGGGGATGTCACCTCAGAGGCGGATGTCAGCGCTGCGCTCGACGCCGCGCAGCGGCTGGGAACGCTCCGGGTCGTCGTCAACTGCGCCGGAATCGGCGAGGCGGTCAAGGTCGTGGGCAAGAGCGGTCCGCAGCCGCTTGACCGCTTCGCCCGGCCGATCAGCGTGAACCTCGTCGGGACCTTCAACGTCATCAGGCTCGCAACCGCCCGGATGCAGCACAACGAGCCGGCCGACCTCGACCGGGGGGTGATCGTCAACACCGCTTCGGTGGCGGCCTTCGACGGGCAGATCGGGCAGGCTGCCTACTCCGCGTCCAAGGGCGGGATCGTCGCGATGACGCTGCCGGTCGCCAGGGAACTTGCCGACTACCAGATCCGCGTGGTCACGATCGCCCCGGGTACCTTCCGGACGCCCCTGCTCGCCTCGCTGCCGGAAGCCGCCCAGCAATCGCTCGCGCAGCAGGTTCCGCACCCCAAGCGCCTCGGCGACCCCGGCGAATTCGCGGCGCTGGTCGGGCACATTATCGCCAACGGCATGCTCAACGGCGAGGTCATCCGGCTCGACGGAGCGATCCGGATGGCCCCCCGGTGAGCGCATGAGCGCAGGCGCGGCGGGCCAGCCGGATGACGCACCGCGCGGTGACGAGCCACGCGACCCCCGCCCGCGGCGGCTCGCCCTCGTCACCGGCGGCACCAGGGGCATCGGGCTTGCGATCAGCATGCGGCTCGCCGCGGTCGGCTATCACGTCATCGTGTCGTCGCGATCCCCCCAGGCTGTCGCGGACGCGGAGGCTGCCTGCCGGGCCGACGGCGGCGAGGCCACCGGGATCGTATGCGACGTCGCAGATCGCGACTCGCTGGACCAGTTGATGGATACGGTGACGCGCCAGTTCGGGCGGCTCGACGTCCTCGTCAACAACGCGGGAGTGCTGCCTCGCGCCACCCGGGCCGAGCGGGTAACCGACGACGCGTGGGACGAGGCCCTAGGGATTAACCTCAGCGCTCCGTGGTTTCTCGCCACGCGGGCGCACCGGCTGATGAAGGGCTCCGGCGGAGTCGTCGTCAACATCACCAGCACCGCCGCGCACTATCCCACGACCGGATTGGCCCCCTATAACGTCAGCAAGGCGGGGTTGACGATGCTGACCCGCGTGCTCGCTCTCGAATGGGCCCGCGACGGCATCCGGGTGCTGGCGGTGGCACCGGGCAAGATCGACACCGACCTGCTGACGCCGATCAAGGAACTGGTGGCGGCGAACACGATCGTGCTCAACCCGCAGCAGCGCATCGGGCAGCCCCGCGATGTCGCCGATCTCGTCTCGTTCCTGGTCAGCGACGCTGCGGCCTATATCACCGGCGTAGTCATTCCCGTCGACGGCGGCGAGCTGCTGGTGGCGTCGTCCGACGGGTAGCGGGTCCCGCGCGTCAGAGCGCCAGAGCGGCGAGGTGTCCCTCGCTGAAGGCCTGCCAGGCCGTTCGGGGCGCGTTAGCGTCGCCGACGACCTGGAACGGAATGCCAAGCCGCTCAAGCACCGGCACCAGGTCGGTGCGCGGCACCGCCGGGCTGACGGTGACGATCACGTCGGCCGGCACCCGGGTGACGGAATGGTCGGCCACGCGCATCAGGTCGACCGAGCCAGGGCTCCGGTTGCTGATAACCCGTGCGGTGTGCACCCCGTCGAGCGATGCGTACAGCAGGTCGGGAACTTCCCAGCGCTGCATTTGACCGGCGAAAGGCACGACGCTCTCAAAGCGCGTGGCGAAGTGCACGCCCGCCCCGCGCCGTTGCAGTGACTCCGCGACGAGCGCCGCCTCTGACGTGCCGATCTCGTCATACACCAGGACGGATCCGGCCAGCTCGCGGGTCAGCGCCTCGTCGGAGGCGACCACTCCCGCTAGCTGCGCGAGCGATGCGGGAACCCGGGTTCGCGATCCGGTCGCCAGTATCACCGCGTCCGGACGGACGGAGGCGATGAACGGCTCATCGACGGTCCGGCCAAGCTGCACGTGCGCGCCGACATGGCGCAGCTCGCCAACGAGATAATCGATGGCCCGGCCGAGCTCGGCCGCGGGGGTGTCCCTGACCAGCTGCAGCCGGCCTCCGGGAAGGGCCGCGGCATCGACGAGGTCGACCCGGTGCCCGCAGCGGGCGGCTGTCTCAGCGGCCTTCAAGCCGGCCGGACCGGCTCCGACAACCAGCACGTGCCGCCGCCTGGCCGCCGGCCGGGCGGCGAACGGAACCTCGCGGAGGACCTCGGGATTGTGAAAACAGCCCATCTCGGGGAACAGCGCTTGCTTGCGGTCGACGCATATGTTCGCACGGACGCAGGGCCGGATGCGGTCGCCCTGTCCCTTCATTGCCTTGCCGACGATCTCGGGATCGGCGATATGGGCACGGGTCATGGCGACCAGGTCGCAGACGCCGGTCTGCAGAACCTGCTCGGCTACCTCGAGCGACGTGATGCCACCGGTGGCCACGACGGGCACGTCGATGTCCACCAGCCGTCTCAGGTTCGCCAGCAGCCCGACGTTCGGCGCCTCGCGATGGCGATAGCCGGGGATCGACCGGACGTACGACCTGCCACCGTTACCCATCGTCGTGTTGACCAGGTCGATGCAGCCGGTCTTGAGGAGAGACGCGAGATCCTCGGCGATGCCGGCGGCCCCCCGGCCTCCCTCGGCCGGGCTCATAAGATCATCGGTGGCGGTGCGGTAGCAGAGCAGACGGTCCGGCCCAAGTTCGTCCCTGACGGCCTCCAGAAGCGTGCGCGCGAAGAGCGTCCGGTCCTGACCCCAACGATCGGTCCGCCGATTGGTTCGCGGCGTGAGCGACTGCTGCAGGAGGTAGCCGTGCCCTCCGTGCACCTCCACGCCGTCGAAGCCGACTGCGGCAAGCATTCTCGCGGCGCGCCGGTAGGCGTCAACCATCCGGCCGACCTCGGCATCGGTCATCCGATGGCTCGACTCGCCCGCGTCAGACTGCTGCTCGTCGAAGGCCCAGGAGGGTGACCGGCCAATCATGGCGTCGGTCCGGCCGTACGCTCCGAGGTTGACGAGCTGTATGAGGAGCGTCGCGCCCTCGGGCTTGACGACCTCCACGAGCCGGGCGTGCCGCTCGACGATCGACTCCGGAATCTCGCCGTGGGGATTTGCGAGCAGCGGCTGGACGATGATCATGCCCACGCCGCCGCCGGCCCGCCTGCGCAGGTACTCGATATACGACCCCGGATCGAGCCCGGGATCCCTGAACAGGTCGCTGGCACCGTGCGCGGTCACGACGACCCGATTGCGCAGCACCGTGCTCTTGACCGGCATCGGGGCCAGCACATGGGGAAAGGCGTGGTTTTGCGGCATCTCCGCCGTCGAACTCATCGTAACTCCCGGAACCGAAAACCAAACACCGTCGGATTATGCTAGGCCACCCGAGTCGCAAGTGTCAACGAGGAGGCGCTCCCCGCCGCGCGCTTCCATAACCAAACACTGCATGGTAACGTGGCCGCATCGCAGGTCTCGAGGATGAGGACACCATGGCCGACGAGAAGGACAGCAACAAGGCGCTCGCGCTGCAGTTCATGGACGCGAACGACCGAAACGACGCGCTTGCCCTCGCCGGGATGTACGCCGAGGACGGCACCCACACGGTGATGGGGACCACGCCCATATCCGGGACCTACACGAAGCAGCAGATGCTCGCGGCGGCCGGAGCGATCTTCGCTCCGTTTCCGGCCGGGAAGCCTGCGAACGTCGTCGGCATCGTCGCCGAGGGCGACACCGTGACGGTGGAGATCGACTCGCCCGCGCTCCACGAGTCCGGCCTGATGTACCACCAGCAGCTGCACTGGGTGCTCAGGTTTCGCGATGGCAAGCTGATCCAGACGAAAGAGTACCTAGATACGCAGCTCGTCGTCGACGTGCTGTGCGCCGGCGGAGCGGTCGTGCCAGCGTCGCCGGAGACCACGCCGTCCACGGTCGAATAGTTGTTTGCCATAGACTTCATAACTGGTACTCCATGACTGAGGAACCTCGCTCGCCCCGGCCGTTGCACGGGGTCAGGGTCATTGACGTCAGCGGGCTCGGGCCGGGACCGTTCTGCTCCATGCTGCTGTCGGACTACGGGGCGGAGGTCGTCGCGGTTGAGCGGCCCGACCCGGAGCCCTTCGATCCGTCCCCGTTCTTCTCGCGGGGGAAGCGGTCGGTGGTCGTCGACCTCCGCGCACCGGGAGGCGCGGACGTCGTGCGGAGACTGACGCGGACGGCGGACGTCTTTATCGAGAGCTACCGCCCGGGAACCATGGAGCGCCGCGGTCTCGGCCCGGACGTGCTCATGTCGCAGAACCCGCGCCTGGTGTACGCCCGGATCACCGGCTTCGGCCAGAGCGGTCCCTACGCGCAGCGGGCGGGACACGACATCAACTTCATCGCGGCCGCGGGCGCGCTGGGGGCAATCGGCACCGACCGGCCGACGCCGCCGCTGAACATCCTGGGCGACTTCGCGGCCGGATCCCTCACTGCGGCGATGGGCATCTTGCTGGCGCTGCTCGATCGGGATAGATCGGGCCAGGGACAGGTCGTCGACGCGGCCATGGTCGATGGTGCCGCGATGCTGCTGGCGGGCCAGTTCGCGGATTATGCGGCCGGCACCTGGCACGGTCTCGGCCACAGCATGCTGAGCGGCAGCGCGCCCTTCTACGGCGTGTACCAGTGCGCCGACGGACAGTGGTTCGCGGTGGGAGCGATCGAGGAACGGTTCTACGAGAATCTCACTCAGGCGCTCGGCCTCGACGCCGAGGAGTTTCGCCGTCTCGGCGACCGGCACGACGAAGCGTGCTGGCCGGCCCTTCGGGAGCGGATCGCGACGGCGTTCGCGGGGAAGCCAAGGAAGCACTGGGAGACGGTATTTTCACAGGTGGACGGTTGCGGTACCGCGGTCCTCGGCCTGGACGAGCTGCCCGCCGACCCGCATCTGCGTGCGCGTGGCACCGTTGTCACCGACGACGGAGTGCTCCAGGCGCTCCCGGCCCCTCGGCTATCGCGCAGCCCCTGGACTCTCGCGCCGCGAGTACGCGAACGGGGCGCGGACACCAGCGCCGTGCTGGCAGAAGCAGGCTTCGCGGAGGACGAAGTGAGGGCGCTGGTGGCGGCTGGCGCGCTGCCAGGCGCGATCCTCGCGAGCCCCTCATGACACGCCAGGGCTAACCGCCGGCCGGCATGCCCCGACCTCGCGGGCGGTCGGCCGGGTCGAACCTGCCTGCCCGATCACGACGCGGTGGGCGCCGACCGGTCCGTGGTTGCGCGCGAGCCGATCAGCGGGTTCGGACGGCGATTCCACCGGACCTGGCGGCCGCGACCGCGCCGCTGGCCGCCCAGGACCCAGCTGCGGGCGAACTGGCGGCCTGTCGGCTGCCGGGATTGGCGGCGTCATTCGACCAGCCGGGTGGCCGTCTGAGGCAGATACAGGCCCGTGAGCAGCAGCGATAGCTGTCGATTAGCCAAGTCATCACGTATGGTGGCTGGTTACGGGAGTATGGCCGGAAGGTTACACATGGGGGCGCTGCTCGGCTATGCCGCGTGGATGCTGACGCTCACCGCGGTGTACTTCGCCGTGCCCGGCCTGTCGGTGGCGTTCGTGTGCCTGCTGGCGGCGAGCGCGGCGGGAGCCATCCTGGTTCGGGTCGCGCGCTGCCGGCCGGCGCATAAACTGCCGTGGCTGCTGCTGGCGGCAGCGGCTTTCTGCTTCGGCGGTTCACGGCTGACCCTGCTCGCGGGCGTTCACCGCCCGCAGATCCCTTCGTTGAACGCCTACACCATCGTCGGCCTTCCGACGTATGCGCTGCTGGCGGTGGCGCTGGGCCTGCTCGCCCGCGTCCGCAGCTCAGGTCCGGACCGACGGAGCCTGGTCGACGCGGTGACGCTCAGCGCGGGTCTTGTCCTGCTGGTCTGGCTTTTCCGCATCCTTCCGACCCTGACCGATCCGGCCCTGTCCGAAGCGCAGAAGCTCGCCTCCGCCAGCTATCCCCTCGGCCAGATCATCATCCTGGTGGCACTCGCGCGGCTGCTCGCCCCCGGCATCGTGTGGGACTGGCCAGTCCGCCTCGTTACCATCGGCACGGTATGCGCGCTGGTTTCCGGTGTGATATTCGGCCTGCTCAGGCTGCAGCTTGTGTACTGGAGACTCATCGACTTCGGCTGGATCGCCTGCTTCGCGCTGTGCGGGGCGGCCGCCGTGCATCCGGCGATGCGAGAGATGACCAGGCATGCCGCGCGCCCGTACGAGACCTCCCGTGCCCGCATGGTCGTCTTGACCGTGGCATCGTTCGCCGCTCCGCTACTGCTCATCCTGCAAGGCCACAATGACCCGCGCGACACCGTCATCGCCGCCTCGGCCGCGCTTTTGTGGGTGCTCGCGCAGGCCCGACTGTGGGGGCTCAACGTCGCGCAGCTGCGCACCCTGACCTGGGAGCGGGCGCTGACTGCGGCGGGCCCGGCGCTGGCGTCGGCCGGATCCGTCGAGGAGGTCGCCGCGGCGTTGCGGACGGCCGCCGACACCGTGTCCGGGCCGCGTTCCGGGCACGCGGCGGTGTTCGCCACCCGCGTCGGCGGCGAGCTGCGCGTTCTGATGACGAGCTGCGCGGGACAGCGGTCGAACTGCCTGGCGGAGACTGCGCCGCGGTGGCTGCCATCGGTGCTGCCCCTGCTGGCCGGCCGCGCCGACGGTGACCGCCCGACGCCGCTCTACGTCCCTGCCGCGGAGCTGGAATCCGGCGCCGGGATCGGCGACCTGGGATCGGGAGGCGAGGGAGTCCTGCTCTGCCCGATCTTCCTCAGCACGGATCCGCCGGGCGAATCGCCCGCCGGCATACTGGCGCTGATCGGCGGTCAGCGGAACCTGGAAGTCAGGTGGCCGTCGGTGCGGATCCTGGTCAGCGAGGCCGGCCTGGCCATGGAGCGGATACTGCTCACCCAGCAGCGCGTCAAGCGTGAGAGCGAGGAGCTGTTCAAGGAACTGGTGCAAGACGCATCCGACGCCATATTGATCATCGACGACGACGACACGGTCCGGTACGCGTCGCCGTCGGCCAGCGCCATCTACGGCGACGTGGTCATCGTGGGCACCCACGTGCGCCGCCTGGCGGCCGCCGCGGACGTGGAATGGAGCCCGGGCAGTCCGAGCGCAGGCGCCCCCGACGGCGGGCAGAGCGGTTTCAGCGAGCAGTGGCGGATCACCCGCCATGACGGGCAGATCATGCGCGTCCGGGTCAGGCGCAGCGACCTGCGCAACCGGCCGAGCGTCCAGGGCAGGGTGGTGACCCTCCGCGACGTCACGGAAGAGAGGCGCCTGCAGGAAGAGCTGCATCACCGCGCCTTCCACGATGCGCTGACCGAACTGCCGAACCGGGTCCTGTTCGCCGACCGCGCCGGGCACTCGCTGGCACTGGCGCGGCGGACCGGGACGATCACCGCGATCCTGTTCATCGACCTGGACGACTTCAAGGATGTCAACGACACGCTCGGGCACGCGATCGGCGACGAGCTGCTTATCGCGTTCGCGCGCCGCCTGGCCACGATCGCCAGGGAGTCCGATGTCGCCGCACGGATCAGCGGAGACGAATTCGCCCTGCTTCTGGACAATCTCCGTGGCCCCGCCGAGGCCGACGCATTCGCCGAGCGAGCCATGGCAGCGTTCAGCGAGCCCTTCAACCTCTCCGAAGGGCCGGTGACCATGACCGCGACGGTCGGCGTCGCCACGTCCGACGAGAGCGACAACGTCGAGGAGATGACGCGGCACGCGGACCTGGCCCTGTACGCGGCCAAGGCAGCAGGCAAACACGGCTGGCAGCGCTACTCGCCGGCCCTCACCAGCGGCATCGTCCGGCGGCTGGAAATACGGTCCGCGCTGGAGCAGGCGGTCGGCGACTCGACCTTCGCACTGGCCTACCAGCCCATCGTGTCGCTTGACACCGGCCACATCGCCGGCTTCGAGGCGCTCCTACGCTGGCCCCGCCCAGACCGGGACACGCTGATGCCGGACCAGTTCATCGACGTCGCCGAGGACACAGGGCTTATCGTGCCCCTGGGCGCGTGGGTAATCCAACGGGCGCTGTCCGACCTGGCGGCGGCGCGCGCGTCGGGAAGCCGCGCCGCCGACCCGTTCGTCAGCATCAACGTGTCCGCCCATCAGTTCCGCTCGGGGAACTTCGTGGCGACCGTCCGCAGCGCGCTGGAGGACGCCGGCCTCCCACCGTCCCTGCTGCTGCTCGAGCTCACCGAGAGCGTGCTACTGCGCCACGAGGAAGGCATCGCCGCCAACCTGGCCGAGTTGCAGCGGCTCGGCGTCCGGCTGGCGATCGACGACTTCGGCACTGGCTATTCTTCGCTCAGCTACCTCAGGGAACTGCCGGTCGACGTGCTGAAGATCGACAGGTCGTTCGTCGAAGGCATCACCACCTCCCAGCGGCGACTCGCCCTCGCCAAGGGCATCGTCGCGATCGCCAGCACGCTGAGCATAGCGGTCGTGGCCGAGGGCATCGAGACCGTCGAGCAGTGCGAGCTGCTCACCGAGATGGGCTGCCAGCACGGCCAGGGGTACCTGCTGGCCAGGCCGATGTCGTGGCATGACGGGCAGCAGCTGCTGCGGGCCAACCGGCCGCTGATCCCGCCCCGCGCGCCGACGCGAGGCGGGCGGGCGGACAGTGCCGGGACGGGCAGCGGCGCCGCTAAAGCGGCACGACGGCCACCGTCGAGACCGGCGATGGCGTGAAGACGCGCCGCGGCTTACTCGAGCCGCGGCATCGTCGCCGATGCGTATTGTCGGCCGCCGCCCTCCGCGGCGTGGACGATAAGTCGGGAGAAAGCGCGGAGCAAGACGCTGAGGTCATGATCGATCCGGCAATGCGTGCACTGGCAACTGGTGACACGGCGGGAGGCCCGGCGACCTGAGCTGCCCGCCGGGCCCGGGCGGGAAGGCAGATGAGGCAGATGGGGTTGATAAGGCACTTCGCCGCCGCGCGGCGTGTCCTCCTCGTGTCGGTGCTGGTACTCGGGCCGGCCATCGGCCTTGCTACGGGATGCAGCAGCGTGCGGAAGGCCATCGACAACGCCAACGCCAGTGCCGCGGCCTACACCGACCTGCAGGGGTTCATCCGGGACCAGCTCACCACGAAGTTCAGCCGCTCGGTCCGCTCGGTGTCCTGCACTCCCCGCGTCGACGAGGTCCTGCCCGGCGACACCGCCGATCTGACGTGCGCCGTGGTATTCACCGACGGCACGTCGTACACCGCCCCCGCGACGATCACCGACCCGTCGACCGAGCCGGACATCGCGACCGAGTCGTTCAGCTTCACTGACCCGCCGGCGATCGACATCACGACCGCGCCGCTGCCCAGCCCCACCGTCGCGCTCACCGCGACGAGCCCGCGCTCGCTGCTGCTGGCGGGCAACCTGGCGACCGTGCTCAGCAAGCTCACCGCCCGGTTCGGCAGCCAGGACCTGATCGTGCAGATGGCGATCTACCCGGGCGAGGTCGAAGCGGTCATCGCCGGGAACAACGGCGAGGCGCGGGCGGTCACCGCGACGTACACCGGGGCGCTGACGGTGGGATCCCTGGCCGCCTTCGAAGGCCCCCGCGACGGCATCGACTTCTCCCAGCTCGTCCCGGGGGTGATCCAGCGGCTGACCGAGCAGATCACCACCAAAGGCAAGGTGCGCCTCGGCAGCATCAGCCGCTTCGTGCTCGCCAACTCCCTGGCCGGCGATAATGCTGGCTGGACCGTCTACCTGACCTCGGGCAGCACCCGGTTCCAGGCGCTGGTGCTCGGCAGCGATCTGCAGATCATCACGCCTAGCGGCACCCACGACCTGACCTGAACGTCAGAGTCTGCCGCGATCAGGGCTGGGCAAGTGGCTGGGGCTGACTTAGGCCAACGGACCGCAGCCCGGGGCCAAGGTCATGTCGATATGCGGGATGCCGTCTTCGACGTAGACCTCGCCGGCCGGCTCGAAGCCGTGCGCAGTGTAGAAACGCTCAAGGTACGCCTGGGCCTGGATGCGGTGGCCGTAACCCGGGTACTCGGCAGCGGCTTTCCGCAGCGCCTCGTCCACCAGCAGGTGGCCGGCACCGGACCCCCGGGCCGCCATGGTGACGATCACGCGGCCGAGCGACGGCTCCTGATACTTCTCGCCGGGCGGGAGCAGCCGCGCAACGCCAACGAGGCGGCCGGTGGCATCCGTTCCCGTTAGGTGCCACGCGACCAGGTCGTGGTCGTCCATGTCGGGATAGGCGCAGCCCTGCTCGACGACGAACACGTCGCTGCGCAGCCGCAGATAGGCGAAGAGGGCGAGCGGCTCAGCATCGGCGAGCTTCCACCAGGACCAGGTAACGGAATCCTCCACCGGCTCTATTATCGTCCGGCACCGCCGACATAACGGACGGGCTAAGCGCGGCGTGACCCGCCCCGGACAGGTTTCCCTCTTCCCGATGCATAAGACGGCCAAGTTTGGCAACTCTAGGTAGTCGAGTCGATCACTTTGAGTACACAGCCGGGGGTGAGGCATGGGCACGCGGGGCAGGCATCGCGCCCGACGACCGACACTGTGGCGGCGGCCAGCCGCGCTGGTGACCGCGGGCGTGGCGGCGACAGCGCTGGCGATGATCGGGGCCTACGCCGCGGTCTCCCAGTCCGCCGACGTCCGAGCCGCCACTGCGGGCAGGCCCGGCGCGACGCAGACGCCCGGCATCGCCAGGAACGCGGCGACTCTCGCCATCGCAACCGGCCGGCGGCCGAGCCTGCCCCCGAAGCCCGGTGCCACCCCGTCGGCCCCCGGGCCGTTGGCGCTGACCACCCGCGACCACAGTGCGTGCCCGCCAGCCGCCGCGGCCTGCGTGGACCTGTCCAGGCACCTGACCTGGCTGCAATCGGACGGGAAGGTCACCTTCGGCCCGGTGCGCATGGAACCCGGCCCACCAGGAACAGCGAACGCGACGCCGCGCGGCACGTTCAGGGTCCTATGGAAGGGTGGTCCGAACGTCATCAGCAACATCTACGACGAACCGATGCCGTGGGCGGTGCAGTTCACCTCCGGCGGGGTCGCCTTCCACGCCGGCAGCCTCACTCTCCCCTCGCACGGCTGCGTCCACCTCACGATGACGAGCGCCCACTACTACAACGAGCACCTGGCGATCGGGGCCGAGGTCGTGGTGTTCTAGCCGCCCGGGGCGATTTCCTGTTCCCCGCACTACGGGCTTTTCTTGTGGCAGCGCCGGGCGGATGATGTCCTGAACCTGGTCATGGGGCGACCGAGCTCGCGCCGCAATCGCGGCTGGTGGCCAGGGGGAAGGACGGGAGCGGCATGACCACGGATGGCGCAGGCCCGGGCGGCCCGTCCGGCCTGGAAGTTCCGCCTGGGGCGCCTGGGGCGACTGGGCCGGGACTGGACGGCTACGGCCTGCCGCCGGCGTCGAGCCGGACCTACCTGCTCGCGATTGGCTGCCTTATCGGCGGCATCGTGAGCGTGGTGGTGGCAATCGCGTGCGTGGCAGCGTACGTAAACCACGGCCGGAGCGCGGGCGAGCTGGCCTTCCTGGGCCAGGCGATCGGTCTGCTCGCGGGAATCGGCGGGATGGTGGGCGCGAACAAACACCCCGGAGGGGTCAACCTCATCTACAAGGCCGCCGGGTGGACTGGGACTATCGTCTTCATTGCCCTGTTGAGCATTTACGGGAGTAAGCACGGGTGGAGCTCATGACCCGGGCCTCGCGTCCCGCCGCTGGCGAGGGCGTCTCGTGATGGCGGAGGTACCGCGGGTGTTGATCACGCGGTCAGGTCCGATGCCGAACAGCTCCGCGCGGCTGCACCCGCCGTCCAGCCAGTCGAGCTGCCCGGGTGCGTGCGCGTCGGTGTCGATCGCGAAAACGCAGCCGATCTCGACCGCGAGCCGCAGCAGGTCATCGGGCGGGTCCTGGCGCTCGGGCCGGCAGTTGATCTCCACCGCGACGCCGCCGTCGCGGCAGGCGGTGAAGACCGCCTCGGCGTCGAACTCCGACTGCGGGCGGCCGCGGCCGGTGAGCAGCCGTCCGGTGCAGTGGCCGAGCACGTCGGTGTGCGGGTTAGCGACGGCGGCGATCATCCGCTCAGTCATCGGCGCCGATGGCATCCGCAGCTTGGAGTGCACGCTGGCGACCACGACGTCGAGCCGCCCGAGCAGCTCGTCGGTCTGGTCGAGCGAGCCGTCGTCGAGGATGTCGACCTCGATCCCGGACAGGATCCGGAACGGCGCCAGGGTGGCGTTCAGCTCTCCGATCAGCTCCAGCTTGGCGCGGAGCCGGTCGGCGGACAGGCCCCTGGCCACGGTGAGCCGGGGCGAGTGGTCGGTCAGCGCGACCCACTCGTGCCCCAGGTCTCGCGCCGCCAGCGCCATTTCCAGCGGCGGGCTTCCGCCGTCGGACCAGTCCGAGTGCGCGTGGCAGTCGCCCCGCATCGCGGCGCGAAGCGGCGACGGCGGAGCCGGCGGCCCGCCGTCGAGTAGCCGGGTCAGGTAATCCGGCTCCTGCCCGGCCGCCGCCTGCGCGATCACCTGCGCGGTCACCTCGCCGATCCCGCCCAGCTGCTGCAGCGTCCCGGCCCGCAGCCGGTCGGCCAGCTCTCCCGGGTCGAGCCCGGCGACGACCTCGGCCGCGCGCCGGAACGCCCGGACCCGGTACGTCGGCGCGCCGGACCGCTCGAGCTGGAACGCGATCTGCCGCAACGCCCACGCCGGGTCCACGCCTGCCAGCTTACGAACCACCGCCGCCGCTGCGCAGGCCCGAACCGAGGACGAACCCTGGCCGGACGCTCGCCGTCAGGCGACGACGAGCGGGCGGGCCGCCGGGGAGGACCGGTCGAGGGTCGTCCAGACTTCGCGCAGCCGGGCGACCGCGCGCTCGAGTTCCTCGGCGGGCAGGGTATACGGCAGGCGCAGGTACCGCTCGAGGGTCCCGTCGGCGCCGAATCGCGAGCCGGGGACGATCTGGACGCCGGCCGATCGGGCGAGCACGCTCAGCGGGGTGGACAGCGGCGCGTCCAGCTCGGCCCAGAGCGATAGGCCGCCCTGCGGCGCGCTGACCCGCCAGCCGGGCAGGTCACGGGCCAGCGCCGCGAGCAGCGCGTCGCGCTGGGGCCGTACCTCTGCGACCCGGGCCGCGGCCAGCTCGTCCAGGCGGCCCACCAGTTCGACCGCGACCAGCTGGTCAAGCAGTGCGCCGCCCATGTC